>ERZ1035006.452-NODE-452-length-32647-cov-10.948515_pt1 | contig 32647 bp, 26 predicted proteins | sample MGYA00520694_ERZ1035006 | MGnify/ENA primary metagenome ERZ1035006 (study PRJEB33766, sample SAMN09781746) | gut metagenome | biome: gut microbiome | host: Homo sapiens | place: Madagascar | study: EMG produced TPA metagenomics assembly of the PRJNA485056 data... | reverse complement strand
TCGTGTTTTCGCCGTGAGAGGGCGACGTCTTAACCCCTTGACCAACTGGCCTTGTAAGCGGTATGCTTAACATCTGTATTCAATTTGTCGGAAAATAAAGCAGCCAGTACGAGAATCGAACTCGTGTTTTCGCCGTGAGAGGGCGACGTCTTAACCCCTTGACCAACTGGCCTTGTCAACCGACTTGCATAGTATAGCTTACTTTTTGGAAGAATGCAAGCACTTTTTTTACTTTTTTTCAAAAAAATTCAAAAAAATCTAAAAACCCGGGAAATACAAGGGTTTTCACCATAAAAAAATTGAACAAAAAGCAAAAGGGAAATTTTACTTGCAAAAATACCATGGGATGGGGTATGATATAGAACGAATGTTTGAGAGAAGATACACCGGAGCATTTTTGATATGTTCTAAGACAAAGAGTAAGAGAAGCGAACAGTTATGTTCGCTTTTTATGACGGAAGAAATAAAGAAAGGAAATAAAACCATGGCAAAGAAAGACACCTACGATGCGGGGAGTATTTCTGTCCTGGAAGGACTGGAGGCTGTCCGCAAAAGGCCGGGAATGTATATTGGAAGTGTGTCCAGGAAGGGCTTGAACCATCTTATATATGAAATTGTGGATAATGCAGTAGACGAGCATTTGGCTGGCTACTGTACCAATATTGAGGTAACACTGGAGAAAGATGGTTCCTGTACCGTTACAGATAACGGGCGGGGAATCCCGGTAGATATGCACGCCAAGGGAGTATCCGCGGAGCGACTGGTATTTACCACTCTTCATGCCGGAGGCAAATTCGATAATTCTGCCTACAAGACGAGCGGCGGTCTTCACGGAGTTGGCTCTTCTGTTGTAAACGCCCTTTCTACTTATCTGGATATCCGTGTCAGCAGAGACGGATACGTGCACCATGATCATTACGAAAGAGGAATTCCCACCATTGAACTGGAGGAGGGCCTTCTTCCGAAGGTTGGGAAAACCAGGGCAACCGGAACCTGTGTAAACTTCCTTCCGGACCCGGAGATTTTTGAGAAGACAAGATTCTCTTCCACAGAGGTAAAAAGTCGTCTCCATGAGACTGCATACTTGAATCCCAATCTGACGATTCGTTTCCAGGATCTTCGGGGAGAGACGAAAGAGGACATTACCTATCATGAGCCAGACGGAATTGTAGGCTATATCAAAGACTTAAACCATAATTGTGAGGTGCTCCATGAGCCAATCTATCTGAAAGGAGAGGCGGATGGAATCCAGGTGGAGGCTGCTTTTCAGTATACCAATGAGTTTCGGGAAAATGTTCTGGGCTTTTGTAACAACATTTATAATGCAGAAGGCGGAACCCATCTTACCGGATTTAAGACCACCTTTACCACAGTTATGAACACCTATGCCAGGGAAATAGGCATTCTGAAGGAAAAGGATGCCAATTTCACAGGAGCGGATATCCGAAACGGCATGACAGCAGTGGTATCCATCAAGCATCCGGAGCCCCGTTTCGAGGGACAGACCAAGACCAAGCTGGACAACCAGGATGCGGCAAGAGCTACGGGAAAAGTAATGTCCGAGCAGCTGGTTCTATATTTTGACCGCAATCTGGAAACGCTGAAGACCATTTTATCCTGTGCGGAAAAGGCAGCCAAGATCCGGAAAACAGAGGAACGTGCCAAGACCAACCTTCTTACCAAGCAGAAATATTCCTTTGATTCCAATGGAAAGCTTGCTAACTGTGAGAAGAAAGATCCGGCCCTTTGCGAGATATTCATCGTAGAGGGAGATTCTGCCGGAGGCTCTGCCAAGACAGCCAGAAATCGCAACTATCAGGCAATCCTGCCTATCCGTGGAAAAATCCTGAATGTAGAGAAGGCCACTATTGACAAAGTTCTTGCCAATGCAGAAATCAAGACCATGATCAACGCTTTTGGCTGCGGATTTTCCGAGGGCTATGGGAATGATTTCGATATAACCAAGCTTCGTTATGATAAGATTGTGATCATGGCAGATGCGGATGTGGATGGAGCCCATATTTCTACTCTTTTGCTTACCTTGTTTTATCGGTTTATGCCAGAACTGATTTATGAAGGCCACGTTTATATTGCCATGCCTCCTCTCTACAAGGTAATGCCGAAGAAAGGGGCAGAGGAATACTTATATGACGACAAGGCACTGGAGAAGTACCGCCGCAGCCACAAGCCAGGCAGCTTTACCCTCCAGAGATACAAGGGTCTTGGAGAGATGGATGCCCAGCAGCTGTGGGAAACGACCCTGAATCCGGAAACCAGAAGAATGAAACGGGTGGAGATTGAGGATGCCCGCATGGCTTCCAACGTCACAGAGATTCTTATGGGAAGCGACGTGCCGCCAAGAAAGGCATTTATTTACGAACATGCAACTGACGCAGAACTTGACATATAAAGGATGAACCGACGGGAATCCGTTTTCAAAGATTTAGAGGCGGGGCAGGCTGACTGTTGAAACGATTTCAGGGAGCTGCGCGGAAGAAAAGGAAGCCGGTTCAGAGAGGAATAACAAAGTATGGAAACAAAACAGGAAAATGTAATTGCTACGGATTATGCTGATGTGATGCAGAAATCCTATATAGATTATGCCATGAGCGTTATCATTTCCAGAGCTCTTCCTGATGTACGTGACGGTTTGAAGCCTGTACAGAGAAGAACTTTGTATGATATGTATGAGCTTGGGATCCGGTATGACCGCCCTTATCGAAAATGTGCCCGTATCGTGGGAGATACCATGGGTAAATATCACCCTCATGGAGACAGCTCTATTTATGAAGCCCTTGTAGTGATGGCTCAGGATTTTAAAAAGGGAAAGATCCTGGTAGATGGCCATGGAAACTTTGGCTCTATCGAAGGCGATGGTGCAGCTGCCATGCGATATACAGAGGCAAGGCTTGAGAAGCTGACGCAGGAAGTTTTTCTCACTGACTTGGATAAAAATGTTGTGGATTTTATGCCAAACTTCGATGAAACAGAGAAGGAGCCTTGCGTTCTCCCGGTGAAGATCCCCAATCTTCTGGTAAACGGCGCAGACGGTATTGCAGTTGGAATGGCCACCAGCATCCCTCCTCACAATCTTGGAGAGGTAGTAGATGCAGTAAAGGCCTATATAAAGGACAATGATATCAGTGTGAAAGGGCTGATGCGCTACTTAAAGGGACCTGATTTCCCTACAGGCGGCCTGGTGGTAAACAAAGATGAGCTTTTGAATATTTACGAAACCGGTACCGGAAAGCTTCGCCTCAGAGGCAAGGTGGAAGTGGAGAAGCTAAAGGGGGGACGCCAGCAGCTGGTGATCACGGAAATTCCTTACACTATGATCGGTGCAAACATCGGAAAGTTTTTAAATGATGTGGCTTCTCTTGTAGAGACAAAGAAAACAACGGATATTGTGGATATTTCCAATCAGTCCTCCAAAGAGGGGATCCGCATTGTGCTGGAGCTGAAACGTGATGCAGATGTGGAAAATCTCACCAATATGCTTTACAAGAAAACAAGGCTGGAAGATACTTTTGGCGTCAATATGCTTGCGGTCGCAGACGGACGTCCGGAAACTCTCAGCCTGAAAAAAATCATAGAGCACCATGTGGACTTTGTCTTCGAGGTGACTACAAGAAAATATAAAACTCTTCTTGGCAAAGAACTGGAGAAAAAGGAAATCCAGGAAGGTCTTATCAAGGCCTGTGATGTGATCGACCTGATCATCGAGATCCTTCGGGGCAGTAAAAGCCGTGAACAGGTAAAGAAATGTCTGGTAGAGGGCGTTACAGAGGGAATCCGGTTCAAGTCCAAGGCAAGTGAGAAGGCAGCAGCCAAGCTGAAATTTACAGAGAATCAGGCAACTGCCATCCTGGATATGAGACTGTACCGCCTGATTGGATTGGAAATTGAGGCTCTCCAGGCAGATTACGACCAGACTATGAAAAATATTGCTTCCTATGAGGACATTCTAAATAATTATGATTCTATGTGCCAGGTGATCATTGAAGAGCTGGACGGAATCAAGAAGGAATACAGCACAAAACGCCGTACTGTTATTGAGAATGCCGAAGAGGCGGTTTACGAAGAGAAGAAAATGGAAGAGACAGAGGTTTGCTTCCTGATGGATCGTTTCGGTTATATGCGTCTTATTGATAAGAATGCTTACGAGCGAAATAAAGAGGCTGCACACGCAGAGAACAAATATATATTTACCTGCATGAATACGGATAAGATCGCTATTTTTACAGATATGGGAAGAATGCATTCCATAAAGGCAGCAGATATTCCTCTTGTTCGTTTCCGTGATAAGGGAATCCCGGTTGACAACCTGAGCAATTATGACAGTACCCAGGAACAGATCCTTTATGTAGCACCTGTAGGACAGATAAAAGCTTCTACTTTACTGTTTGTAACCAAAACCTCCATGAGCAAGCTGGTTGCAGGAGAAGAATTTGACGTATCAAAGAGGACCATTGCCTCTACCAAGCTGGCAGAGGAGGACCGTCTGGTATTTGTGGGAGCAGCAGATGAGATGGAACAGATCGTGTTCCAGAGCCAGGGCGGATATTTCCTTCGCACCCTGAAAAGTGATGTTTCCACTATGAAGAAAACTTCCGTAGGTGTGAGAGGAATGAAGCTGGCAGCGAAGGATGAGATCGAGCACGCTTACCTTATCGATCCCCGCCAGGAGTACAGCATCACCTATCATGACAAATCCTATTCCCTGAACAAGGTGAAGCTTGCCAAACGTGATACCAAAGGTACAAAGCCGAGAATATAAAAGAAGCAGGAAAAGAAAAAACCAAGGATCAAGAGGATATTCCAAAATCCCGCTGTCACCTGCATGATCCGGTTAAAACAAGGTATACTTAAGGTTAAAACTGCTTTGAATTATAAAAACCCCTTGCAATTTGGAATTAAAGGTGTTAAAATAAAATAAATCAGAACTTGTTGACAGAGGAGTGGGCATGCGCCCACTCCTTTTGCTGATAAGAGTGAGGCGAAAGGCAGGTGGGAAAATGAGCAGAAGAGAAGAGTATGAACAGAAAGCAGAAGCAATGCTGGCTCCTATTGTAGAGGCAAATGGTTTTGAACTGGTTGATGTGGAATACGTGAAGGAAGCAGGAAACTGGTACCTGAGAGGCTACATTGACAAGCCGGGCGGAATCACGGTAAATGACTGCGAGACAGTAAGCAGGGCATTTAGTGATAAGCTGGATGAGGACGATTTTATCGAGGATAGCTACATTATGGAGATCAGCTCTCCAGGGCTGGACAGACCGCTGAAAAAAGAGAAGGATTTTGCCAGAAGTATTGGAAAGCTGGTGGAGATCAGAACCTACCGGCCAATCGAGAAACAAAAAGAATTTTGTGGAGTATTAACTGCATATGATAGTAGCAGTGTGACAATCCAGGAAGAGGAAGAAACAGAGCGTACCTTTGATAAGAAGGATATCGCACTGATACGTCTGGCAATTGATTTTTGAGCAGGCAAACCGGAAAGCGAAAAAGGAGGAAATAAGAAAAATGAACAAGGAGTTAATGGATGCGCTGGACGATCTGGAGCGTGATAAAAACATCAGCAAAGAAACTTTGCTGGACGCTATTGAGCAGTCCCTGATCCAGGCATGCAAGCAGCACTTTGGAAAGGCTGACAATGTACACGTTGCAATGAACAGAGAAACAGGAGATTTCAGCGTATGGGCAGATCGCACAGTTGTGGAATTCGTGGATGACCCGGCTGAGGAGATTTCCCTGGCAGATGCACAGAAACAGAATGCCAATGCAGAAATCGGTGATATCGTAAAGGTTCAGATCCATTCTGATAAATTCGGACGTATCGCAACACAGAATGCAAAGAACGTAATCCTTCAGAAGATCCGTGAGGAAGAGAGAAAGGTTCTCTTTGATCAGTATCATGGAAATGAGAAGGAGGTTGTGACTGGTATCGTACAGCGTGTTGTAGGACGCAATGTCAGCGTAAATCTTGGAAAGGCAGATGCAATTCTTGGAGAAAACGAGCAGGTGAAGGGCGAAACCTTCAAACCTACTGAGAGGATCAAGGTATACATCCTGGAAGTAAAAGATACACCAAAGGGTCCTCGTATCATGGTATCCAGAACACATCCAGGTCTTGTAAAGCGTCTTTTCGAGTCTGAGGTAGCAGAAGTAAAAGACGGAACTGTAGAAATCAAGAGCATTGCCCGTGAGGCTGGCTCCCGTACCAAGCTTGCTGTATGGAGCAACGATCCGGATGTTGATCCGGTTGGAGCCTGTGTGGGTGTAAACGGTGCCCGCGTAAGCGCTATCGTAAATGAACTCCGTGGTGAGAAAATCGATATTATCAACTGGGATGAGAACCCGGCAATCCTTATTGAGAACGCATTAAGCCCGGCAAAGGTTATCGCAGTTATGGCAGACCCGGATGAGAAAACAGCACTGGTTGTAGTTCCGGATTATCAGCTTTCTCTTGCAATCGGCAAGGAAGGACAGAATGCCCGTCTGGCAGCCCGCCTTACAGGCTTTAAGATTGACATCAAGAGTGAGACTCAGGCAAGAGAGTCCGGTGACTTTTATGACTACGATGAGGATGATGACGAGTACTACGATGATGACGAGTATGAGGAATCTGAGGCAGATGCACTTTCTGAGGAAGCTGCAGCAGAGGAACATGAGCCAGAATCCGAAGAGACAGAAGAAGCGGTAGAGAATGAAGACGAAGAGTAAGATTCCCATGCGCCAGTGTACTGGCTGCCGGGAAATGAGAAATAAAAAAGAAATGATCAGGGTGCTGAAAACCGCAGAGGATGAAATCGTGCTGGATGCTACCGGCAAGAAGAACGGGCGGGGCGCATATCTGTGCTTTTCCAGGGAATGCCTGGAGAAAGCCAGGAAAAATCATGGCCTGGAGCGTTCTTTGAAAGCATCCATTCCGGATGAGGTTTACGAGAGCCTTGAAAAGGAGCTTGAAGCCATTGAAAAATAATAAAGCGCTGTCCCTGATCGGGCTGGCAACAAAAGCAGGCAAAACTGTAAGCGGAGAATTTTCCACAGAGAAGTCCATCAAGACTGGCAAGGGCTATCTTGCAGTGGTGGCAGAAGATTCTTCCGAAAACACCAAGAAGAAATTTCGGAATATGTGCAGCTTTTATGAGGTACCGCTGTATATTCTTTCGGATAAGGAAAGCCTGGGGCGGGCCATGGGAAAAGAATTTCGTGCAAGCCTCGCTGTTCAGGATGCAAATTTTGCACAGGCAATTATGAAAGTACTGGACGGGGAAGGCAAAGAATGAAGTGAAGCCCCCGATGCCAAAGGAGAAAAAGTGTTCCATGGAATACTTTGAGAAAGGAATCCTGTGGAGCGTGTTTGGTAGAGGGAGGTATGCTATATGAAACAGATAAATCAAAATAAAGCAATAGATACGGGAAAGGAGAAAGGAATAACATTGGAGACTCCTAAAACAGAAGAGCAGAAAGTATCAGTAAAAAAAGAAGGCGATAATGGAGATGCGCCGAAGAAGAAAAAGAATATAATCCGTGTATACCATGCACAGAATGCAAGTGACGGCGGTAAAACAAGGAAGAAACCAGGTGAGAGAAAGCCGCGCCCGCAAAATGGCGCAGCAGCCCGTTCTGCACAGGCACAGCAGAGCACCAAGCCAGTAGCACCGGCAAGCACACCAAAGGCAGAGGCACCGGCAGCGAAGCCAGCAGCACAGACAAGTGCACCAAAGACAGAAGCACCGGCAGCGAAACCGGCAGCACAGACAAGTGCACCAAAGGCAGAAGCACCGGCAGCGAAACCGGCAGCACAGGTAAGTGCACCAAAGACAGAAGCACCGGCAGCGAAACCGGCAGCACAGGTAAGTGCGCCGAAAACAGAGGCACCGGCAGCAAAACCGGTACAGCAGCCAAGAACAGAGAATACACAGCGTCAGGGCAGTTATGACAACAATCGAAACAACCAGGGTTCAAGAGATAACCGTGGATTCCGCCAGGGAGATAACCGTGACAACAGAAACGGAAACGGCGGCAGATTCGGCCAGGGAAGACCGCAGGGCGGTCAGGGACAGTTCCGCTCCAACAGAAATGGAGAGGGTTCCGCAAGACCTCCAAGACAGAATGACGGATCCAGACCTGTAAGACAGGGAGATGGAAATAATCGTGGATTCCGTCCAGGAGATAACCGTGACAACAGAAATGGAAACGGAAATGGCGGCAGATTTGGCCAGGGAAGACCGCAGGGTGGCCAGGGACGCTTCGATGGAAAAAATGAAGGAAGAGATGGCGGCCGCAGCGAAGGTCGCTTCGGAGGCGGACAGAACCATCAGGGACAGCGCTCCGGCGGTACAAGAAGAAGCAGCGGAAATAATGATGCAATCTTCACTCCAGAGCTGACCAAAACATCCAAGGACAGCAAGCGTGAGCGTGACAGAGAGAACAAGAATAAAAAGAAAGATTTCGATAAGACCGCAGGTGGCGGACACAGACCAAACCAGGGCGGAAGAAATCAGATGTCCAGAATTCCGAAGGCTCTTCAGAAACCTGTTCCACAGCCGAAACAGGAAGAGAAGAAAACGGAGATTAAGGAGATTACAATTCCGGAGAAGCTTACTATCCGTGAGCTGGCAGAAGCCATGAAGATGCAGCCATCCGCAATCGTGAAGAAACTGTTCATGGAAGGTCAGATGGTAACTGTAAACCATGAGATCGACTTTGAACAGGCTGAAGAGATTGCTCTTGGATTTGACATTATTGCAGAAAAAGAAGAAAAAGTAGATGTGATTGAGGAACTTCTGAAAGAGGAAGAGGAAGATGAATCTACAATGGTTCCAAGACCACCTGTTGTATGTGTCATGGGTCACGTTGACCATGGTAAAACTTCTCTTCTTGATGCAATCCGTAAGACAAATGTAACAAGAGGCGAGGCTGGCGGAATCACACAGCATATCGGTGCTTATGTGGTTGACATTGACGGACAGAGGATCACCTTCCTTGATACACCGGGCCATGAGGCATTTACAGCCATGCGTATGCGTGGAGCTAACTCCACTGATATTGCAGTACTGGTCGTAGCAGCTGACGATGGTGTAATGCCTCAGACTGTAGAGGCAATCAGCCATGCAAAAGCAGCGGGTGTCGAGATTATCGTAGCAATTAATAAAATTGATAAGCCAAGTGCAAATATCGAGAGAGTAAAACAGGAGCTTTCAGAGTATGAGCTGATTCCGGAAGACTGGGGCGGAAGCACTCCGTTTGTACCGGTATCTGCAAAGACTGGCGAAGGCATTGATGATCTTCTGGAGATGATCCTTCTCACAGCTGAGGTATCTGAGCTGAAGGCAAATCCAAACCGTGCAGCAAGAGGTCTTGTGATCGAGGCACAGCTGGATAAAGGAAAAGGACCTGTAGCTACAATTCTTGTGCAGAAGGGTACGCTTCATGTTGGTGACTTTATCGCAGCAGGAGCCTGCAGCGGTAAGGTACGTGCAATGATGGATGATAAGGGACGCCGTGTAAAACAGGCTGGTCCGTCTACTCCTGTAGAGATTCTTGGCCTTGGTGATGTACCGAATGCAGGTGAGGTTCTCATGTCCTTTGAGAATGATAAAGAGGCGAAAAACTTTGCAGCAGCATTCGTTTCCGAGAATAAGAACCGACTTCTGGAAGAGACAAAAGGCAAGCTTTCTCTGGATAATCTGTTTGACCAGATCCAGGCAAGCGATCTGAAAGAGCTTCCGCTTATTGTCAAGGCAGACGTACAGGGATCTGTAGAGGCAGTAAAGCAGAGTCTTGTGAAGCTTTCCAATGAGGAAGTCGTAGTAAGAGTGATCCACGGTGGTGTAGGTGCCATCAATGAGTCTGATGTGAGTCTTGCAGCTACATCGAACGCCATCATCATCGGATTCAATGTACGTCCTGATGCAACTGCAAAACAGCTTGCTGAGCAGGAGGGAGTAGACCTTCGTCTGTACAGGGTTATTTATCAGGCAATTGAGGACGTGGAAGCTGCCATGAAGGGTATGCTGGACCCTGTATTTGAAGAAAAGGTAATTGGTCATGCAGAGGTTCGTCAGCTGTTCAAGGCATCTGGTATTGGTACCATTGCAGGAAGCTATGTTCTGGACGGTACCTTCCAGAGAGGCTGCAAGATCCGTATCACAAGAGATGACGAGCAGATTTATGAGGGTGAGCTTGCATCCCTGAAGAGATTTAAGGATGATGTGAAGGAAGTCCGTGCAGGCTACGAGTGTGGTCTTGTATTCCAGGATTTCAATGAAGTCAAAGAGGAAGATAAAGTAGAAGCATATATTATGGTTGAGGTGCCGAGATAGGATGCATCTATTTGGGGGCGAATATAGTTTGCCCCCATTTCCGTTTAGATAGGAGAGACCAGATAGAATGAGGAAAAATAGTATCAAAAACACAAGAATAAATGCAGAGGTTCAGAAGGAACTGAGCAATATCATCCGTGGCGAGATCAAAGATCCAAGGATCCACCCCATGACATCTGTGATGGCAGTGGAGGTTGCACCGGATCTGAAAACCTGTAAGGCATTTATCAGTGTGCTGGGGAGTGAGGAAGCAAAGCAGTCCACTATCCGTGGCCTGAAAAGTGCAGAGGGTTATATTCGCAGACAGCTTGCCAAGAACCTGAATCTTCGCAATACACCGGAGATTCGCTTTATTCTGGACGAGTCCATTGAATATGGTGTAAATATGTCCAAGCTGATCGATGATGTTATTACGGAACAGGAAGAAAAACATACAGAAGAAGCTGCAGGGAAAGCTGCGGAAGCGAAAGTCGAAGAATAATGAGGTGAGGGAATGGAAAGAATCGAAGAAATCCTGGATGGCGTGACCAGTATGGGAATTGCAGGACATGTACGTCCTGATGGAGACTGTGTTGGTTCCTGTATGGCGCTGTATCTTTACATGAGAACCTGGTATCCGGATATTCAGACTGATATTTACCTTGAGAAGCCAAAACCTATATTTGGACACATTGCCCATATGGACGAAGTGAAATATGAGGTAGAGGAAAACAAAGTATATGATCTTTTTGTAACCTGCGATGTGAGTTCACCAGATCGTCTGGCGGTTGCCAGAGAGCTTTTTGCAGGTGCGAAAAAAACAGTGTGCATCGACCACCATGTAAGTAATCCTGGCTTTGCACAGATCAATCATGTCCATGGCGAGGTAAGCTCTGCCAGTGAAGTGCTTTATAAGCTTCTGGATGAAAACAAGATTAATCTGGACATTGCAACCGCTATTTATACAGGAATGATCCATGATACAGGAGTTTTCCAGTATTCTTCCACATCACCGGAAACCATGCGCATTGCCGGTGAACTTATGGCAAAAGGGGTGGATTTTTCCAACATTATTGACGAATCCTTTTATCAGAAGACTTATATCCAGAATCAGGTAATGGGACGGGTGCTTGCAGAGAGTATCATGCTTCTGGATGGAAAATGTATTGTAGGCTATATGAAGATGCGGGATATGGATTTCTATGGAGTGATTCCTTCAGACCTGGATGGAATCGTAAGCCAGCTGCGTCTTACAAGAGGGGTAGAGGTTGCCATGTTTATCTATGAGCACGAAAGTCAGCTGTTTAAGGTATCTTTGCGCTCTAACGGAGTGGTAGACGTAAGTAAGATTGCAGCTTATTTTGGCGGTGGTGGTCATGTGAAGGCTGCAGGCTGTGATATGGCAGGTTCTATGTATGATGTGATCAATAATATTTCAGAACAGATTGAAAAACAGCTTCAGGGACAGGATGAATAATGGCAGAATTTCAGGGAATCATTGTAATTCATAAAGAAAAAGGCTTTACCTCCCATGATGTGGTGGCAAAGCTGCGGGGAATCCTGCATATGAAAAAAATCGGCCATACCGGTACTCTTGATCCGGATGCAGCGGGAGTTCTTCCTGTTGCACTTGGAAAGGGAACCAAGCTGGTGGATCTGATTACGGATAAAGAAAAGACATATGAGGCAGTGCTCCATCTTGGCATTGCCACGGATACACAGGATATGTCCGGCCGGATTCTGGAAGAAAAAGAAGTGACAGTAACAGAAGAGAAAGTAAAGGCTGTCCTGGAGAGCTTTAAGGGAGAGCAGATGCAGACTCCGCCTATGTATTCTGCTTTGAAGGTAGATGGGAAGAAGCTTTATGAGCTGGCCCGTGAGGGAAAGACCGTAGAGCGAAAAGCACGCCCGGTATGCTTTTTTGATATCAGAGTCCTGGAAATGAAGCTGCCACTGGTGAAAATAAGAGTGACCTGCAGTAAGGGAACCTATATCCGCACACTGTGTCACGACATTGGCCAGAAGCTTGGCTGCGGCGGCTGTATGGAAGAGCTTCTGCGAACAAGGGTGGGCCGTTTTTCCCTTGAGGAAAGCCATACACTGGCAGAAGTGGAAAAAGCCGTGGAAGATGGAAGTATCCTGGATAAGATCTACCCAGTGGAAAAGGTTCTTGGAGAGTATCCGCCTATTCATGCCAATTCTTATGGAGACAGGCTTCTGGAAAACGGGAATCCTCTGTCTGAGAATCTGGTAGATGTTCAGCATAAGGAGGGCTGGGTACGGATGTATACCAGTGATGGAGCTTTTACAGGTATTTTTCAATGGGATGCGGGGAAGAAAAAATATCATCCGGTAAAGATGTTTTGACAGGAGAGTTATATGGAATACCTGAAGATAGATGGTGAGTTTCCGAAGCTTGCCAACTGTGCAGTAACAATGGGAAAATTTGACGGGATCCACCGTGGCCATCAGAAACTGGTGGAAAAGATAAAGGAGCGAAAAGCACTTGGCGAGCAGGCTGTGCTTTTCGCTATTGACGCTTCCAGCAACATGATCCTTACTAGCCAGGAGAGAGCTTCCCTTTTGGAAAGAATGGGAGTGGATGTGCTGGTGGAGTGCAGGCTGGATGACAGGATCCGTCACATGAAGGCTGAAAATTTCATAAAAGAAATTCTTATGGGAGATCTTGGGGCTTCCTATGTGGTTGTTGGAGAGGACAACCGTTTCGGCTTTGAACGGAAGGGCACTCCGGAGCTTTTGAAAGAATTTGGAAGGAAGTACGGTTTTTCCGTAGACATTCTCCCAAAAGAGATGGATGGAAAGCGGAAGATCAGCAGTACCTTTATCCGGGAAGAACTGAAAAAGGGCAATATGGAGAAGATTTCCTCTCTCATGGGAATGGATTATTTCGTAGAGGGAGATGTGGTCCATGGAAGGGGAATGGGGCATAAAGTCCTTCTTCCTACCACAAATCTTGTTCCTCCCAAAAGCAAAATCCTGCCGCCAAACGGCGTCTATGTGACCACATCCTATTTTGATGGCAGGACCTATGGAGGGATTACGAATATTGGATGTAAGCCTACTGTGGGGGAAAGCTTTATCGGGGTGGAAACCTATTTATTTGACTGCGATGAGGATCTTTACGGAAAGAAATGCCGTGTGGATTTCAAAAAATTCCTTCGTCCGGAGAAGAAATTTCCGTCTTTGGAAGCATTAAAAGCAAGACTCTTTGCTGACGCAGAAAATGGCAGGGCCTATTTTCAGAAAATAGAGGAAAAACAGGAAGTATAAAAGAATTTTCAAAGCAACTGAAAAAACAGTTTACAAAATCCTGGCGGTATGCTACACTAATCAATGTGTGAGCAGGAATTACAGCCGCACGAACAGCCCATATTCAGGGGTTGGAATCTCCGACCGTCTCTTAATATGCGGCGATTTTGCACCCACAGAAGAATCTGTATGGGATGCCATTAAAATATTAAGGAGGAAATCAAAATGATTTCAAAAGAAAAGAAAGCAGCAATCATGAAAGAGTATGCAAGATGTGAGGGAGATACCGGTTCACCAGAGGTACAGGTAGCTGTTCTTACTGCAAGAATCCAGGAGCTTACTGAGCATTTACAGAACAACCACAAAGATCATCATTCCAGAAGAGGTCTGCTGAAGATGGTTGGTCAGAGACGTGGACTGTTAGCTTACTTAAAGAAAACAGACATCGAGAGATACCGTACACTGATTGAGAAATTAGGCTTAAGAAAGTAATTGGTATGCGGAAGGGGCGGATATCCATCCGCCCCATTTTAAGATGTAAAGGCCGAAACAGAAGGTACTACTGCCAGAGCATTCATTGGCTTTGACAAAGGATTTCCGAGACTTCTGAAAAGAACATTTGGATGACAGGTGTGTTTTTCAGTCGTTTCGGACTTCTGCTTAGGTCCAACCAGATTGAATGAAAAGGAGAGAAAATATGTACAAAAGTTATTCCATGGAATTAGCTGGAAGAACACTTACCGTAGATATCGGACGTGTTGCAAAACAGGCAAACGGTGCAGCACTTATGCACTATGGTGATACTACCGTACTGGCTACCGCAACTGCATCAAAGGAGCCTAGAGAGGGAATCGACTTTTTTCCACTGAGTGTTGAATATGAAGAGAAAATGTACGCTGTAGGAAAGATTCCAGGCGGTTTTAATAAGAGAGAAGGAAAGGCAAGCGAGCACGCTATCCTTACTTCCCGTGTTATCGACAGACCAATGCGTCCTCTGTTCCCGAAGGACTACAGAAATGACGTTACACTGGTAGATATGGTTATGTCCGTTGATCCAGAGTGCAATCCGGAGATTCCGGCTATGCTTGGTTCTTCTCTTGCTACCTGTATTTCCGACATTCCATTTGACGGTCCATGCGCTACTACACAGATTGGTCTTATTAATGGAGAGTATATCGTGAATCCTACACTGGCTCAGAAGGATATTTCTGACCTTCAGCTGACTGTAGCTTCCACAAGAGACAAGGTGATCATGATCGAGGCTGGAGCAAACGAGGTTCCGGAGGATCAGATGATCGAGGCTATTTACAAGGCACATGAGGTAAACCAGGAAATCATTAAATTCTTTGACCAGATCATTGCTGAGTGTGGAAAAGAGAAACACAGCTATGAGTCCTGTGCGGTTCCTCAGGAACTTTTTGATGCAATCAAAGAGATTGTTCCTCCGGAAGAGATGGAAGTAGCTGTATTCTCCGATGACAAGCAGACAAGAGAGAATAACATCGCAGAGATCACAGACAAGCTGAAAGAGGCTTTCGCAGAGAAAGAAGAGTGGCTTGCAGTTCTTGGCGAGGCTGTTTACCAGTACCAGAAAAAGACAGTTCGTAAAATGATCCTGAAAGACCACAAGCGTCCGGATGGCCGTGCTATTACACAGATTCGTCCTCTGGCGGCTGAGGTTGACATTATTCCGAGAGTACATGGTTCTGCAATGTTCACCCGTGGACAGACACAGATCTGCACCATCACAACACTGGCACCTCTTGCAGAGGCTCAGAGACTTGACGGACTTGATGAGTTTGAAACAACAAAGAGATATATGCATCACTATAACTTCCCGTCCTACTCTGTAGGTGAGACAAAGCCATCCAGAGGACCGGGACGCCGTGAGATCGGACATGGTGCACTGGCTGAGAGAGCTCTTGTTCCGGTACTTCCAAGTGCAGAAGAGTTTCCATATGCAATTCGTACCGTGTCTGAGACATTTGAGTCCAACGGCTCCACTTCCCAGGCAAGTATCTGTGCATCTACCATGTCTCTGGAGGCTGCCGGCGTACCGATCAGGAAACCGGTTGCTGGTATTTCCTGTGGACTTGTTACAGGAGACACAGATGACGATTATATCGTTCTTACTGACATCCAGGGTCTTGAGGACTTCTTTGGAGATATGGACTTCAAGGTTGCAGGTACACATGACGGTATCACAGCAATCCAGATGGATATCAAGATTCACGGTCTCACAAGACAGATTGTAGAGGAAGCAATCAGACGTACAAAAGAGGCAAGAGAGTACATCCTTACTGAGGTTATTGAGAAGTGCATTTCCGGACCTCGTACAGCTGTTGGCAAATATGCACCGAAGATTATCCAGATTCAGATCGATCCTCAGAAGATCGGTGATGTAGTTGGACAGAGAGGAAAGACCATCAACACCATCATTGAGCGTACGGGTGTGAAGATCGACATCACAGATGAGGGTGCTGTATCTATCTGCGGCGTAGATGACAAGAGTATGCAGGAAGCAAAACGTATGGTAGAGATCATCGCATCTGATTTCGAGCAGGGCCAGATTCTTACCGGCCAGGTCGTAAGCATTAAGGAATTTGGTGCTTTCGTTGAGTTTGCTCCTGGAAAAGAGGGAATGGTCCACATTTCCAAGATCTGCAAAGAGAGAATCAACCGTGTAGAGGATGTCCTTACACTGGGAGATAAAGTAACCGTTGTGTGCCTTGGAAAAGATAAGATGGGAAGAATGAGCTTCAGCATCAAGGATGTTCCGGAACAGGCATAAGGCAAGCGGATAGGACAGAATCGTATCAGGCTTTGAAAACAGGCTTCAGAGTGTGTTTGAAAATAAGGAATGTCGGGCAGTTTTGTCCGGCATTCTTTGATATAAGAAAGAAATCAGGAGGACATTATGAAACGAATTGCCAAATTTCATAAAGTAAGCAAAGAACGTTTCTTCACAGATTGGAAAGATACTTTTGAAAACGCCACGCAGGAGGAAATGGAGGAGATTTACAAGAACATCCGACTTCCCAAAAGAGCAACTGCAGGAAGTGCCGGATATGACTTTTTTGCTCCGGCAGACTTTACTGTGGAACCTGGAAAAACAGTGAAGATTCCTACTGGAATCTGCGTAGAAATGGACGTGGAGTGGGTACTGAAATGCTATCCAAGAAGCGGCCTTGGCTTCAAATATCGTCTGCAGCTGAATAATACCGTTGGAATCATTGACAGCGATTATTTTTATTCTGACAATGAAGGCCACATTTTTGCCAAGCTGACCAATGATACCAACGAGAACAAAACAGTAGAACTGAAGGCGGATACCGGCTTTATGCAGGGGATTTTCGTAGAATATGGAATCACAGTAGATGATGATGTGACAGATGTAAGAAACGGTGGATTTGGAAGTACCACAGGAAAATAAAAATAGCGGGAAAAAGCCAGAAGCAAAAGAGTATGCCCCTCTTGTCTGTATGACAGGAAAGGCATTCAGGGGCCTCTGGCTTTTGCTGCTTTATTGCAATGGATCTCCGGCAGCTTCTGCCTCTCTTGCGTTCTGAAGAACGGTGTCAAAGGCAATGGCAGCTTTATTATATTCCTCATCACTTTCAATATTGGAAAGCATAGGAGCACCTTCTTCTGTGCGTGCGAAAGCATAGAGATAAACCTCTCCGTCATGGTTCTGTCCATTCTCGTCAAGTGGAAGAAGGGCAATGTACTCCTTGGCATCCACTGGGAAAATAGTCAGGATAGCGCATTCTACCTCGGTATCATCCTCCATGGTAAGAGTGATGGTGCTGTGCTGCTTAGGATCACTGCTGCATCCTCCACAGGAAGAGCAGTCTGCATCACTTCCACAGCTGCTGCAGGATGTGTTTTTATCTAAATCGCTCATAAATAGATACCTCACTTTATAATATTTTCTTATGAGAAATAAGGTGAGCCAGACGTAGTGAAATGCCGACATCACTGTCCTAATTGTATCAGAAAATTTCAGGTTTGTGAATAGGTAAATGTGTGTTATAATGAGGAAAGTATACGAAAGCTGGCATACTATAAACAGCCGGCTTACCGGAAATAAAATGATTTCCCATATTTTTACAGAATGGAGACTGACATGAAACTTATATCGTGGAATGTAAATGGAATACGTGCCTGCCTTACAAAGGGCTTTGAGGAGAGCTTTCAGAAGCTGGATGCGGATATTTTCTGCCTCCAGGAAACGAAGTGCCAGGAAAATCAGGTGAAAGTGGAACTCCCAGGCTATTATCAGTATTGGAATTATGCCAACCGCAAGGGATATTCCGGAACTGCTGTTTTTACCAAAAAAGAACCTATAGAAGTTACCTATGGGATCGGAATACCGGAGCATGACAAAGAGGGCAGGGTGATCACTGCCCAGATGGAACACTTTTATCTTGTGACTGTATATACACCCAATTCCCAGTCTGAATTAAGACGCCTGGAGTACAGAATGGAGTGGGAGAGAGACTTCCTTTCCTATCTTCTGAAGCTTCAGGAGCACAAACCAGTGATCTGCTGCGGGGATCTGAATGTAGCCCATCGGGAGATCGACCTGAAGAATCCAAAGACCAACCGCAAGAATGCTGGCTTTACAGATGAGGAAAGAGCCTGCTTCTCCAAAGTACTGGAGGCTGGTTTCATTGATACCTTCCGCTATTTTTATCCGGATCTGGAAGGTGCTTATTCCTGGTGGTCTTACCGCTTTAAGGCCAGAGAAAAAAATGCGGGGTGGAGAATCGACTATTTCCTTGCATCCCCTTCTCTGAAAGACCGTCTGGAGGATGGGAAAATTCACAGCGAGATTATGGGCTCCGACCATTGTCCTGTGGAACTGGATATACGGCTATGAAGCAAGAAACCGGATCCGGGTGAAATTTCCCACAAACTGTGACGCAAGTCTTGCAGAAAGCATGTTTCAGACACATCCTAGCAGGACATCAGACAAAGACAGGAGGAGTTTCCAATGGCAATACCAGGAAATAAAAGTGCAACATTGCAGGCAGGTTATCCCCTGCTGCTGGGTGCTAACAAAATGGCAGATGGTTACAATTTCGCTGTGGAGGCGGAAGAGGATTCCCGTGTTTTTCTGCTTTTATATAAAAAAAGGGCAAAGACACCTTTTTACGAGCTTGAGCTTGATAAAAAATATCGGACAGGCCGTGTCTTTTCTGTCCTTATCCGCAAGCTGAATGTGGCGAATCTGGAATACAATTTCAAAATAGATGATAAAATTGTTTTGGATCCCTGTACTTTTCACATTTATGGAAGAGAGCACTTCGGGGCTCCCTGGGAAGAGGATGAGCATAAGCTGCGTTGCGGCTTTTTATCAGAAAAGGAATTTGACTGGACGCAGGACTGTACTCTGGATACAAGATATGAAGATATGATCCTGTATAAGGTTCATGTAAGAGGTTATACCAGACAGGCCAGGCTATCTCCTTCTCTTCGGGGAACCTTTCAGGGGCTTGTACAGATGATCCCCTATTGGAAAGAGCTGGGAATCAATGCGGTAGAACTGATGCCAGCCTATGAATTTCTGGAAATCAGGCCGGAAACAGAGCCAGCCGGTATGGTTTCAAGTCGTGCAAGAAAAGACCTGGTAAATTACTGGGGCTATACAGATGGCTATTATTTTGCCCCCAAAAGTGCCTATTGCGCTACAAAGAATCCGGAGCAGGAATTTTGTGAAATGCTAAAAGCATTCCACCAGGCTGGGATTTCCTGTGTGATGGAAATGTATTTCCCCGGAAAGACAAGTCCCCTGATCGTTCTCCGTGCTCTGCAGTTCTGGAAAAGGCATTACCATGTAGATGGCTTTCATGTGCTGGGAGAAGGGGTGCCACTTGATCTTCTTATGAAAGACGGAGTGCTTGCAGATACCAAGATCATGGCTGCAGGAATGGATACGAGCCATTTTTATCAGGGGAAAATTCCGAAGCATCGTACCTTCGCAGAGTATAATCTGGGCTTCCTTCAGGATATGCGAAGATTTCTGAAAAGTGATGAGGACATGATTCCGGCCGTGCAGTACCGCATTCGTCACAATGGGGATGACCATGGAGTGATCAATTATATCACCTGTCAGGATGGGTTCACCTTAAATGACCTTGTCTCCTATAATTATAAGCACAATGAAGCCAACAAAGAGGAAAACAATGATGGCTGTACCTATAACTATTCCTGGAACTGTGGCGTGGAGGGCAAAAGCCGTAAGCTGGCGATCCGTCAGATGCGTGAACGACAGATGCGTGCTGCTTTTGCCATGATGCTGTTATCTCAGGGAGTCCCTATGATCTATGGCGGAGATGAGTTTGGCAATTCCCAGGAGGGAAACAACAATGCGTACTGCCAGGACAATCCCATTGGCTGGATCGACTGGAAATGTCAGAAAAAAAATGAGAGGCTTCTGGCTTATGTGAAGAAACTGATTGCCTTTAGAAAGGAACATCCGGTTCTCCACATGAAGGGGAAAGCAAAGGAAGCGGATTATCTGGGAAGGGGATTTCCGGATATGTCCTTTCATGGCGAGCGAGCCTGGTTCTGTAATATGGAAAATACCAGCCGCATGATCGGAATGATGCTTTGCGGAGAGAAAAAGAAGTCAGATGGCATGGAAAAGGACGAATTTCTCTATGTTGGATACAATTTTCATTGGGAAACCCGCAGTATTGCGCTTCCCAATCTCCCTGAGGGGATGGCATGGAAAAAGGTTCTGGATACCGGAAACCTGTCAGGGGACGGATTTTACGGTGAGGAAGGTGCCATTTGCAGCAAAACGGTGGAAATGGGTCCCCGCACAGTGGCGGTTTTAAAAGGCGTGAAAGTTCCGGTGAAAAAAACACCTGTTAAAAAAAGAAAAAAAGAAGAGGTGATAGAAAATGCATCCGTGGCTGCACTTTAAAACAATTACCAAGCACAAGCTTATGGTTATGAAGTATTGTTTTCGTATCGGATTGTATAAACAGGGACTGCTTCATGACCTCTCGAAATATTCTCCCGCAGAATTTTGGGTAGGGTGTAAATATTATCAGGGAAATAGAAGCCCCAATAATGCAGAGCGGGAAGATATTGGTGTGTCCACTGCGTGGCTCCATCACAAGGGCAGAAATAAGCATCACTATGAGCACTGGGTGGATTATGCAATAAGTGATCCGGAACACGTAATCATGGGTGCCAAAATGCCCAGAAGATATGTGGCAGAGATGGTGATGGACCGAATCAGTGCTTCCAGGACATATCTTGGGGATACCTATGACAACCATCAGCCGCTGGAATATTTTATGAAAAGCAGGGAAAAGCTCTGGTTCGTACATCCACAGACCAAGAAAGAGCTGGAAGGCCTTCTTCGTATTCTTTCTGATAAAGGGGAGGAGAAGGCTCTATGGTATATAAGAAATGTATACCTTAAACAAGAAAAAAATAAGTAATTTGTATTGCACTTTCATACTCTTCTGTGGTAAAGTAGTAAATATGTTTATGACAGAGGAGGAGAACTATGAGTGGAACAACTGTAATTATTCTGATTGCGTTCGTATGTTATCTTTTGATGATGATCGTGATCGGAGCAATCTATATGAAAAAAACCTCCAGTTCAGAAGATTACTTCCTTGGAGGAAGAGGTCTGAATGGCTGGGTAGCGGCTCTTTCCGCACAGGCTTCTGATATGAGCGGATGGCTTCTGATGGGACTTCCTGGTGCGATTTATTCTTTTGGCTCCGGTCAGATCTGGATCGCAGTGGGACTTTTTATCGGAACTGTTTTGAACTGGGTATGCATTTCCGGAAGGCTTCGCAAATATACCATTGAAGCCAACAATTCTATGACAATCCCGGCATTCTTTGAGAACCGCTACCGGGATAAGAAGAAAATCCTGCTTTTGATTTCTTCTATTGTAATCGTGATTTTTTTCCTGGTATACACGGCATCTGCTCTGGCAGCAGGAGGAAAGCTGTTTAATACCGTATTTGGACTTGATTACCATCTTGCCCTTGCCATAGGAGCGGCCGTTATTTTGTGCTATACCTTTATGGGCGGATTTATGGCTGTATGTGTGACAGATTTTGTGCAGGGTACTCTGATGCTTGTGGGGCTGCTTGTGGTTCCGCTGGTAGCTTATTTCCTGCTTCCTGGCAATCTGACAGACCTGATTACCAGCAGCGGGGTAACTGGCGGTGCAAGTGCCTATCTGAATCCGTTTATGAATGGAGACCGCCCTTATACGTTCGTGGAAATCTTTTCCCAGCTGGCATGGGGATTTGGATATTGTGGAATGCCTCATGTGCTTGTAAGGTTTATGGCAGTAAAGAACGAGAAAGAACTGAAAAAATCCTGGGTAATTGCTATTGCTTGGGATCTTCTCTCCCTTACCGCAGCCTTTGCCATTGCAGTGATCGGAAGAGCTTATCTTTTTCCTACGATCCTGGGAGAGAATGGAGCGGCTTCTTCTGAGAGCGTGTTTATCGAAATGATCCGGAAGGTCTTTACTTCAGAGCTGACACTTCCTTTTATCGGCGGACTTTTCCTGTGTGGAATCCTGGCAGCAATTATGTCTACAGCAGATTCCCAGCTTCTTGTGACAGCATCTGCAGTATCTGAGGACCTGTATCACAGCTTTATCAAAAAAGATGCAGATTCTAAGGAAATCCTAAAGGTAAGCCGTATCACAGTTATTGTGATCGCTGTACTTGCATTTGCCATTGCATGGAATCCGAACAGCAGTATTATGGGTCTGGTATCCAATGCATGGGCAGGCCTTGGCTCTGCATTTGGACCGATTGTGGTAATGTCCCTGTTCTGGAGAAGAACCAATCTTCCTGGTGCTATTGCAGGTATGATCACAGGAGGTCTTACCGTTATTATCTGGGATTATATTCCGTTAGCAGGAGGACAGACTCTTGGAACTTACACAGGTCTGTATTCCCTGGCAGTAGGATTTTTGCTCAGCCTTGTAGTAATCGTGGTTGTCAGCCTTGTTACAAAGGCGCCTGCTCAAGAGATTACAGAAGAGTTTGACAGAGTGGCTGCGAAATAAATTTGCATTTGATTTATTAAAATTTTATAAAAAAGGTAGTCCTTGCTGTTAGAGCGTGTTTGAAAAATCATTCCAGCAAGATATGCGCCCTGTTTTGCGGGAGGATTGTTCCAAATTCGGCCTACGTAGCCCGCTACGATGCCCTCATCCGGGATGATTTTTCCACAAATTGTGACGTACATCTTGCAGAAAGCATTTTTCAAACACGCTCTAGGGACTACCTTTTTTTCTGAAAATTTGTTATAATGGGAGATACTAAAGAAAGGGGCAATGCAAGATGAAAAAATATGATTATCTCATCGTGGGAGCTGGACTGTTTGGTGCTGTATTTGCCCATGAAGCTACCCAAAAAGGAAAAACCTGTCTGGTCATTGATAAACGTGACCATATCGGAGGAAATATTTACACAGAGGATGTAGAGGGAATCCAGGTGCATAAATATGGCGCCCATATTTTCCATACATCTAAGAAGGAAATCTGGGACTATGTGAACCAGTTTACGGAGTTCAATCATTTCGTAAATTCTCCTATCGCAGTTTATAAGGATGAATTATATAACCTGCCATTTAATATGAATACCTTTCACCAGCTGTGGGGTGTGCGCACACCGGCAGAGGCGAAGGCAAAGATCCAGGAGCAGATTTCCCGTATGCATATCACCCACCCTAAGAATCTGGAGGAGCAGGCACTGGCACTGGTAGGACAGGATGTATATGAGAAGCTGGTTGAGGGCTACACCAGAAAGCAGTGGGGAAGAGAGTGCAAGGATCTTCCTGCGTTTATTATTAAGAGACTGCCACTTCGCTATACTTACGATAATAACTATTTCAAGGATCCTTACCAGGGGATTCCTAAAGGCGGATATACCAGAATTATTAAGAAGCTTCTGGAAGGAGTGCAGGTATGCCTGAAAACAGACTTCTTTGCAAATCGTGAGGAACTTACGGCACAGGCGGATAAAATCCTGTTTACCGGAATGATCGACGAGTTCTATGACTATTGTTATGGTGAGCTGGAATACCGTTCCCTTCGTTTTGAGACGGAGACTCTGGATATGGGAAACTATCAGGGAAATGCAGTTGTGAACTATACGGATTATGAGGTACCTTACACCAGAATTATTGAGCACAAGCATTTCGAGTTCGGTACACAGCCAAAGACCATTATCACAAGAGAATATCCAGATGCCTGGATCAAGGGAAAAGAGCCTTATTATCCAATTAATGACCCGAAGAATAATGAGCTGTTTGATAAATACGAGCGTCTGGCATTAGAAGAAAAAAATGTTCTGTTCGGTGGCCGTCTTGGTATGTACCGTTACATGGATATGGATAAAGTTATTGAGGAAGCTTTGAATATGGCTGAGACAGAGCTGACCTACGAAGAAGCGTAAAGGAGAAAATTATGGATACCCCAACTATCACCCAGTATTACAGAGAAGCAGAGCCGGCTAAGCGTCTGGCACTTCTGAAAATGTCTATAGAAGCAGGCGAGGAGCCGGAGCTGAATCAGATCCGAAAGGAACTGTGGGACATCCGCTATCAGGATAAATCAGAACTTGGCGGCGATGTGAGAGCGGATGGGTTTATTGCCCTGTGGATGCTTATGGAATTTAACCGTGACAGCGGAAAACGCTTTATGGGCGTAAAAGGTGGCCGCAAAGAGATTCAGAAGCAGCTGGATAAGATGAAATTCCAGGAAATTCGTGCCAAGGGCAAAAACTATGAAGAGCTTCTTTACCGGGAATGCTGCCATATGGTGAAGACCTATATGGAGCTTTGCGAGTCAGACAAGGCCTATAACAGCACCCTGTTTGGTATTATGAAGATGAACAGTGAGCAGGCTAAGGAAAAATTGAAAGCCGACATTTATCATACAGCAGTGGAGCTTCCCCGGACTCTTAAGATGGAAGAGGAACTGGGTATGGTCACAAGAGCTGCCAGGGAAATGTATGAACTTCATTTCCCTGGAGAAGGCAGCCTGAGAGAATAGTTTTTAATACCGCAGCAGTCTCCGGACCTGGAGCTGGCTGCGGTATTTGTTATGCAGCTCCAGTCCGAAGGTTTTCTCACAGTCAGCCAGAAGATCATCATAGTAGGTAAACTGATAAATATTTCCTGCAATAGGAACGCAGTTATACTGTAAAAGGGAATGGATAATCAGTTGATCAGAATATTTGAAATTTAATTTTACCTGAAGAATGCGCATGATGGCAAAGGAGGCAAAGCCAATAATGAACCGTGCAGGAAATTCCTGCCTCACATCTGTATGGTTCAGAATCCAGCTTTTAAACTCTGTTTTTAAACACGCTCTGGTATCGTCAAAGGAAAAATTTTGTTTTGAAGCCTGTTCGTCAGCTAAAACAAGGTGGCATTCAGGGCAATCCTTAGAAAGACGTTTCAGTGCATTGGAAACAGATTGATTTTGCACAAAGTCATGCGCTATAAGGTCATAGGCAACAGGGATCCCGTCACCGTCTGTAAGCAGGTTGAACTGGAAAACAGAATCAGATTGGGAATCTGTATCAACGTGTTCACCATGTTCCTGATACAAAGTAGAGAAATCTCTTGACAAAAGAGCAGCAGAATGACCATAAATCCATTTCTGGATGTCTTTTTGATAGTTCAGGATAATGCCAAGAGCTGAAGAAAGCTGCTCCGGGGAAATCGCCTGAGGGGATTCAAAATACTGGCCTTTTCCTGTCAGAAGGTTCCAGGATGTGTTTGGATACAGGATGCTGGAAATGGTTACGAAACGGAAGACTTCTTCAATATTATAAGAAAGGGAAAGCTTCCAGGCTTTGGTTCTCCAAAAGATATCAAGCTGAAGCTCTTTGTAAATATTTTTGAGAATTCCGTAGCCTACGTTTTTTAAGGAATGCTCCGCAGGGGAAAGAGCGGCAGTAAGGTCCACATAGACAACGGAATTTTTGCGGGATTCCCGTTCCTGATTCATATCTTCCACAACCTTCTCAAAATGCCGGACGGGGTCGGGATATTCTTTTCTAAGCTCTTCCACATAGCCAAGTCCCATCACGGTTTTCTGCCGGGTAGTCTTTTTCTCTTTGTCATAATAGGACTCTGTGATGGCAAGATAGGTGCCCTTTGCCTTGGGTGTTTTTTTCAGAAACATGGTGAAATCCTCCTCTTTTGCTTTTTCTTTAACGGCTCTTTGACCGTTTGTCCCTGATCTCATCGTATCATACTGAAATAGGTACATCAATATACATCATGAAAGAAATTAAAAATTCGCATAATACAAAAAGAGAAGCGTAGGATTTTTTGTGCGATTCCACACTCAATTCTATTGCACTTCCAAGATAAGGGATGGTATAATAAAACCTACTGGTAAAATTAGAAATACTTTTTACGGTACTGGACATGATAGAAAATAAAATGACAATCCATCACTTCTGCTTTTGAAGAGATTTTCAGGAGGAAGACATGAAAAAAGAAAACATTTCCGCATATGAAATTGTGAAAGAAGAAAACCTGCCGGATATTCACTCCACAGGTTATCTTCTTCGTCATAAGAAAACAGGTGCCAGACTGGTACTGATCGAGAATGATGATGAGAACAAGGTATTTTCCATTGCATTTCGCACCACACCCAAGAATAGCACGGGTGTTCCCCATATTATGGAGCACAGCGTTCTTTGCGGTTCCCGTGAATTTCCATTAAAGGATCCTTTTGTAGAGCTTGTAAAAGGCTCCCTGAATACGTTCTTAAATGCCATGACTTATCCGGATAAGACCTGCTATCCGATAGCAAGCTGCAACGACCAGGATTTCCAGAACCTGATGCATGTATATCTGGATGCTGTTTTTTACCCGAATATTTATAAGAGAGAAGAGATCTTCCGCCAGGAAGGCTGGAATTATCATCTTGAGAGCAAAGAAGGCCCGCTCACCTATAACGGCGTTGTATACAATGAGATGAAAGGTGCGTTCTCCTCTCCGGATGAGGTTCTGGAGCGTGAGATCATGAATAACCTTTTCCCGGACAACACCTATGGTGTAGAGTCAGGCGGTGATCCAGAGAATATTCCGGATCTTTCCTATGAGGAATTCCTGGATTTCCACAGAACCTATTATCATCCGTCCAACAGCTATATTTACCTTTACGGAAATATGGATATGGAAGAAAAACTGAAATTTATTGACGAGAAATATCTGTCTGCTTTTGATTTCCTTGATGTGGATTCCTGCATTCAGCCGCAGCAGGCTTTTGCCCAGATAAAGGATCTGGAAAAGGAATATCCTGTGGCTGAGAATGAAGGAGAAGAGGACAATACCTATCTTTCTTACAATATGGTAGTGGGAGATTCTACAGAGAGCATGAAGGGAGTAGCATTTGACATTCTGGATTACGCCCTTCTGAGTGCGCCTGGAGCACCTTTGAAAAAAGCTCTTCTGGATGCCGGAATCGGAAAAGATATTTACGGTTCCTTTAATGACGGTGTTCTGCAGCCCTATTTTTCCGTGATCGCTAAGGGAGCCAAGACCTCACAGAAAGAGGAGTTTATTTCTGTGATCCGCAAAGTATTGAAGGATATCGCAGACAACGGCATTGACAAAAAGGCAATCCTTGCAGGAATCAATTACATGGAATTTAGATACCGTGAGGCTGATTTCGGCGCCTATCCAAAGGGACTGATGTATGGCCTGGATATTATGGACAGCTGGCTGTATGACGATGAGAATCCGTTTTCCCAGGTGAAGCTTTTGGAAATCTATGACAGATTAAAAGAAGCTGTAAATGAAGGCTATTTTGAGAAGCTGATCCAGGAGGACCTTCTTGATAATACACATGGAGTGTATCTTACTTTAATTCCGAAGTGCGGACTGGCTCTGGAGCGTGAGAAGGCACTGGCAGACAAGCTGGAGGCATACAGAAGCAGCCTTTCCGATGAACAGCTGGAAGAGCTGGTGGAGAAAACAGAGGCTCTTGTAGCTTATCAGGAAGCAGAGGAAGCACCTGAGAGTCTTGCCTGCATTCCTATGCTGAAGCGTTCCGACATTCGTAAAGAGGCAGCAGGTTTTAAAAATGAGGAACTGTCTGTAGACGACAGCCTGTTCCTGTATCAGGATGTGTGCACAAACGGAATCGGATACGTAAGCGCAATGTTTGAGATCCGGGATTTTGATATTGAGCAGGTTCATTATCTGGGACTTTTAAAGGCAGTGCTTGGCTATGTAAATACGGAGAAATATACTTACGGACAGCTGTTTAATGAGATCAATGCGAGAACAGGCGGCATTCAGTGTGGCGTAGACGTTTATGATAAGGCCAATGATCCGGAAGCCTTCCGTGCCACCTTTACTATCAGAGGAAAGGCATTATACTCCCAGATGGATTTCCTGTTCCGGATGATGGAGGAAATCTTAAATCATTCTGATCTTACAGATACCAGACGCCTTGGAGAGATCATTTCCGAGATCCGCTCCAGAGGACAGGCTTCCCTTATTGGTGCAGGACATCAGACCGCAGTGCTCCGTGGCGCCTCCTATGCTTCTCCTATGGCGAAATTCCAGGATGAGATGGCTGGAGTTGGATATTTCCTTTTCATCGAGGAGCTGGAGAAGAATTTCGAGAGCAAAAAAGAGGAAATTGTGGCTGGATTGAAACAGGCAATGGCAGAGATTATCCGCCCGGATTCCTTTATGGTGAATTACACAGGTGAGAGAGAATCCGTAGAGCAGATGAAGACCCTGTGTGCATCCTTAAAAGCCAGTCTTCCGGTTCCGGCCTGCGAGGTGCCGAAGAACACGCTTGCCTGCGAAAAGAAAAACGAAGGATTTAAAACCTCAGGCCAGGTACAGTATGTGGCAAGAACCGGAAACTTCGTGAAGAAGGGATTTGTGTATACAGGGGCACTGGAAATTCTGAAGGTGGCTTTAAGCTATGACTATCTGTGGATCAATCTTCGTGTAAAGGGAGGCGCATACGGCTGCATGAGCGGTTTCAAGAGAAGCGGAGAAAGCTTCTTTGTTTCCTATCGGGATCCACATCTGAAGCGTACACTGGATGTATATGAGGGTGTGCCGCAATATGTGCGTAATTTCAGTGCAGATGAGCGTGAGATGACCAAATATATCATCGGGACCATAAGCGGGAAGGACACTCCGAGAACACCGCAGATGCAGGGATCTCTGGCAAAAATGGCATATTTTCGCGGCCTGACTGTGGAAATGCTTCAGAAAGAGCGTGACCAGATCTTAAATGCAACAGTAGAAGATATTCACGCACTTGCTCCTCTTATTGAGGCTGTCCTTTCTGATGGACAGGTATGTGTAGTAGGAAGCGAAAGCGCCATTGGCAAGGCAAAAGATGTATTTAAAGAGATAAAAAATCTGGCATAAAGCAGTTGGGCGTGCTTTCAAACACGCTCAGGGCATCCTGCCAGGAAAGGATAAAAGAAGTTATGAGACAAGATTTTAAATCTGGATTTGTTGCGATCATCGGACGCCCGAATGTTGGAAAGTCTACCCTGATGAATCATCTCATCGGACAGAAGATTGCCATTACATCCAAGAAACCACAGACTACCAGAAACCGCATCCAGACTGTCTATACCAGTGATAAGGGCCAGATCGTATTCCTGGACACCCCTGGAATCCACAAGGCAAAAAATAAGCTGGGTGAATATATGGTGGCAGTGGCTGAGAGAACTTTGAAGGAAGTAGACGCTATCATGTGGCTGGTAGAGCCTTCTACATTTATCGGGGCTGGGGAGCGCCATATTGCAGAACAGCTTCAGACGGTAGGAGTACCGGTTATCCTGATCATCAATAAGATCGATACGGTGAAAAAAGAAGAAATCCTTCCGGCAATCGATACTTACCGCAAGATCTGTGATTTTGCAGAGATCATTCCCTGCTCTGCCCTTCGAGGCCAGAATACAGGAGATATTATAGACAGTATTTTCAAATATCTGCCTTACGGTCCTATGTTCTATGACGAAGATACCGTTACCGATCAGCCGCAGCGTCAGATTGTGGCTGAAGTTATCCGCGAGAAAGCACTTCATGCCCTCGATGCGGAGATTCCTCATGGAATCGCAGTTGCCATCGACAAGATGAAGGAACGTCCTGGCAAAAACCCTATCATTGATATTGAGGCAACGATTATCTGTGAGAGAGATTCCCACAAAGGCATTATCATCGGAAAAGGCGGCGCCATGCTGAAGAAGATTGGAAGCAATGCCAGATATGAGCTGGAGAGAATGCTGGACTCCAAGGTAAACCTGAAGCTTTGGGTAAAAGTAAAAAAAGACTGGCGTGATAGTGACTTTATGATCAAAAACTTTGGATATGACAAGAAGGAAATCTGAAAATGAGTGATCTGATCACAGTGCAGGGAATCGTGCTTTCTGCTCAGCCGGTGGGAGAGTACGACAAAAGAATTGTGCTGCTGACCAGGGAAAGAGGGAAAATTTCTGCATTTGCAAAGGGTGCGAGAAGGCAGAATAGTCCTTTTATGGCAGCTGCGAATCCCTTTGTATTTGGTAATTTTACTCTTTTTGAAGGCAGGAACAGTTATAATCTGAACCAGGTGACTGTGACCCATCATTTCGTGGAACTGGCAGCCAGGCAGCCGGGAGTTTATTATGGCTATTATTTCCTGGAACTGGCAGATTATTTCGGAAAAGAGGGTACAGATGAGAAAAATATGATGAATCTCTTGTATCTTACCATAAAAGCTCTGCTGGATGACCGGCTGGATGACCGGCTGGTAAGATGTGTGTTTGAGCTCCGTACCATGCTGGAGCAGGGACTGATGCCGGAACTTTTCCGCTGTGTAAATTGTGCAGAAGAGCTTTCCGAAAGGGAAAACCTGTATTTTTCTTTGGGGGCTCATGGCATCCTTTGCGGGGACTGCCTGAGAAAGGCGGAAATTTCGGAAATAAGATCCTCGAAGAAAATTTCCCCGGCTGCTCTTTATACTATGCAGTTTATTGTAGGTGCACCTCTGAACAGGATATACAGCTTTACCGTGAAGGAGGAGATATTGTGGGAGCTGGAACACCATATTCATCCTTATGTGGCAGCAAACACAGACCGGCGGTTCAAAAGCCTTCAGATCCTGGAAGTGATGGCATAGAGCGCACATCTTGCAGAAAGCATTTGGGGGCACGCTCTAGCACAGGCAGTACATAGAAATGCGGTGCTTTCTGACTTTACAAAAGAGAAAGTTCCGAGTATAATGTTAGCAATATGAGGTGTTTAAGAAAATACCCATCAGTATTATCTATCAAACAATGAGGAGAGATATCATGGAAAAAACAATGGACAAGATTATTGCTCTGGCAAAGGCAAGAGGATTTGTTTACCCGGGCTCTGAAATTTATGGAGGCCTTGCCAATACATGGGATTACGGTAACCTGGGCGTAGAGCTGAAAAATAACGTTAAGCGTGCATGGTGGCAGAAATTCATTCAGGAGTCTCCATACAACGTTGGCGTAGACTGTGCGATCCTGATGAATCCACAGACCTGGATCGCCTCCGGACATCTTGGAAGCTTTTCCGATCCTCTTATGGACTGTAAAGAGTGCCATGAGCGTTTCCGTGCAGATAAGATCATTGAGGATTACAGCCAGGAGCATGGCATTGAGCTGGAGAGCTCCGTAGACGGATGGTCACAGGAAGAGATGAAGAACTTCATTGAGAAGAACAATGTACCATGTCCTTCCTGCGGAAAGCACAACTTTACAGACATCCGTCAGTTCAACCTGATGTTCAAGACCTTCCAGGGTGTAACAGAGGATGCTAAGAATACTGTATATTTAAGACCTGAGACAGCACAGGGTATTTTCGTAAACTTCAAGAATGTACAGAGAACCTCCCGTAAGAAGATTCCGTTTGGTATCGGTCAGATCGGTAAATCTTTCCGTAACGAGATTACACCAGGTAACTTCACATTCCGTACCCGTGAGTTCGAGCAGATGGAGCTTGAGTTCTTCTGCGAGCCGGATACAGATCTTGAGTGGTTTGCATACTGGAAGAGCTTCTGCCTGAACTGGCTTCATTCTCTTGGCCTGAAAGATGAAGAAGTTCGTTACCGTGACCATGACAAAGAAGAGCTGAGCTTCTACAGCAAGGCTACCACAGATGTTGAGTTCCTGTTCCCGTTTGGATGGGGCGAGCTGTGGGGAATTGCTGACAGAACAGACTATGACCTTACACAGCATCAGAATGTATCTGGCCAGGATCTTACCTATTTCGATGATGAGAAGAAGCAGAAATATATCCCATACGTAATTGAGCCATCACTGGGAGCTGACCGTGTTGTTCTTGCATTCCTTTGCAGTGCATACGATGAGGAAGTTCTGGATGCTGAGAAAAATGATATACGTACCGTTCTTCATTTCCATCCGGCACTGGCACCAGTTAAGATCGGTGTCCTTCCTCTTTCCAAGAAGCTGAATGAGGGTGCAGAGAAGATTTACGCACAGTTATCCAAGAAATACAACTGTGAATTTGATGATCGTGGAAATATCGGAAAACGTTATAGAAGACAGGATGAAATCGGAACTCCGTTCTGCGTAACTTACGATTTTGATTCTGAGACAGACGGAATGGTAACTGTACGTGACCGTGATTCCATGGAGCAGATACGTATCAGAATTGATGAGCTGGATGCTTACTTTGCAGATAAATTTACATTTTAGAGTATGTTTGGAAAATGTTTTCTGTAAGATGGGTGTCACAGTTTGTGGGATTTTTGTTCCGCAAAATGGGTCATGCAGATTGCAGGAATGATTTTAGGAGCACGTTCTGATCTGGGAATGACATATTAAAATAACAAGGGGCTGTCGGTAAATAACGTTTTTAGAGCTGACAGCACCAAACAAAAATATCCTAACAGTTACAAGGCTTTCTGGCTCTGTAACTTGTTCAGGATATTTTTATTTTGGTAAATACTTTCTATTTTTGGCCGCAAAAAATCCTTGGTTGGATTTTTACGGCCACATTTTTTTATTTGTTTCAAGAAACCATGAATT
>ERZ1035006.450-NODE-450-length-32725-cov-21.528803_pt1 | contig 32725 bp, 29 predicted proteins | sample MGYA00520694_ERZ1035006 | MGnify/ENA primary metagenome ERZ1035006 (study PRJEB33766, sample SAMN09781746) | gut metagenome | biome: gut microbiome | host: Homo sapiens | place: Madagascar | study: EMG produced TPA metagenomics assembly of the PRJNA485056 data... | reverse complement strand
TGCCGGTTTTTCGTTTCATAATCTATAATAATGTAATTATAAGACATTTCCTATATGGTTGCAATGGAATAGGTATAAGAGAACTCAAATTTACCATCAGATAATCTGTAAGAAGCTGTCGATAACTAAATTGTAAATAATAAATGCAGCCAATAAATTAATAATATGTGCATATAAAAAGAGATAATCATTCCCCAAAAATTAGAAATGATTATCTCTTTCAGCGCATATCGTTAGTTATAACAAAAAGTGTTTCAAATATATTCTATTATACATCCTAATAGCATCCATAATCTGATCACAGATAGTTACAGATTACAGACACTTCTTCACATCATCTACAATCTGCTCCACAGTCAGGTGATTGTCCTTTAATACATCATTTACATCGTAGCGGTCTAAGAATTCCTTCTTGATACCGAAGTTCAATACCTTCATATCAGAAGCTCCATAGAAACGAGCAATCTTCTCACCAAAACCACCATCTAAGATTCCATCTTCGAGTGTGATGACGACATCGTGGTTTGCCTTTAAGTCTTCGAGCATTGCCGAATCGAGACCGGTAATGTAATATGGATTGATGATGGTTGCTTCGATGCCGGTTTCTGCTTTCAATGCTTCTGCTGCTTCCACACCAAGTCCGTAAAACGAGCCAAGACCAATGATAGCAACCTTGTTGCCCTGCTTTGTAATCTCATATTTGTTCAGCTTTGAGAAGTCTTTTGTGACTGTCTTACCATCGGAGACAAATGTGCCGCCTGGTACGCGGATCGCTACCGGATGCTCTGTCTGTGCGATGCTCCAGTCTAACATGGCAAGATATTCTTCCTTTGTTGTTGGAGCGAGGTAGACAAGACCAGGAATATTTGCCATCATAGGAATGTCATAGATGCCAAGGTGTGTGACATCGTTCATCCCGTAAATCGATGCTGAGAAAGTCAGGATTGTAGCCGGGTTGCCATTTACACACAGATCCTGTGCCAACTGGTCATAGGTTCTCTGGATAAATGTGCTGTATACGCCGTAGACTGGCTTGCCGCCGTTCTTCGCAATACCGGAAGCGAGAGCCACTGCTGTTTCCTCTGCGATTCCGACGTCCACGAACTGTCTGCCTGCTTCTTTACGTTTGTCTTCAGTGAAGCCCATAACGGTTGGTGTAGCGGATGTGATCGTCACAACGCTCGGATCTTCTTTCATTTTTTTCATCAGATAATCACAGGTAACGCTTGAATAATCTTCTCCACCGAAATCAGCAATTACTTCTCCGGTCTCGATATCAAATGGCAGATGCCAGTGCCACTCTTCCTTGTGTGTTTCGGCGAGCTTGTAGCCTTTTCCTTTCAGAGTACGAATGTGTACCACTACTGGTTTTGTACTGTCCTTGACGCTCTCAAACGCCTTGATTAACGACTGAATATCATTTCCCTCATGAACATACACATAGTCAAGCCCCATCGCCTTAAAAAGGTTACATTCAGCCTGGCCGTTTGTCTCGCGCAGGAGTTTTAAGTTCTGATATAGTCCACCATGATTTTCTGCGATTGACATATCGTTATCATTCACAACGATGATTAAATTGCTCTGCAGTTCAGAAGCAAAATCCAAACCCTCTAATGCTTCACCACCACTCAAAGAGCCATCACCGATGATTGCAATCACATTTCCGTTCTCGCCCCGAACATCACGTCCCTTTACCAGACCACATGCCAGGCTGATAGAGGTAGATGTATGACCAATTATGAAATGGTCATGGTCGCTTTCTTCCGGATTGCTGTAGCCGGATACATCGTTGTAATGATCCTCGTAAAGGTAGGCGTCTTTCCTTCCTGTCAGCATCTTGTGTGGGTAGGTCTGATGTGATACGTCAAATACAAATTTATCCTTTGGAGATTCAAATACATAGTGTAAAGCAATCGTTGCTTCTACCATACCGAAGTTTGGACCGAAATGTCCACCGTGGATGCTGGCACGTTTTAAGAGGGCCTGTCGTATTTCAGCAGCCAAACATGTAAGTTCATCTCCTGAAAGCTTCTTCACATCCGCCGGACCGTTAATTTTCTCAATGTACATAACGTTTGTACCTCCTGATTTTTCCTATTGTGTAATTTATAAAAAGGATGAAAACTATCTTTATTCATCCTTTTTATGTATACTATACAACCTAAACTTAGCTTTAGGTCAAGTAAAAAATATAAAATTAATAGCTTAAATGCCCATTCAATCTGTCAGATTTTTAAGTAAATCCATCTATCGAAGTTTCTTTAGTATATTCTGAAAATAGTCCGGAAGTTCTGCATGCCATTCCATATATTCTCCGGTGATTGGATGTTCAAATCCAAGTATCCCTGCGTGTAATACCTGTCCCTGTGTGGTAAATGGCTTCTGCTTTGGACCATAAACATCATCTCCGAGCAACGGATGATTGATGCTTGCCATATGCACACGGATTTGATGTGTCCGACCGGTTTCAAGCTCGCATTCCACAAGTGAAAAGTTCTGCTTTAATCGTTCAATCACACGGTAATGTGTGACCGCATGTCTGCCGTTTGGGTCAACTGCCATCTTCTTGCGGTCGGTTTTGTGTCTGGCAATTGACTTGTCAATCGTTCCCTCGTCTGTTGTAAATTGGTTATAGACAATTGCTGTATAGACTCTGTGAATATCGTGTATCTTAAACTTGTCAGATAAAATGCGATGGGCCTGATCGCTTTTGCAGGCAACTAAAAGCCCTGTTGTATCCATATCAATCCGATGTACGATACCTGGTCGTAATACTCCATTGATCGAAGATAGGGAATCTTTGCAATGATACATCAAAGCATTGACGAGAGTTCCGCTTGTATGTCCCGGCGCTGGGTGCACAACCATTCCCTTTGGCTTATTTACGACGATGATATCTGCATCTTCATATACGATATCAAGAGGGATGTCTTCTGGTTCGATATCCAATTCTTCTGCTTCGGGGATTTCCACTGAGATTGTATCGCCTGTCCGTAGCTTGTAATTAGACTTGGCAGATCTGCCGTTTACCAGTATGAAATTATCATCTAACAGCTTCTGGATATATGAACGCGATTGGTCAGAAATCTGTTCTGTCAGATATTTGTCCAATCGCATGCCTATTTCTGTGGAGGCTGTTTCAATCTTGAATTCGAAGGTTTCCATCATATATTATCTTAATCTTTTTTATGTTGTCTTTTTGAATCTGCGTCGGTTTCTACATAAGTATCGTTCCCATTTTCTTGCTCGTGACGGGATGTTTTAGACTCTGATTTAGAAAATAATGCATCAATCTCATGATCGTGGTAGTAAAATGCACACAGCAGAATCAATACGATCATACTGACAGTTACATAGATGTCTGCAACATTGAAAATCGGGAAATTGATTAACCGGAAATCGAAGAAATCTACTACGTAATGCAGATAGATGCGATCAATCATGTTTCCGATGGCTCCGGACACAAGGACTACCAGACAGATGCGCAATGGCAAAAATCGTTTGCTCTGTGGTAGTTTTGCATAGACGCAAGCACAGACAAGTAGTATAGCAATCGTCAGAATCAGAAATATAATTCTGCCATTTTTAAACATTCCCCAGGCAATTCCTGTGTTTTGAATGTATGTCAGATGGAATACATTTTGAATCAGCGGACGGGATTCATGTAGAGCAAAGGAGCCACGTACCATAAGCTTTGTAACCTGATCAAATGCAACCAGCAAGCCAATGCAGAGTATCGGTATTATATAAATTTTAATTTTTTGTTTCGTATTCATCTTGATATCGTTCCTGTAATTCTTTTAATGCAAGAAGCATGTCTTCATCGCTTACATCCATATCGATATAAGCGTGACCGACTGTCTCTAATAAAATAAATTTAATTTTTCCACCAATAGCTTTTTTGTCGTTTTTGGTATAGGAGATAATTTTCTCCAAACCAGCATCTGCTGGTAATTTCGGTACATGATATGGTTTCATGCTGTGTAATATATCACGCAGCTCTGCTTCGGTAATATTCCCTTTTTTATAAGAAATAATACTTGCCAGAGCACATCCGATAAAGACGCATTCTCCATGAAGAAATTCAAAGTTCATGTATTTTTCGATAGCATGTCCGAGTGTATGTCCAAAATTAAGAAGTGCACGCTCTCCTTTTTCTGTTGGATCATTCTCTACAACATTTTTCTTGACGATATTACTCTCATAGATCATCTCTCCGACTGTTTGAAGATCAAGGGATGCAATCTTTGATTCATTTTCCTTTAACCATGTAAAATATGGTGCGTTTTTTATGAGCCCATGTTTGATGATTTCACCCATACCAGAACAAAACTGTCGGTTTGAGAGCGTTTTTAGAACAGATAGATTCATATACACAAGTTTAGGCATATGGAATGCACCAACCATATTTTTATAAGAATCAAAATCCACACCGGTTTTTCCGCCAATGCTGGAATCAACTTGGGATAAAAGACTGGTTGGAATCTGAATAAAATCAATTCCCCGCAGATAGGTGGCGGCTGCATATCCGGTCAGATCTCCTACGACTCCACCGCCGAGTGCAATTAATACATCGTTGCGGTCAAATTTCTCTTCAATTAAATGCGTGTATAGATTTCGAACAACATCGAGATTCTTACTTGCTTCCCCTTCTGGAAAAACAAAGGAGGTTGTATATGTGCAGGCATCTTTGATAGAAAGCAATATAGCATCCAAATATAAGGATGCTACATGACTTTCGGATACCACACAGATCTTACGGTTACTGTAGCCAAGTTTCTGAATCATATCGGAAAGGGCATCAAAGCCTTCTTCATAAACGATATCATAGATTGGCTTATCATCAAGATGTACAGTTAAATTCTTCATGGTAACTCTTCTTTCTGTATGTAATACGATATTTGATTAGATAAATTCAAAACCGTCATCATCGGTTTCAGTGTCCTCGTCGTCACCTTCTCCGATGAGTGCTGGACCGTTTTTCTTTTCTTCTACCTCACCTTCGATACTTTCTGTATGATCCTCAGCAATTGTATCATCTTTATCATCCGTAGATTCTGATAAATGAGATAAAATAGTCGGAATCTCATCTACTGATTCCACTTTTTTCTCAGGTTCCGGTTTTGACTCTGGTTTTACTTCAGATACTACAGGTTCCGTATTTTGCTCTTGTTTTACCTCAGGTGCTACAGCTTTCTGCTTTGATTCTTGTTTTACTTCAGAACGTGAGGCAGGTTCCGGTTTTATATCCGGTTTTGCTTGTGGTTTTGATTCCGGCTTTGCTTGAGCTGCTTCTTTTGCTTTCTGCATAGCAGCCGCAGCTTCAGAACTACCGACAGTTGCACGCTTCATCTTTTTACGTTCTTCAGCAGAATTAGCTACTTTTAAAGTGGATTTTTTCTCTCCTGTATTCTTAGCATCAAATGGATTATAGTCCTTTTGATCCTTCGGTTTGAAAGGATCTACGAAATTCTCACCGGCACTTAAACTCTGCGTATAGACCGCACTTGTGCTGGTTGTATCACCACTGCCGAAACCACCTAATGTAGATTCATCACGCATTTGTGGATCACCTGTGTAAGCACCGAATCCATCCGATACAGATGAAGAGGTCTGTTTTTCTTCACCACCCATTAACGCCCAGGCGCGATCATCAATCATGGAAGATGGATCGAAATCCTGTTCACCTAAAAACTCAAACTGTTTTTGAATCAGAGAACAGAAATTTGATTTGTACGCGGTGTATTTGGCCTCTAATAATGCTATTTCGTCTTCCAGGCGCTCTAAGCGTTTCTCTGCGTCTGCGACAATATTATTTGCCTGAATCTTTGCATCTCGAAGAATCCCTTTTGCCTCTTTGGTAGCATTGGAAATTGTTTCTACAGTATCCTTCTCCGCACGTTTTAAACTTTTTTCAAGATGCGATTCTTTGGAACGATAATTCTGCAATGTATCATTTAATATGGAGACCTTCTCTTTTAACTCCGCATTCGAACGATACAAATCCTCATAGCTTTCTGAAACACTGTCAAAAAATGTGTTTACATCTTTCTTGTCGTAACCCAATCCGACATGAAATTTTTTCTGTTGAATATCAACTGGTGTAAGCAACTTTTCAACCCCCCTATTCGTTTAGTATTGTACGTATGGTGTCAGGGCGTCCTGACTAACCAGTTCCTCTCTCAAATCCCCGGATACTTCAATATCCTGTGGTGTGGCAATAAATATATTAGAAGATACAACATTTAGAGATCCACCCATTGCATAGCAGGCACCACCGACATAATCGATTATACGTTGTGCAACAGAGACATCCAATCCCTCTATATTTATCACAATTGTTTTATTTGCACGCAGAAAATCAATTACAGATTGTGCTTCATCGGTTTCCTGTGGCTTGATTACAAATACTTCACTTCGGCTGCGGAAATCAGAGCTGCGACTATAGGACTGTCTTTGTGAGTCCTTAAAATCTACAAGTTTTCCGCTTGATGAACTTACAGCCTGACTTTTATGGGAAGCTGTAGGCTGCTGTGTGGCTGCTTCGTATTTGGATGAAGCTGCTGAACGAGCAGTTGTCTTACCGAAAGATGGTTTTGATTTTATACGGGATGGTTGTACATCATCGTAGTCGTCATCATCGTCATCGTAATCATCTTCGTCAAACAGATCATCATCGAATTCGTCGTCATCATCATCTATGTTTTTGACTTTAAAAAAATCAAGAAAACTCTTTTTACCTGCATCCTTTGCCATAACCTTATTCTCCTTACTATATGTTATAATTTCGCGCACCAAATATGGCTGTTCCGACACGAATCATCGTAGCACCTTCTTCGACGGCAATTTCATAATCATTGGTCATTCCCATTGATAAAACATTCATGTCAACATTATCAATGCATTTGGATTTTATGTCAAGCAATAATTGATGCATTTTGCGGAAATAAACACGATTTTCTTCAGGATTATCCACAAAAGGAGCAATTGTCATGAGCCCCATCACATGTACATGCGGCATATCCTTGATTGCATCAATCAGAGAGTATACTTCATCTTCTCGAATGCCGAATTTGCTTTCTTCCTGAGCAATATTGACCTCAATAAGTACCTTTACGACAACATCTTTCTTTGCTGCTTCTTTTTCAATCTCTTTTGCAAGATGAACAGAGTCCACACTGTGAATCAGACATGCTTTATCTACAATATATTTTACTTTGTTTGTTTGAAGGTGGCCGATTAAATGCCAGTTTACGGGTTTTGATACATGTTCGTATTTGTCAACCATCTCCTGTACTTTGTTTTCACCAAATTCGGTTATTCCATGTGCAAGAAGCTCTTCCACATCGGATAAGGGTTTTGTTTTGCTCACTGCGATGATCGTGACATCTTGAAAATTACGTCCGGAACGTTCACAGGCTTTTTTTACATTTTCAACAACTTTTTCATAATTTTCGTATAGCATTTTTATCAAGACCTTTCCTGATTATTTAATATATGAGCTGATTTTCGGAGACACTATCGGAGTCAAGTATAATATTGTCATAAGCTTTTAACTCTTCATCTCCTTTAATCAGAACAAATTCATCGATTGTTTTTATAATAGTAACTCTTCGGAATTCTGCAATTCCCTGATTGGCAAAATATACACCGGTAAGAGGTTCTAACTCCAGGAGGGATGCTGCAATTGTGTTGTTCGTATTGACATTCATTAATACATCAGAATCTTCGATTCCTTCCGGATCGATATAGGCGTATTTATCATCAATCATATAGATAATCGGACGTATCTGCTGGATGGATTGATTTCCGTTCGTATCTATCCTCTGTATCTGGAGCCTGTTTTCGTTCGAGGCATTGATGTTTGAAGACAGATATCCGATAGGAATTTTGTAGACACCTTTTTCTACAAGTGCGGATGAAGGAATCTTCAAACCACTCTCATCTGACTGAATAATTTCTACATTCACAAAACGTTCCGATAAAAAATTGGAAAGGTATTTATCAATTGCAATGTTGATGTACTTTCCATCAGTTCCTTGTATAATTGTAAAAGGCATCGTAATCTTGAAACTGGAATTGTTGATGCGGAATGTAACATAAGACCGACCATCTAATTCGGAAACCTGCTCTTCTGTCAACGGTGCAACAATATTCCACTGCTCCGATGGAATAATCTTCACAACTGTGTTGCCGGCTTCTGCGTAATCACCGGATTTCATTGCCGTTTTATCGTAGCCGGCTTTATCAAAGTCGGAGGCATGAATATTCTCTGAAATCTGATAATTCTCATATCCATCAATATAATAAGTGACAAGTCCACTGTCCGGTGCATGAACGGCAGAAATACTGTTGCCGGATGTACCACTCTGCTGCATTTTTGATTCATTGGTCAATTCAAATACCCGGTTATTGGCATTTGTTTCGAAACTGTATGCATTATAAAAGGTTACATCGCTGTAGGATAATTTGTAGGACGAAATCAGAGATCGGATATTTTTATAGTCTTCATTTGACAAAATGTTGTTATATGAATCGTTATTTTCCTGTGGTGTATTATAGATTTCACCGGTCTGATCAATCGTGCAAACAGTAGAATTCTTTTTTACTTTTTCACCATCGGATATGTAGTAACAGATATAGCCGGAGGCAGATGTATTTACAATCACTTCATCGCGGATTGCAAGTCCTTGCAATGTAAAATTATTGCTGACATCCCCTTTACATACCTGGTAGATCGGAACTGTTTTTTTCCCAAGAGACATAAACACACTGATAACTACATACAGCAAAACCGCTGCAATTACAATAGTTGCAGCGTTTGCGCGGATTTCTTTATTCAGTTGTATAATACGTTGTTGGTTTTGCTGTTTCATAGTATTACCTGATATACATCTGTTATTGTATATTACTTATAGCTTGCAGACAACATTTCCGACATAATTTGCTGGTAACATGGATTCTTCCACTGCTGTACTGATAACAAATGTAACATTATATTTTTCGGAAATCTTATCAATCTCATTCAGTGCAGATTCTAATTCATCTGCTTCAATATTACACATCATCATAAAATTATCCAAAAAAATATGTGTCAGATTGTGGTTTGAAGAGATCAATCCCTGAATAAACCCCATAAAAGCATCCGGAGTCTGGATATCGTACTCATGAAGATTCACAAGACGAATAATATTGGAAAGCTCGTACATATGCTTGTTGCTCTTATCAATATAAATAATTGAACCGCTTGAACGTTTGCTTTCGTTATTGGCTCTTTCTACCATCTTCCTTGTTTTACCGTTACCTTTTGCTCCAATAATTAATTCCAGCATGTCATGTCCTCCTTAGTCTGTTAAACATAATAAACGTATGATTGAATCATATAAGTCCTCTTTTGATTTGCCGGATGATGCGACAACTACATATTCTTTACCGCCTTTTGTCAGATACATGGCAAGACAGTTGCCGGCACCACTGGTAGTTCCTGTTTTCCACGCTTCAATCTGGAATGTGGCTGGAAGAGCTACATTACCGGTGATAAACAGGTTTGTTGCTGCCGATTCTGTCTCGATTTCCAGACCATTTGTATCATAGTACGAATAAGTATATGTATCAAAGCCATCTATGTCTGTGAGAACCGGATGGCTGTGGACTTCTTTTACGATAAGGTACATGTCATAGGCAGTAGAATAATGGTTGGGATCATCTAAGCCATGCGGATTTACAAAATGTGTATTCGTAGCACCAATCTGCTGGGCTTTTGCATTCATCATGTCACAAAAGCCGGAAACTGTTCCGCCGACATATTCAGCTAAATACAATGCATAATAATTGTTCGATTCAAGCATAAGACCATATAGCAGGTTTTTGACGCTGATCGTATATCCACGATGTAACTGGCTGGGTGGAACATCTTGCGCAGATAAGTCATAGTTCTGGGTAATCTCCACCATGTCATCCAATGAAATCGTGCCTGCTTCAATCGCGTCAGCAACAACGATTGCCGTCATCATTTTTGTCATACTGGCCGGATACATGCGCTGATGTGTATTCTTTGCAGCAAGTACTGTCTGATCAGTCTCATCTATTAACAATGTATAATAGCTGTCCGGAAATAAGGATGCCTGTATATCTGCATCCGGATAAACAATTGCATCTTCCTGTTTGAAATCAACTTTGTCGGACTGGTGAACCAATGCATCAATCACATAAGTGGCGGAATCTGAATTTGGATATGCCGCCTTTACATGATTATTGACAATACAGACAATCGAACAAAACAGCACCAGAAGTATAAGTGTTATTAAATTTCTTGTTAAATATTTGCTATGCATAATCTCATTAATGCTTAAAAAGCTCGCGCCAATCCAGATCGCCCCGATCCAGCGCTTTAATCAGAAGCTCCGCAGTTGCCAGATTGGTTGCAAGTGGAATATTATGAATATCACATAAAGAAAAAATGTTATTGATATCCACATCGTGGCTCTTCTTTGTCTGTGGGTCGCGCAAAAAAATCATCATGTCCAGATCATTACTTTCAATCATAGCACCGAGCTGCTGCTCTCCGCCGGTATGCCCTGCAAGAAACTTATGGACATTCAGATTGGTAACCTCTTCAATCATACGTCCGGTTGTTCCGGTGGCATAAAGTTCATGATGTGACATAATCCCCCGATAAGCGATACAGAAATTCTGCATTAATTTTTTCTTCGCATCATGTGCGATTAAACCGATGTTCATGTACGGTTCTCCTTAAGTAACATTATAGTTTTCCCTAGTAGCTTGTTTTTTGCATACTAATATTCAATACAACTCCGATTCCCGCCGAAATGCTGAGCAACGAACTGAGCCCATAACTGATAAACGGAAGCGGTAGGCCGGTATTTGGTATAACACCGGTTGCTACGGCAATATTGATGAAAGTCTGATATGCAATCAGACAGCCCATACCTGCTGCAATCAGCATACCTTTTGAATCTCTTGCATTTCTTGCTACATGAATACATTGTAACACTATTAACAGTAGAATTGCAATAATTATTACACTTCCAATGAAACCAAGTTCCTCTCCGATTACAGAGAAAATAAAGTCTGTTTGCTGCTCGGAAATGAAATTTGCGTCCTTGACTGTAGCAATCGTTGAAGTGTTTAAGCCTTTTCCGTTAAGCTGTCCGGAACCAATTGCCATAACGGAATTATTTTGCTGCGTATAATCAGAGCCATACTGTCCCGGATAGACGAACTGCAAAATTCTGTTTACCTGGTATTGGCGCAATAAGTGCTGGTCCGGTTGCTGGATATACCATAGAAAGCTTCCGGCAAGTGGGATAAATATAAGCAATGCAATTCCAATGATTTTATAACTGAGTCCTGCCAGATATAACATCGTGATAAGAACCATGGCCAGACAGATTGTTGTTGACAGGTCCGGTTCACAAATAATCAGTGCCAGTGAAAAGCCAATAAGAAGTGCAAACAGACATAGACCTTTTAAAGTATTGACTTTTTTATCTTCTTTGAGTTTATCCAGAAAGGTTGCTGTAAATAAAATCATGAGGATCTTGGAAAACTCAGACGGCTGGAACTGGATTCCGCCACTTCCACCGATCATAAGCCATCTTTTAGCAAAATTTACCTCTACACCGAATAATAATACCAAAAGTAATATAATTGCATTGATAATAAAAAATGCACGATAAAACCGGCAGACAAATTCATAGTTAAATAAAGATACAACAACCATGATGATGACAGATAAAACAACACCAATACATTGTTTTAAAGTAAATGAACTGTCGGCACTGTTAATCATAACAACACCGCAAATCATTGCAATGATAACAGTAATCAGTAATTTGAAATTATAGTCTTTGAGACTGAATCTTGTGAACATCTTTATCCTTCTTTTTTATCCAGCCGAATAGTCGGCTTCGTTTTTCTTCTTTTGCGAGATCCTGACCGCAGATTCGCAGAGCAATGTGTTCATATGCTTTTCCTGCTGCACAGTTTCTGGTTGCAATCGGAATACCACGATTGCTTGAAATAACAATATTTTCATCATCATAGACACTTCCGATGTGATTGACACCAAGAATTTCTACGACATCTTCCACAGACATCATCTCTCCCCGTTTTACCATATCAGAACGAACACGGTTTACAACCAGATCAATGCGTGGAATCTCATTTGCATTTAATATGCCGATGATTCGGTCTGCGTCACGGATTGCGGATACTTCCGGTGTCGTTACAACGATGGCACGTTTGGCTGCGGCAATGGCGTTTTTAAACCCCTGCTCAATGCCGGCCGGACAATCAATGATTATGTAATCATAGTCAGGCTTTAACTGAGAAATCAACTTGATCATCTGTTCCGGTGATACAGCGGTTTTATCTCTTGTCTGTGCGGCAGGCAGAAGTGATAATGTATCACACTGCTTGTCCCGGATGATTGCCTGCTGATGACGGCAGTTTCCTTCGATTACATCAACCAGATTGTAGACAATTCGGTTTTCAAGGCCCATAACAACATCCAGATTTCGAAGTCCGATATCCGTATCAATCAACAGTACCTCAAAGCCATGCTTTGCCAGTGCATATCCTATATTTGCGGTCGTAGTTGTCTTACCGACGCCGCCTTTTCCAGATGTAACAACAATCACTTCACTCATGATAAAATCCCCCAGTCTATTTCAGGCTATATACGAACGTATCAGGTTTCCCTTTGCATCCAGATATCGCGATACCACTCAATGTTCCAATCACGATAATATTTCCTTCGGATTCTACGCTGGCACCTGATTCTACATCTCCAACAATCACAATACTGGCAGCTGCCTGAATGGACTGTCCGTTTTTTAAGCTGCCAATATAGAACAGGCCGCTTTTATCCGGGTGAATTGTTTTTGGGGCTGGTTTTTCTGCTGGAATTCTTTTTTTACTTATAAGGATTCCTTTTTCTGTCAGTGTATCAATAATTTGCTTTTTTTCGTCCTCAGTCAGATCTTTTCCTTCAAAGGTAACTGTAATTGGTTTTATGTTCGAGTAATATCTTCCGGTCGTTTGAAGCTTGTCTGACAGACAGGTAATTACCTGGCTTAATGTAGCTTCCGGCGATATAATCAGTCGAATACCCGCTTTGTTACCTTTCATCATAACGGGACTAATCATACGACACCTCTCTTTGACTAATCTTGAGATGGTTCAGCGTTACCACTCATTTCAGCACCTACAAGCTTGTCTGGATCATACATGTATGCGTAAATAAAGCCAGCTAACTCTCTTGCATTTGCTGATGAATATCCATTTTGAATAACACAGGTTACAGATACTTCCGGTGCTTCATATGGGGCGTAGGAAACAAACAAGGCGTGGTCTGGTTTGACCTTACTCTCCTGCGCAGTTCCTGTTTTACCGGCAACATTTACATTAATCTGATTGATAAGCTCGTTGGAACCTGCGGAATAAGCAACTACGTTTCGCATACCCTGATGGACAGAGTCCCATGTAGATTTCGCAAGCTGCACCGTATTTTTTACCTCTGCCTGATTATTCAATATGATATTTCCTTCGTAATCGGTCACTTTGTCGATTAATGTCAGGTTATAACAGGTACCGCTGTTTGCAACAGTCGTTACATACCGTGATAACTGAATTGGTGCATATGTGTTCTTTGCCTGACCGATGGCACTTCGCACAGAATCGTTGTCTGAGATATGTGGTTCGATCTCCGGTAATTCCAGTCCGGATTTATCGCCAAGTCCAAAAAGTTCTGCGTATTTCTGAATGCGCTCAACACCGTATGCATCGTTGTATTTCCCATCCTTGGCTGCCAAATCATATCCAAGGTTATAGAAAAACAGGTTACAGGAATGCTGGATACCTCCAACGACATTCAAACCACCGTGTGCACTGTTTCCCCAGCATTTTGCGGGTGGAGTAATCTTATCAAACAATCCGTTACAATAATATACAGAACTTGTATCGATGACTCCTTCGGTTAAGCCTGCGATTGCAACAAGAGGCTTATAGGTGGAGCCTGGTGCGGTACGCTGCTGGCTGGCACGGTTGTAAAGCGGTGTCGTTTTATCTGCAAGCAGTTTGTTGTAATAATCGGTATCAACTTCGTTTGTCAGATAATTGTTATCATAACTTGGATAACTGACATATGCTTTTACATCACCGGTATTTACATCCGTCACTATAGCAGAGCCGGAACAGATATCAAGAGCCAGCATAGCCGGGGTCAGTTCCTGACTTTGAATCTTCTTTCGTATAAAATCATAGGCACTAGACGATCCGTTTAAATACTCCTGATAGTCGGTGTCACCGTCTACATTTAAGACGCCCTGGTCATATAGAAGCTGTACAACCATATTTCCGGATATCTCTCCGGATTTTAACATATCTTTAATAACAAGTTTGTCGAATTCACTGTCTTGCTTCAAATATTCAATAATATAATCGCATAATGCATTATATATCTCGTCATTATCATAATAATCGCTCTCTACCTGCAAAGCGGAGATGTCGATAGCCTCCTGGCTGATCGCATATTTCAGATAATGCTCCAGAGATGTAACATTGCTGGTGTAGTCGATAAATTCTTGATCTTCTTTGTCAATCATGGAAGATTGGAATATATCGTTTTCACTTAGAATCTCACAAATATATTCCATATAATCCTGATAGGTCTGATCCAGTTCTGAAAGTGGTGTAAAGGATGTTGTCAGAATGTCGTCAATCCGGTTAATGGTTGATTCGGTCTGTGTTTCAATTGCCGATATAGTTACTTTTTCGGTGTCTGTCGCATCGTCTGCATGCATATGATCCAGAGAGAAAATATTATTGTTGAACAGTCCGAAATATACATCGGTAATAGGAATACTGGAATTTTCTTCTGCAACAACATTATAAGCAGGTGTCAGATATGTCAATATAATAGAGGTTATCTCATCCTCAAGTGTATCATAACAGTATTTTTGCAGATTCAGATCTAAGGTCAGATAGACATCATTTCCTGCAGTTGCCGGTTTCGATTCTACAGTTTCAATCACTTTTCCAAGATTATCCACATACATGGTTTCAGAACCATTTGTGCCGCGCAGATAGGATTCACAATACTGTTCGATACCGGTTTTTCCGATCATTTCTTCGTTCGTATATTTTTCATTGTCGGATAAATCAGCATTTCTATCTTTCAGTTCTTCGTCTGATATGGCACCAATATAGCCGATGACATGTGCAAAATACTTGGCATCATTATAATGACGCAGGGATTTTACAGATACAGACATGCCAGGCAGTTCATCTGCATGTTCGGTGATTGCAGCATTGCTCGTCTCACTGATATCATAAGCAATCGTGACAGGCACATACTGCTGATACCGGTTCATCCATAACTTGTAGCGGACAGCAACAATCTTTAAAGCTTCCTCTTTGCTATAGGTATCTGCAACATCGAATATTTTTTCATTCAGATATTTCATAATGTCATCCGCAGTAGAATTTTTCTGAGCATCTGTCATCTTATCAAAATCAGTCTGTGCATAAACATCCTTTAAAAACAGCTTTAACTGCTGATCTTTTACTGTATATTGATAATTTCCGTTGGCATCAAGCTTGATTGGAAAGTCCAAAGTCAGAGAATCTCCGTTTTTCTCTAATATAGAGAGTGTATTGGAGACAATCTGGTTTTTGGCTTCATTTTCACTGATACCAAGTTTTTTTGCCATAGTAGTCTGGGCGGTATCATTGCTGAATACTACAGAGTAGGAAAGCTCGTTGTAAGCAAGGAGATAACCATTGCAGTCAAAGATATTTCCGCGTACAGAATCGATGGTCAATGTCTTTTTTGACTTGTAAACAAAATTCTCCATATGCTCCTGCCCTTCTTTAATCTGAAGCACGAAAAGCTGGTGGATCAGTATGGAAAAAAGGACAAGTACGACAACAGTAACCGGGAACAGACGGCTTTTTACATAGTCAACGATAATTTCTTTAATTGATTGTAATATCTCACGTAACATAGATTACTCATCTTCCTTCAGGCGTTTATTGATCACAACATAAAGCTTGTAGATCAGCACAGTCAATAAAGCTGTACACAGTATCTCCGGCAGAATTACATGCAGGAGGTAAGAACCGTAGTCGGTTTTGTTTTTCAGCAGAAAACGGATGATATAGATAATGGTGTTGAACAGAAAATCATCCACGATAATAACAATTAAAGGAAGTAACACGTCTTCAATCATGTAATTTTTGTGGAAAAATCCGTTGATATATCCGATAAACATATATAAGAGCATATACGGTCCTAAGATGCTTGAGAAAAAGACATCGACAAGCAAGCCGCTGCATGCACCTACCAGTAATCCCTCTTTTCTGCCCCGCATCAAACCGAAGGACATCGTAAGAATCAGAAGCAGATTCGGAGTGACTACACTCAGACTGTGAAAACCAAATACGGTAGATTGTAATACAAAATTTATGACAATCAGAATCGCTAATGTGATTGCTCGTTTGAATTTATGTTTCATAGTGTGGTGTTTCCCTTACTCTTGTAATTAGTTATGCGGAACTGTCTTTTTTTCGGCAGTTATCACAAGCACATCTGTAATATTTGAAAAATCAACAGCCGGTGTAATATACGCGGTCATTGTCAGATTGTTTGTATCATAGGAGGTCTTTGTAACATAGCCGATAATAAGACCAGAATGATACAGATCCGATATCGGTGAGGTAACAACTTTATCACCGATAGAAACATTTGCATCTTTGTCAATATTTTCAACAAGAAGATATCCTTTATCATAGAGCTTTAAGTTACCTTCTACGGTGCAAAGTGCATTTGCAGGCATAACTTTGGCACTGATGTTGGAATCATCATCAATCACTGCACGGACTTTGGCATAATCATCAAAACTTTCTGTTACGATTCCGGCAAGTCCATCTCCGCATAGAACATTGGCCCCTTTATTGATTCCGTGTTTTGTACCTTTGTCAATATAAAAAGTAGAAAACCATGAAGTAGAATCTTTTGCAAAAACGTGTGCTGCAGTCATTTCATAATCAGGGTAGGACTCATCTAATGCATAAAGGTCACGCAGTTCCTGTAATTCTATCATCTTGTTCTGATAATTTGTAATCTCCTGTTTACAGGAGGCAAGCTCAGCCTGTAATGCGGCGTTTTCATCTGTCAGGGCTTTGATTTCATTCAGATTTTTCATCTTGGAATCCGTCCACAGTCCGATTTCATTGATTCCTTTCTGAATCGGGGTGATCAGTCTGCTTGTGAATCGTTTGATTCCCGCTACTTTTGGTGCAGCAGCATAGGATACGATAATCAAAAGAATGCCAATAATCGTAAATGCTAATAACAGATATTTGGGATGAATATCTTTTCTTCTATCAAATCTCATAAAATGCCTCTCTCCAGCATACTCAAATATTGATCTCCGGCAACAATAATATGGTCAGAAACCTGAATGCCAAGCATCTTGCCGGCATCACGGATGCGTAATGTGGATTGAATATCCGTATCGCTCGGTGTGACTCGCCCGGATGGATGGTTATGTACCAGCACGATATGCACGGCTTCATAGCGGAGTGCATGTATGAATATCTCTCTTGGTGACAGATAGGTCTGGTTGACTGTTCCGGACGATAGTTCAATCTCTTTTATTAAAGTATGCGCATTTGTAAGTAACAATAAAAATGTTTTTTCTATGGTTAAAAATCTGCACTTCTCTCTATAATACGCTCCAATTGTGTCAGGAGTATGAAATTCCAGCTTTTTTTGTAATTGTTCGAGATTCATCCGTTTGGATATCTCAGCCAGTGCAAGAAGCTGGATTGCTTTGATATTCCCGATACCGGGGATTTTTGTCAGTTCCTGTGGCAACAGAAACTGTAACCCGAGTAATCCTTTTTGCGTTTCGTGTGCATTTAATACCTGATTTGCCAGATCCAGAACACTGGCCTTTTTTGTGCCGGTCCGCATAATCAGGGATAACAGCTCTGCATCTGAAAGTGCAGATACGCCGTACCGTTCAGCTTTTTCATATGGGCGTTCACAGACGGCTAAATCTTTAACTAAGATATGCATGATTGCTCCTCTCACCTCTCCGGGTGCAGGACTTATCATCGCTTAGTCTAACATACTACAAGTTCTTTTTCTACCATTTTTTCCAGGGACATCATGATGCCGAATTTGGCATGTGGATATGTCAGTCCGCCTTGGAAATATACTGCATATGGCTCTTTCATCGGAGCATCTGCGGAAAGTTCAATGGAAGCACCGGATATAAAAGCGCCGGCAGCCATGATAACCTGACTGTCGTAGCCTGGCATATCCCAAGGAATCGGAGTTACAAAGCTGTCGACCGGGGCTGCAGCCTGAATTCCCTCACAGAACGCCTGAATATATTCCGGTTTTCCGAATTCTACTGCCTGAATGATATCGTAACGTGGCTCTGTAGCATCTGGAATGGATTTAAAATGCAGGCGTTCATATACATTGGCCGCAAAAATTGCACCCTTTAAAGCAGCTGCAGTTACCGTTGGTGCCAGAAACAACCCCTGTGCAATTGGCCGGGTGGCATTTAGGGATGCTCCCACTTCTTTTCCAAGTCCCGGCGTTGTAAGACGGTAGGCACAGTTTTCGATGTATTCTTTCTTGCCGCAGATATATCCGCCGATTGGGGCAAGCCCACCACCCGGATTTTTAATCAGGGAGCCTACAACCATATCAGCACCGACATCGGATGGCTCAATCGTTTCCACAAATTCACCATAACAGTTATCTACCATGCAGATCACATCTGGTTTGACAGATTTTACGAATGCAATCAACTCGCCAATCTGTTCCACTGACAGCGTCGGACGTACATCATAGCCTTTGGAACGCTGAATTTCTATCAATTTTGTTTTCTCATTAATATTTTTTCGGATATTCTCATAGTCAAAGCTTCCATCCGGCAATAAATCGACTTTTCGGAATGTGATTCCGAATTCTGCCAGCGAGCCTTTGGATTCACGGATACCAATCACACCCTCCAGTGTATCATACACTTTTCCGACCGGTGATAAAATTTCATCGCCCGGACGCAGGTTTGCGGATAATGCAATCGAAAGTGCATGTGTACCGCAGGTGATCTGCTGGCGTACCAGCGCATCTTCGGTATGGAATACATGGGCGTAGATTTCTTCCACTGCTTCTCTTCCACGGTCGTTATAACCATATCCGGTTGTGCCGTTCAGGTGAGATTCGGAGAAGCCTGCTTTCTGCATAGCAGAAATAACTTTAATCTGGTTCTGTTCAGCAATCCGGTCAATCTCTTGAAATCTTGGAAGCAGATCCTGTTCGACGCATTCACAAAAATCATAGACTGATTCTTTGATCCCAAGACTTAAATAATATTGTTTGATTTCATCCGTGTTATTCATAATGTTCTCCTGTTCTGGTAATCTTGGCAAATGTTACATACTTTGATATGAAACATCTACTGGTATCGTATTTTTTTTGCGGCAAGATGAGTTTTGATTTCATCTTCCAGTTTTTCATCTGTGTTCAAAATATCTTTGTCAAGCCAGATAACCTCCCGTTCACGACGGAACCAGGTGAGCTGACGCTTGGCAAAGTGCCGTGTATCACGTTTTAAGATGCGGACAGCTTCTTCTAAGTCATAGGCTCCCTGCAGGTATCCGAGAATTTCCTTATAGCCGATTCCCTGCATACTTGTATCTTCGGTAGTCAGATGATAAGTTTGCACGAGGGATTGAACCTCTTCGACAAGTCCTTGTGAAAGCATTTCATCGATGCGCTGTTCGATTGCTGCATAGAGCTTCGCACGATCCCGTGTCAATACGAAGTAAGCAAAATTATAAGGGGATGTCTTTTCTCGTTCTGTCTCGTTATGGTCAGAGAATTTTTTGCCGGTCTGATGATAATATTCAAGAGCTCGAATAACTCTCTGGCGATTGTTTGCGTGGATTGTTTCAGCGGATGCCGGGTCAATATCCATAAGCATCTGATGCAGATATGCGTTTCCTTTTGCATCTCCGAGTGTTTCTAATTCCTGACGATAGCCATCCACCGTTTCTTCGTCAAATGAAATATCATATAACAGTGCCTGAATATAAAATCCTGTTCCTCCTGTTATGATAGGAATATGCCCACGTTCATAGATACCTTGCATGGCGTCTTCCGCATACTTCTTAAATTCCATGACATTAAAACGATCCTTTGGCTCTAAGATATCAATCAGATGATGTGGAATTCCCTGCATCTCATCTGGCATGATTTTCGCGGAACCAATGTCAAAATGCCTGTATACCTGTATGGAGTCGGCAGAGACAATCTCACCTTTGATATCTTTAGCAAGTTTTAAGGAGAGGGCTGTTTTGCCAACGGCGGTTGGACCGGTTAATATAATTAAATTATTTTTGGTTGTTCGAGTCATATTATACAATCCTGTGGAATTTCTTCTCTAATTCTTCTTTGCTCATGGAGATAATCGTTGGTCTTCCATGAGGACATGTGTATGGATTTTCCAGACTTAAAAGTTTATCTACAAGGGCATCTGCTTCCTGAAATGATAAATTCATGTTTCCCTTTACCGCTGCTTTACATGCCATCGTTGATAATTTTTTAATGAAAACATCGTTTGATATATAACCGGAATTTTGAATCAGGGAACCTACAAACTCCAGAAACATATCGCGTCCATGCATTCCGAACAGATTGGATGGGACAGCATTGATCTTGAATTCGTTTCCACCAAATTCCTCGATGTCGTATCCGATTTTCATAAACATATCATAATTATCAAGGATTGCCTGCCGCTCTGCATAAGTTACTGTAAGCACCATTGGTGGCATAAGCTGCTGGGACAAAACCTGTTTGCCCTTCAGATTCGCCATCAATTCTTCGTATTTTACCTTTTCGTGTGCAGCGTGCTGATCCATAATATACAGATTATTGTTGTACTCGATAAGCCAATACGTGTCAAAAACCTGTCCGATGACGCGGTGTTTCAATCTGGCTTTCTCTGTTAAGAAATCGTCATCAAAGAGACTTTCCTGCTTTCCAACGGTATATTTATATGCAGCGGTGTTTTTGTCCATCTTGGGTGAAACTTGTTTTACAGCAGTGTCATTCTGTGAAGTTTCCTGTGGTACTGCGTTTGGCTGTGCGGAATATACAACACCGTCATCAGCTACCATATCAGCAATATTGGGCAGAGCCGTTCCTTGTTTTGCAGCTTCCTCTTCTTCTGCTTTGCGCAGAGATTCGAGAATTTTATAAGTTGGACTGTAATTCCCGGCCCGTACATTTTTTTGTGGAATTGCATGTGACGGGGCTGGTTTGCTGACAGGCTGTGTTGCTGTATGCGGTTGAACCGTAGCTGCAATCGCTGAAACGGATGTCTGTGTACGGCGTACTTCAAATGGTTCTGCGGGTTTGTGCTCCGGATCGGATATCACAGGGTTTGGAATTGGCTTTTCACCCTCCTTAGGGATAATCTCTTTGTGGGTTAGTGCCAGCTTTACCGCATTACAACAGACCTCAAAAAGTTTTTTCTCGTTGTCATATTTGAATTCCATCTTTGTTGGATGGACATTGACGTCACATTTTTCCTGTGGCAGTTCCAGATATAACACAGTAAATGGAAACTTATGCTGCATGACAAATGTGCGATAACCTTCTTCGATTGCACGGTTTATCACACTGCTTTTGATATAGCGGTGATTAATAAAATAGTTTTCTAATCCACGGTTTCCTCTGGCGATAAAAGGTTTGCCGATAAATCCGGTCAGATGGATATCACCGTCAACGTAATCAAGCGGAATCAGATTAGCAGTAATGTCTCTTCCATACAACTGATAAATAGTATCTTTTAATTTGCCGTTTCCGGATGTATCAATTTTTGTCTGTCCGTTAGCAATCAGTTTAAAGGATATTTCCGGATGAGACAAAGCAATTCTTGTCAACAAATCAAAAATATAGGAGCCTTCTGTCATGGCGGATTTCAAAAATTTTTTCCGAGCAGGTGTATTAAAAAAAAGATTACGTACAACGATGGTTGTTCCGTTTGGAACACCAACCTCTTTGTATTCGATTTCCTTTCCGCCATGAATCACATATTTCACTCCGGTCAGGTCTGTTGCGGTTTTTGTGATCATCTCCGTCTGGGATACTGCAGCAATCGTGCTGAGTGCTTCTCCGCGGAATCCTAAGGAAATAATCGAATTTAAGTCTTCAACATGTTCAATTTTACTTGTTGCATGTCGCATATATGCCATCCGGACTTCTTCTTTTTCTATTCCACAGCCGTTGTCTGTGACTCGGATAAAAGAAGTACCACCATCCTTGATTTCTACAGTAATCGCTGTAGAACCAGCGTCTATGGCATTCTCCAGAAGCTCTTTTACAACCGATGATGGTCGTTCGATGACCTCGCCGGCAGCAATTTTATCGATAGTAGCTTTATCTAATACTTTTATCATGATAGCATTCCTCGTATAAATTTAACTGCTTACATATATGTTTGTTGATTTTGTTTTTGTACCCGTTTTGTTCTTTATATATTTTTTAGTCGATCTTGTAACTCCTGCAGATATAACATAGCTTTCATAGGAGTCATATTATTCAGATCCATTGTTTTTAACTCGTTCGCGATTGACATCTCAACAGGGGAAGAAAACAGGGACATTTGTTCATAAGTATCGGACTTATTTGCTGTTTTTTTGTGTGTTTCAGTCATGTCTGTCTTAATATCAATATCTTTGACTTTCGTAGTAATGTCGGAGTCGATCAATTCATTGCAGATCTCACGCGCACGTGTTAAAACCGGTTCCGGAACACCTGCAAGTCTGGCTACCTGAATACCGTAGCTCCGATCGGCACCACCCTTGATGATCTTACGTAGAAACACGATATCTTCGCCGTTTTCCTGTACTGCAATACAGAAATTGTTTACAGAAGACAATTTCCCTTCGAGTTCGGTTAGCTCATGATAATGGGTTGCAAACAATGTTTTTGCACCAATAATGTTCGGGTCGGCAATATATTCTACTACAGCCCATGCAATTGACAATCCGTCAAATGTGGATGTTCCGCGTCCAATCTCATCTAAGATAAGCAGACTGTCTTTTGTAGCATTGCGAAGAATATTTGCAACTTCGTTCATCTCAATCATAAAGGTCGACTGTCCACTTGCGAGATCATCGGATGCACCAACACGGGTAAATATCCGGTCGCAGAGTCCGATGTTAGCAGATTGTGCCGGAACAAAGGAACCAATCTGTGCCATAAGAGTGATTAAAGCAGTCTGACGCATATAGGTAGATTTACCAGCCATATTAGGTCCTGTTATAATAGAAATTCGGCTTTCGGCGTTATTAAGATATGTATCGTTTTCAACAAAACTATCATTTGCAAGCATCTTTTCTACAACCGGATGGCGGCCGCCTTTGATGTCGATGATTCCGTCGGTATTAAGTGTCGGACGAACATAATGATTCTTATCGGCAACATAAGCAAGTGAGCAAAGGGCATCTAATTCTGCGATATAACCGGCCATCTTCTGCACACGGGTAAGTGCTTTGGCAAGGGTTTCGCGCAATTCCACATAACAATCGTATTCAAGCGCGTAAAGCTTGTCTTCTGCACCCAGAATCTTGCCGGAAAGTGTGTTCAACTCATCTGTTGTAAAACGCTCGGCATTGACAAGTGTTTGTTTGCGAATAAAATAATCCGGAACCATGGACTTAAAGGAGTTGGTTACCTCAAAATAATAGTCAAATACCTTGTTATATTTAATTTTTAAGCCTTTGATGCCTGTCTTTTCCCGTTCTTTTGCTTCCAGATCCGCCAGCCACGTTTTACATTCAGTTTTTGCCAGCCGTAATTCATCAATCTCATCCCGATATCCTTTTTTGAAGATGCCGCCTTCTTTGACAGAAACGGGCGGTTCTTCCACAATTGCCTGCTCTAACAGATCATATAAATCTTCCAGACTATCGTAATCTTCATAGATCTCCTGAAAACGTGCTGCATGAAATTGTGACAGCATATTGTAGATATCAGGCAGATAATGAATGGATGTCTTGAATGCAAGCAGGTCTCTTGGATTTGCAGTTTTCAGCGCGATTCTTGTAATCAGTCGTTCCAGGTCATAGATGGTGTTTAAATATTCACGAAGCTCCTCGCGGTTTACAAGATCTTCGTTCAATGCTTCAACTGCATCAAGACGGCTTTCGATTCCTGTCTTATCCAGAAGTGGCTGCTCTACATATTCCCGTAGCTTTCTGGCTCCCATTGCAGTCTTCGTCTTGTCTAAAACCCAGAGCAGAGAACCGCGTTTCTGCTTGTCCCGCAGGGTCTCCGTCAGTTCCAGATTGCGTCTGGTAGAAGAATCAAGAATCATATAGGAATCAACCGAATAGGTCTCGATATGGTTGATATGGGACAGGGAGTTCATCTGTGTCTCGTGAAGGTATTGAATCAGACCGCCACAAGAGGCGATACACGCCAAGCTATCCTTCAGACCAAGTCCTTCCAGACTGTTGATATGAAAATGCCGTTTTAACGTATCTTCGTCTGTATCTATATCGAAATAATAATCCGGTGCTTCTGTATGTGCGACCTGCAGCCGTTCGCAGACAGCGTGGATATCTTCGATCTGCTCAATACCGGAGTGATACAATACCTCGGATGGCTGAAATTTATTGATCTCATCGACAACCTTCTCTACCGTCTGGATCTGGCAGGTTTTGAACACACCTGTAGACAGGTCTGTGACGGAGATGCCGAAATATTTGCCGATATGGGAAATGCACATCAGATAATTATTCTTTGTCTCTTCCAGGCTTTCAGCGGAGAGATTCGTACCGGGTGTTACGATACGGATAACCTCTCTTTTGACAAGGCCTTTGGCAAGCTTTGGATCTTCTACCTGTTCACCAATCGCAACCTTATAGCCTTTTTTTACAAGCTGGTTAATATAGGTATCTGCTGCATGGAAAGGAATGCCGCACATCGGTGCACGTTCCTCCATCCCACAGTCTTTTCCGGTAAGAGTCAGCTCCAATTCCTTGGAAGCTAAGATTGCATCATCAAAGAACATCTCATAGAAATCACCGAGACGGTAAAATAAGATACAGTCTTTATATTTTTCTTTTGTTGCAACGTATTGCTCCATCATAGGAGATAGCTTTGCCACGCCAATCACCCAATCCTTTCACCCATGAAGTAAAATCCCTTACAGTCTGTCAGTTTTACATCGACAGTCGTACCGATCATATCGGCAGTTCCCGGGAAATGTACCGTTACATTCTCTTCTGTCCGTCCGGTCACAAGCGATGCATCGTGAGTATTCAGTTCTTCCACAAGCACCGGCTTTACCTGCCCGTTAAATCGGCGGATCTGTCCGTTTGATACTTGATTTACCAATGTCAAAAGACGGTTAAAACGTTCTTTGATGACATCCTCCGGCACCTGGTTATCCATTGTCGCTGCCGGTGTTCCGGTACGCTTGGAGTAGATAAATGTAAACGCCTGATCGTATTTTACTTTCCGGATAATATCCAGTGTATCCTCAAAATCTTCTTCTGTCTCGCCCGGGAAGCCGACGATGATATCGGTTGTCAGGGAGATGTTCGGCATCTTGGCACGAATCCGGTCAACTAATGCAAGGTACTGTTCCTTCGTATAGCGTCGGTTCATGCGTGTTAATATGTTCGTAGATCCTGATTGCACCGGTAGATGCAGATGCTTGCAGATCTTCGGCTCTTTCGCCATTACCTCGATTAGCTCATCGGACAGATCCTTCGGGTGGCTGGTCATGAAGCGCACACGCTCGATGCCATCAATCTTACACACTTCCGTAAGTAACTGTGGGAATGTCACGCGGTCTTTCTCGTCCACTTCGACAATCTTACCATCCTTGTATTCATAGATATTGCCATAGGAATTTACATTCTGACCGAGCAGCATAACTTCGGTAATTCCCTGCTTGGCAAGTGCTTCTACTTCTGCCAGAACTTCTTCTTTCTTACGGCTCTGCTCGCGTCCGCGTACATATGGCACGATACAGTATGTACAGAAATTGTTGCATCCGTACATGATATTGACGCCGGACTTAAATGTATATTTCCGCTTTCTAGGAAGCTGTTCGACAGTCTGTTTTGTCTCATCTAAGACTTCGATTGTCTGCTTGCCTGTTTCTAAATAGCTGTAAATAAGCTCTGCTAATTTGTAGATGTTATGTGTGCCGAAGATAATATTTACGAATTTATACTTCTGTTTCAATGTCTCAATGACATGTGGCTCCTGCATCATGCAGCCACACAGACACACGATCATGTCTTTGTTTTTGTTCTTTAATGTCTTGACGTGGCCGAGATGTCCGTATAATTTCTGATTCGCATTCTCGCGAATCGTACATGTATTAAAGATTACAAAGTCAGCATTCTCGTCATCGACTTCTTCGTACCCGATTTCATCCATGATTCCTTTTAATTTTTCAGAATCGTGTGAATTCATCTGACATCCAAATGTCTGGATGTTATAGGTAAGTGGTCGATTCAATGCTGCCTTTTTTTCAAGCACAAGTGTTTTGCACTGGTTCATAAAATAGTATTGTCTATCCGGCTCCATCGTTGGAATTGACACGCTGTTCATTTGTATTTCCTCTTTCTTATATAATTTGTGGGAGGTGTATTTCAATCCCACAATTAAATTATTATATAAGAAATCAACTTAACTTTCAACCGATACAGCGGGAAAAAATTGTTGAAAAAAGCCGGAAATTAAATTCCGGCTTCCAATAAGGTATGGTATGGAATTTATTTATAATGATGGTGCGTAGTAAGGAATTACTAATTGCCCACCATAATAAATCGTATCGTCCTCCAGATTGTTGATAAATTTCACTTCATCTACGTATTCACGGTAACTATCGTATTCTTCCGAACAATACTCCTCTGCAATTGTCCAGAGTGTATCATCTTTTTCGATTGTTATGTATTTATAATATTTCTGATTCGAAGTAGCAGCTTCCGCATTTTGTTTTTTACTATTAACTCCAAATAATATACAAAGAATAAGTACAAGACTAAGTACAAAAATCAATTTACGTTTCATATCTATATCCTCCCTGTGTCTGTTCTATCTGATGAACATCTGTTCGATGATTGAATTATACAGAACATCTGTTCTTTTGTCAACACCTTTTTCGAATAAATGTTCGATATCCTTCCAAACAGGAGGGTAACAGTCTTATTGCACACAAAAAGCGCAGTAAAAACTGCGCTTTTTCAGGGATTCACGATTCATATAGTTATTATTTGAATTTTGATATAGTTGGAATATCAGAAAGAATACCGGTGTATTCTTTTCCTTCGGTATCCGGTTCCGCATCCATGTTGTTTTCCGGTGGTTGATAACGTAATGTATATCCAATAACTAGATCATCAAACCCTTTTTCTTCATAGAATGTATATACATCCTGCAAAGCAGAGAGGCATGCGTTAAGTTCTGTCTCGTTTGTATATTCAGCAACGATTTCGGCATTCGTCAGATGTGTCTGATTGTTTTCTGTGATTTCATAGGATAATATATCAGTCGGAAGCTTATCTGCATAAGCAGCAAATACGCAGTCATCGTAATCATCCAACAGCATATTGGTTACGCTTTCCACGCCATAAAAGGTGTTATCCAATACATGAAATATAATGTGATTTTTCTTATCTATCACAGTCCATAAAACATCTGTGTAACCTGTATCGTCTTTATAATCCTGAGGCGTTTGTTCTACATCAACTCTTCTTAAGGATAGAGTATCTTTGGCATATGCTTTGATATCGTCCGCGGTATACTCTTTTGCGCAGCCGGTTATGCCCACAACTACTAAAAGCAGGAAACACAAAGTCAGTATATATCGTATAGATTTCAAATGCCGTACATTTTTATTTTCGATTATTTGCTTTGTTCTTAAGATCTTCATATTGCTGCTCCTTTATCTGCTGCACTTCACGTTCCCGTTGTTTCTTCCCAATCTGGAATGGGATTTGTGCAAGAATCAGGATAATCGTGCAGCCGATGACCATACGCAAAAAGCCTTTTCCAAGTTCTTTTATTGTACTATCCTGTCCCTCATATTGCAGTTCCTGAATATCAAGTACCTTGCCGTAGGTATTCTTATCACAGCAGGGACAATGGAATTTTTTCGCATAATGGCTATAATTTTGCGTATTTACAAAAGCACCGTTTGATATATGGGTACGGCTGCTCTTCTTATATTTCACCATAGCCGGGCGTGTTGCCTCTTTTCCGGTTACTTCATATATCGTTCCGCATTTTTCGCATTGCACCTGCGCGGTAAGCCCCACAGCTTTTGCTTTGCGGATATTGTGAAGTGTGATGATGGAATTCACAACAAGCCAGAGGAATAAACATCCTCCCATGGCAATAAGCGCTATTGTCTCCAAATCCATATTACAGTTCCTCCCGATCCTTTACTACCTTTACTATATATAACACTTCACAACCCGGCAAAAGGTTGCATTTAGTTTGAAAATAAATTCTTAATCTGCAATTTCCTCTAACTGCCGCATCCAGATCTGCACGGATGCATCGCTTGGCATACGCCAGTCGCCACGTGGGGATAAGCATACACTACCGACCTTCACGCCATCCGGCATACAGCTCCGCTTGAACTGCTGGGCGAAGAAACGGCGATAGAACATTTTCATCCATTTTAAGATGGTTGTTTCATCATAGGTTCCTGCAAATGCACGTTTTGCCAGATGAAAGATCTTCTCCGGGCTGTATCCAAAACGCATGACATAGTACAGGAAGAAATCATGCAGCTCGTAAGGACCGACCGAATCTTCGGTCTTTTGCACGATGTTGCCGTGTTCATCCGGAGGAAGAAGCTCCGGGCTGATCGGGGTATCGATGATATCTTTCAGGACTTCGGTACTCTCTGGAAAGATATTACATTCGATCACGCTGGCAATCATCCATTTGACGAGTGTCTTCGGGATGCTGGCGTTGACGCCGTACATGCTCATCTGATCGGCATTATAGGTACACCAGCCAAGGGCAAGCTCGGACAGATCTCCGGTTCCGACAACGATGGCACCGATTTTATTGGCATAGTCCATCAGCACCTGTGTCCGCTCGCGTGCCTGCACATTCTCATAAGTAATGTCTTTGATCTCCATATCATGTCCGATGTCCGCATAATGTGTCATACATGCATCCTTGATTGGGATTTCCTTTACGGTGATGCCGAGTGTCTGCATCAAGGTTAGGGAATTTTGGTATGTGCGGTTCGTCGTGCCGAAAGCCGGCATCGTGATTCCGGTCAGATTCGTAGCAGGCAGCCCCATCTTCTTCAAGGTCTGTGCAGCCACAAGCAGTGACAAGGTGGAATCCATACCACCGGACACACCGATCACCATCTTTCCGCCACAGATGGAAAGGCGCTTTGCAAGTCCGCCGATCTGCATATGGAAGATATCCATACAACGCTTCTGACGTCTCTTTGTATCGCCCGGTGTAAATGGGTGTGGATTGACGCTTCGAAGACTTCCGTCGCTTTCGAAAGCTTCGGATACCGGAATCAGGACCTGACGCATCGAAATCGCGCTGCCATAGGTGCCGGCACAGTCCTGATAGGTCTTTCCTTTCAGGCGGTCTGCCTGAATCCGTTCGATGTCAATATCTGCGACAAGCAGATAGTTATTTTCCGCAATCCCGCTGTTTTCTGCAAGCATCTTTCCGCCCTCGCAGATCATGCAGTGACCGGAGAAGATCAGGTCGGTTGTACTCTCGTTTGCTCCGGCGCTCGCATAGAGATAGGTGCACATCAGAGAGGTTGATTTCTCTTTTACAAGCTTCTCGCGGTATTCACGCTTTCCAATCGTATCGTTGCTTGCGGAAAGGTTTAAAATCAGCTCCGCCCCACTCATTGCCATAAATGCAGATGGTGGGATTGGTGCCCATAAGTCTTCACAGATTTCTGCACCAAAGCAAAACGCATCCGGCAGATGATAGATTAGGTTATTGCCGAGCGGAATATTATAATCACGCTCCACAGAGCCAAGTAATTCAGAGGCATAGATGTAATCCGTTGATAATTCCCGCGCAGAAGAAAACCAGCGTTTCTCATAGAATTCATTGTAATTCGGGAGAAATGTCTTCGCGGTGATGCCATAGATATGTCCGCGGTATGCAGTTACAGCAACGTTATAGAGCGCATTTGCAACCGAAAGCGGCATACCGAATACAACAACCATATCATAGTCTGCGGTTGTCTGTACAAAACGGGCAGCTTCTTTTTTGCTTTCTGTAAGCAGCGTCTGCTGCAGAAATAAATCCCCACAGGTATATCCGGTGATAGACAGCTCCGGGAATGTAATTAGATTGACACCTTTTTGTTTTGCTTCTTCCACTTTTTGAAGCATCTGGTCGACATTATAAGCAGTATCCGCAACACGCATGTCCGGAACTGCGGCTGCTACACGGTAATATTGATACATCGTTTAGTCCTCTCTTTCCTGCAAATCCAGCTGCAACCCCTTCAGATAATGAATCGGTGCACCGGATTGTGACTTTATAAAATAGGCGGGATTTAATTCCTCGTACTTAAAATTCTTTGCATGTCCCTGCGCAGCGCGGGCAAGGTAGGTTTCTAACTCACATAACCGCAGGTAATAAAACTCATTGCGTGCCGTAAACATTACAAGCAAAAAGCTGACACCGTGCTGCTTCTCAAATTGCCGCATAAAACGTATTTGGTGTTCGTGGATGTTTCGAAGCGGAAATGTATCTGTCGCGCATTCCTTTGCATCGAAGCAGACCGGAATGCCTTGTACTACCCCGATATAGTCGACGGTGGAATCTTTCTCGAAATAAGCGAGCTTAATCTGTCCGCTTTCCGAATCAATCTTAACGGGAGTGATCGGTGTCGGAATCTTCTGCATGAGCGCTAAGTTTTTCTCTGTATATAATTCATTGGTGAGATTGATGAGTTCCTCTAAGGTGGAACCGCGTAATCCTCTGGAATTCCATGTTGGCATGTTTTTATAATTAATGCTTTCTATTTTTAATTCTATGTTATGAAATGTAAATGCGCCCGGACTGTATCTCCGGCAATCCATATTGTTTAGTGATTCGTTGGGAATTTGAGTTCCAGCCCATCCGCTATTTTCTGAAATTCTGCCGGCAACGGATCTGTGATTTCCGGGATGCCCGGTAATACAAGTCTGCCTGCGTGGAGTAACTGATGATTCAGATTGTATCGGTCGCGAAGCTTCCGGTTTACTGCCGGGCTGCCATATTTCGTATCGCCAGCCATCGGATATCCGAGTGATTGCAGATGCGCACGAATCTGATGCGATTTTCCGGTGAAAAGCTGTACCTGCAATAAGGTGAAGCCATTTTTCGTGCAAAGCGGTGTAAATGCGGTCTCGATCATCGATGCACCGGGGCTTTCATGTTTCTGTATCTTAGACTGATTCTTCTTTGAATCCTTTACGATATAGGCTTTCTCATGGATGCGTTGCTTCATCTCTCCGGCTACGATCGTGTAGTAATATTTTTCACATGTATGTCCCTTTAATATGCGGGCTAACATCTGACTGCCCTTCAACGAGATTCCGGCAAGGATAATGCCGGATGTGTTCCGGTCTAAGCGGTTGCTGATTGACGGATGGAACGTCTCTAGCTGTTTCTCGTTTAGAATCCGCATGGAAAGGCAGTAATCAACGATTGCTTCGTTGATGGAGTAATCATCCTTTTGTGCTTTCTGTGATAGGACACCGACAGGTTTATGCACCGCTAATATATCCGAATCCTGATAGAGAATCTGCAGCGTGATCCCCGGCTTTTGTTTGGATACCTGTCCGGTCTGTGTAACACGGAATTTTTCAATCGTCTCATCTGCCAGAAATACTTTAATTACATCGCCGCATTTTAAGATTTCATCCCCGGTTGCTTTCTTGCCGTTTCTGGTGATGTTTTTCTTGCGGAGCATCTTGTAGATAAAGGAAGAAGGCGCCTGATTCAGGTATTTCATCATATATTTATTTAAGCGCTGTCCGGCATCTAAATCTGTGATAGTAAGCTCCTGCATATCCATCTCCTCCTTGCCTTCAAATTACAACTTTTATTTATATTCTTATCTGTTCTTTTACATTTAACACACAAATTCTATACGCAGAATGTCAGTATCTGCTCTCTCATATATTTATCTATCACTTTTGTTTTATCATTCGGTTCGCCGATGGCGTGAATCTTTTTTGTAAAGGTGTCTGTATCAGTGTACAGATGGACAATATATTTGTACTTGCTGTTTGCAAGCGCCTGCTGCATGAATGTTTCGTATTCCTTCTTTTCTTCTTTAAAATGTTTATCTAACACAAGGGCATATACGCTTCCGTTTCTGACACAGACTGCATCATAAAAATGCATACCCTCGGTTTGAGTGATTACGAGATCGTAGATCATGTCTGTCTCATTGGTCTGATCGTGTACCACGTCATAAACGTCCTGTGGCATTGTCTGAAACCGCGCACACATAATATAGGCAATTAAAAATTTTGCAAATGGCAGAACAAGAAGAATTGCGAATACGATACCGATACGCCCGGTGTCGCCAAATGCAAGCAGCATGGAAAGAATGATTGATGCAATCATAATTGCCAGGATCAA
>ERZ1035006.439-NODE-439-length-33062-cov-5.077983_pt1 | contig 33062 bp, 25 predicted proteins | sample MGYA00520694_ERZ1035006 | MGnify/ENA primary metagenome ERZ1035006 (study PRJEB33766, sample SAMN09781746) | gut metagenome | biome: gut microbiome | host: Homo sapiens | place: Madagascar | study: EMG produced TPA metagenomics assembly of the PRJNA485056 data set... | reverse complement strand
TAAAGACGCAGGACCCCTGCGGTTTTTTCTTTGGACGACGTCAAGTGGCAACGCCAAGAAGCCTACCGGGAAGATTTTTTATTGGTCACGGCGCGCAGCATTGCCGCACCGAAAACATTGGAAGATTTGAGAGAGCTCGCGCAAAACCACCCCTTAATCGGATACAACGACGAGAGCGCCGATCAAGTTCGCGTCAATCGCTTTTTAAGCGCCAAAAGAATCGTTCCTCAAAAACGTTTAAGCGTTTCGTCAAGCTACGGACTCGTCGGACTGATTTCTCAATGCTCAGGCTTTGGGGTATTGCCTGCCACCGACATTTGGTGCGGCAGGCAATTTCTGTTTGACGTCAACGTCGCTGCACTTCCCGACCCCGAACCCTTTTTCAGGAGCATGTGGGTTGTGGGTAAAGGACAGGAAGAAAGCGCGCAACTCGATCTGGTTTTGACTCAAACCCGAGAAGTGTTGCGCGACTATATGCTCGACGAACTCAAACGCGTCAATCTTCATTTAGAAGACCACATTCGTATTCCGTAACAGACTTACAGACGCCGCAACGACTCCCACACACGCGTCAGGCGCTTGACGCTCACAGGCATCGGAGTTCTCAGTTCTTGCGCAAAGAGCCCCACGCGCAGCTCTTGGAGCATCCAACCGAAGTCGATCAAGCGACTGTCAACCTCCCCTTTGCGAGATGCCATTTCGCGGCGCCACTGCACGGTGAGTTTTTGAATCTCTGCCATGTGGGCGGCGTCGCGTGCCGGATCGCTCTTGAGCTTATCCAAGCGCACGCCGATGGCTTTCACGTAACGCACGTAGTGACGCAATGACGCTTGCGGGATTTCCAAAAGGAAGTGTTTGGGGAAAAGCGAGCGCAACTGATCCTCGATATCTTTGACGACTTCGGGAAATGCTCTGCAGGCTTGCAGTTTCTTACCCAAGCCCGCGAGCTCGGCCGCCACGCTTTCCATCAGTCGCAAGTATTCGCCGCCGATCAAAGTCAATCGTGCACGCGCCTCGTCCTTGCGTTTGCCGAACTCTTCCTGATTCGTCGGATAGGGCTCTTGCATCGCGGCCGTTTCGACGGCAATGGCCACCGTATCGGCGCGCAAACTCTCAATGCTCTCAAATGCCGAAGCTACGGGCGCCAAGGTCGAGCCCACCATCTGCACGCGTTGCAAGCCCGAGAGGTTCTTTTCCAGATAACGAACCTGTTCGCGCAACTGCAATAAGAACAGTCGCCTCAAACCTGCACGATGCGCTTTTTGCGCGAGCTGCAATTCGTCAAAGACTTCCAAAGAGCACTCGGTGCCGCGATCGACCAAGGCCGGATGACCGATCAAGGTTTGTCCGCCGCGACGAATTTCCATGAGTTCGGGCAACTCGCCAAACGACCACGTGGTGATGTGATCGGCCAAGTCTTCGGCCACGCTTTGATCGGCCTGCGCCACGCTTTGGAAAATCTTTTGTGCTTCGTCACCCAGTTCGGAGCGCAATTCTGCCAAATTGCGACCCATAGCCAACTGACGGCAGTGTTCGTCGACCACCTTAAAGTTCATGAAAAGGTGCGGCGCCAAGAATTCGAGCTTAAAGTCGCTTCGCTCGCACATCACGCGCGTCTGCTCTCGAATATCTTCGATCAACGCATCAATCAGGGCTTTGTTGTCCGGAATCTTGCCGTCGATGCGATCAAAAAAGCCTTCGGCATATTTGTCGATCGGCACGCAATGGCGACGATAGCGTTGCGGCAGGCTCTTAATTAAGGCTCTCACCTTTTCTTTGAGCATGCCGGCCACGAGCCACTCGCAGCGCACCGGATCGATTTGGTTTAAGGCATAAATGGGCACGGTCAAAGTGACGCCGTCGCGGGGCGACCCCGGCTCAAAATGGTACGTCAAGGCCATGGCAATGCCAGCCATCGTCAAGGTCTTGGGGAAGAATTCGATGGTGACGCCGCTCGCGTCATGGCGCATCAAATCTTCCTTAGACAAGAACGAAATCTTGGGATTATCTTTTTCGGCCACGCGACGCCACTTTTCAAACGTGGAGCCCCCGACCACGGTCGCATCCAAAATGCGATCGTAGAAATTGAAAATCGTCTCTTCATCAACAAGCACGTCCAAGCGTCTCGATTTGCTTTCAATCTCGCGAATATCGGCAATGAGTTTCTTGTTGTGCGAGAAAAAGGGCGCCCGGGTTTCGTAGTCGCCTTCAACGAGCGCTTCACGAATGAAGATTTCACGCGCCACAGCCGCATCGTGCGGCGCAAACTGTACGCGACGCTCGGCGTAGACGGTCATGCCGTATAAGGCCCCTCTTTCCAACGCCACCACTTCGGCGCGCTTTTTCTCCCAGTGCGGTTCGCTCCAACTCTTTTTGATCAAGTGCGCGGCGGCGCGCTCCACCCATTCGGGATCGATGTCGGCGGCGCATCGAGCAAACAAGCGGCTCGTTTCCACAAGCTCTGCGGCCATGATCCATTTGCCGCCTTTTTTAGCCAAGGCCGAGCCCGGCCATACCCAAAAGCGAATGCCGCGTGCGCCCAAGTAGGGTGCCGCTCTAAAGTCGGCGTCGACCTGTCTTAAACCCAAGTTACCCAAAAGGCCGGTTAAAAGAGACGAGTGCAACTCTTCGTAGGTCGCGGCAATCTCTGACGTGCGCCAGCCCATATCGTCGGCCAATTCCGTTAACTGACGCCAGACGTCTCGCCACTCGCGCATACGGCGCGGCGACAGGAATTTGCGATGCAATTCGTCCGTTAACTGGCGATTGCTCGTTTTGTTTTCTTTGGCCTCTTCGTACCACTTCCAGATGTTGAGGTAGCTTAAGAAGTCGCTCTTCTCATCGGCAAAGGTTTTGTGCGCATTGTCGGCAGCGTCTTGTGCGGTGACCGGTCTGTCGCGCGGATCTTGAATTGCCAGCCCCGAGACAATGATCAACGTTTCTTTCAGCGCGTTTCTGCGGCTCGCTTCCAAAAGCATGCGGCCGAGCTTGGGATCAACCGGCAAGCGCGCCAAACTTCTACCCACTTCTGTCAAGTGGCCGACTTTATCCATGGCGTTTAATTCATGCAAAATAGCGTAGCCGTCGGCCACGGCTCTTGAAGGCGGCGCTTGCACGAAGGGAAACTCTTTGACTTCGCCCAATCGCAAACTCTTCATACGCAAAATGACGGCTGCCAAGTTGCTGCGCATGATTTCGGGATCGGTGAATTCGTCGCGCTTATTCCAGTCGTCTTCGCTAAAGAGGCGTATACAAATACCGTTGGCCACGCGACCGCATCGACCGGCACGCTGATTGGCGGAAGCCTTGCTCACGGGTTCGATCAAAAGTTGTTCGACCTTGTTGCGATAGGAGTAGCGCTTCACACGCGCCAACCCCGTATCGACCACATAACGGATGCCGGGCACCGTAATGGAGGTTTCGGCGACGTTCGTCGCTAACACAATGCGACGTACGCCGCCGCTTTTGAAAACCTTTTCCTGATCTTCGGCCGAAAGACGGGCATAAAGCGGGAGGATCTCTACAAATCCCGGACGATGGCGACGACGCAACACTTCGGCAGCTTCGCGAATTTCCCGCTCGCCCGGCAAAAACACCAAAATGTCGCCGCGACCGGCCATTTCCAACTCGTCGCAGGCATCGGCCACCGCATCCATCAAGGTACGATCGTCTTCTTCGTCCAAGTCCTGCACCGGACGATAACGGACTTCGACCGGATACGTACGACCCGAAATCGTCAAGACCGGTGCCGGCTTCTCGTCCGTAGCAAAGTGTTTGGCAAAGCGCTCGGCATCGATCGTGGCCGACGTCACAATGACTTTGAGGTCTTTACGTTTATGTAACAACCTCTTTAAGTACCCGAGCAAAAAGTCGATGTTAATCGATCGTTCGTGCGCTTCGTCGATGATGATCGTATCGTAACGACGCAGTAACGGATCGGTTTGGGTTTCGGCCAAGAGAATACCGTCGGTCATCAGTTTGATGGCTGCGCCCGGCATCGTCTTATCGGTAAAGCGCACTTTGTAGCCCACGACTTCGCCCACTTGGGTGTTGAGCTCTTGGGCGATGCGCTTGGCAATGGAACTTGCCGCAATGCGTCGCGGCTGCGTATGACCGATCAGGCCCTTGGTGCCGCGGCCTGCCATCAAACACAGTTTGGGCAACTGCGTGGTTTTGCCCGAACCGGTTTCGCCGCACACGATGATGACTTGATTGTCTTTAATAGCCTGGATGAGCTCTTCGCCGTGCTCGCTCACGGGCAAACCGGGAGCTAAAGTCACAGGCACCGTCAAGGGTTTGGGCAAACCGATGGGGTCGCTGACTTCTTGCGGCGGATTGCGACGAGCGGACTCGGTAGCCTTTTTGGCTTGAACGCTCTGTGCGGATTTGGCGCCCCTATCCTTTTGCGGTCTCGCTTGAGTTGGTTTACGGCCTTGCTCTTGGTTTCGGTTGCCTTGGGGCTTGTTTTGTTTTATTGCCTTGGGCTGAGAATCTTGTTTTTGTGCTTTTGCCTGATCGCTTAAGCGGATTGGCTTTTGCTGCGCACGCACCTGCGACGCGACGGGCTTTTGCTCGGACTTTTGCGTAGGCGTTGACGGCTTGGGATTGGGCACCAAGGTTTTGAGCGCCGATAAATCGTTTGCGGGCTTTGCTGTCTGAGCTTTCGTTTTGGGAGTTGCAACAGTTTTTTTGGACTGCGGCACAACTTTAGCCTTGGCTTGAGCGTCAATGTTTTTTTGAGCCTCTTGGCGGATCGATGCGTCGGCAAAGCGCAAAGCGGCAAGCGACTTCTTGTCCGTGGGATTGACTTGAGGTGTCGCTTGTCGGGGTTTGATCAGGTTTTTGAGGGAGCCGAAAGGGTTGGAATCCGCCATAACGTTTTTATCTTCAAATTCAAGGGGTATCTTGTCAGGATCGGTATTTTACGAGACTATGCCTTCCGGGACGAGTTTTGACGAACGAAATCCAAGTCGCAGTCAAGAACATCTGAAAAAAACGGGGGATTTTTACGCGAAGGAGGCATAAAATTGCGCGTACCGATTTTTCTAAGACACTTCCCCGAACAATAAAAAAATGTCCAACGAAACGCATATTGCCAACCTCATTTCCGAACCCTCGGACTGCGAAGTCACGCACTGGGTTTCTTGGATGCGAAGCGTTGCTCCCTACGTGCATCAGCACCACGGGCGCACGTTTGTCATCAGCTTTGCAGGCGAAGTCGTCAAAGACAAGACGCTACTGAACCGCTTGGTGATGGACGTGAGCCTCATGGCGAGCATGGGCGTGCGTTTGGTGATCGTACACGGCTCTCGTCCTCAGATCGAAGACTTGATGAAATTGCGCCAATTGGAAGGTCACTTTTATAAGGGAACACGCATTACCGAACCCGAAGTGTTGGAGTGTGTGAAAGAAGCCTGCGGCGAAACGCGCTTTGACATTGAAGCGGCATTTTCTCAAGGCTTACCCAATACGCCGATGCAACACGCGCGCATCAAGGTAATTTCAGGCAATTTCGTGACAGCAAGTCCCCTGGGTGTAGTCGACGGTGTGGACTATCAGCACACGGGCGTGGTGCGCAAAGTCGATTCCGACTCCATTAAAGATTTACTTTCTCGCGGCAACATCGTGTTGGTGAGCCCCTTCGGTTTTTCGGCAACAGGCGAAGCCTTTAACATCACGACCGAAGACGTGGCCACCGCTATTGCCACAGCTATTGACGCCGACAAGCTTATCTTGATGGTGGGTGTGGACGGCATTCACATGAACGGCGAGCTGCTTCAAGAACTCACGCAAGACCAATTGCAAAAGTATTTGGACACCAAAGCCTTGGACGATGAAGACACCTATAACGCAGGCTTTGCCCTGAGGGCTTTGAAAGCGGGCGTAGATCGAGTCCATGTCGTGCCGTGGCGTGTTGACGGTGCGCTTTTGACCGAACTTTTTACCCACAAGGGCTTAGGCACCATGATTGCCGAAGAAGACATGGACTCGATTCGACAGGCCACGGCCGACGATGTGGGGGGACTCATCAAGCTTTTGGAAATTTACGAAGCCGACGGCACGCTCGTCAAGCGCCCGCGAGAAAAGATCGAGCGCGAAATCGATCACTTTACCGTGCTGGAGCACGACGGCGTGTTGTACGGGTCGGCTGCTTTATACCCCTATCCGGAAGCCAAAATCGGGGAAATGGCGGCTGTGGCCGTGCATCCCGACTATCACGGTGCGGGCGACGGCGACCGATTGCTTCGCCGTATCGAGCAAAGAGCCAAGGAAATGGGCTTGACTCGCATCTTTGTGCTCACTACACGCACGGCGCACTGGTTTATCAAGCGAGGGTTTGAGCCTGCACATGTCGATGATCTTCCCATGGAAAAGCAGCGCCTCTACAATTGGAACCGCCGCTCGCAGATTTTTATTAAAAAACTCGTATAGTTACAACAATCGAATTTTGTTTTAGGAGAACCTCAAATGGCTCGTATCGTGCACTGTGTGAAACTCAATAAAGATGCCGAAGGCTTGGCATATCCGCCCGTTCCCGGCGAACTCGGAAAGCGCATCTGGGCAAGCATCAGCAAGGAAGCTTGGGAAGAATGGGTCAAGCTTCAGACGATGATGATCAACGAATACGGTTTGAACTGTGCCGACGCCAAGGTGCGTGCACATTTGATGCAGCAGTGCGAAAACTATTTGTTCGGCGACGGCGTCGATGCCGTTCCGAACCACGTGCCTGTCGAATAATTCTTTCGATACGTTTTCAACACAGATCGCCCGGCTTTGACCGGGCGATAAAGAAACGGCATTTTCCTTTTTCGGGAGAATGCCGTTTTCAATTGTCTCAAGACATGGAGTTTAGGCCGTGACGTCGGAGGAGAAAAAGAGAGATGACGCCACGACCTTGAACTTTTTTACTTGCGGATCTTTTCCTTGGCTGCGTTTTCGCCGGCGATCTGACCGAACACGAAGCAGTCGAGAACAGCGTTGCCGCCCACACGGTTCGTACCGTGGATACCGCCCGTGATTTCGCCTGCAGCGTACAAGCGCGGGATCACGGCACCGGTCCAATCCAAGCACTGAGCCTTGGTGTTGGTGTTCAAACCGCCCATCGTATGGTGCACGGTCATACCGGTGTAGCAAGCCCAGAAGGGACCAACTTCGATCTTCTTAGTGAGGTTCACGGCCGTCTTGTTGAAGTCCGGATCCTTGCGGTTCTTGACGAATTCGTTGTTGTAACGATTGATCGTCTTTTCAAGCCCTGCCGGATCCACACCCATCTTTTGAGCCAATTCGCGAATCGTCGGAGCCGTCCAGGCTTCGCCGATTTCGATACCCTTCATGATGGCATTGCGGTTGACAACGTCGTAGCTCATGAAGTTTTCGTTATCGCAAACAGTGTAGGCATAGCGTTCCGGCGTGCCCAACACGGCGTCGCGAATAACGTCGCGACGTTCGCCTTCGTTGACGATACGGTTGCCGCGCTTATCGACATAAATGGAGCCGTTGACGTTAAAGTTCAACAAAAGCTTCATCTTCTTGCCGGCGGGCGCACCCGGGGTGGACTGAATGAAGTCCATACCGACCGTGTAAGCACCGACGCGTACGGCGGCCATCATCACTTCGCCGCGGCTGCCGGCGAGGTTGTCCGTTCCCAAACCCTTGACGCGAGGATCGTGCAATTCGCGCAGGTACTGGTTGGCACCGAAGCCGCCGGCGGCCAACACCACGGCACGCGTGGCGCGGATAAAGCGGGTGCCGTCTTCGGTCTGAACCTGAACACCCAACACATCGCCTTCAAAGGGCTTTTCGCGGATGATTTCGGTGACGGAAGAGTCGGTGACGACTTCAATACCGTACTTTTCGGCAGCAGCGGCCAACACCGTACCGTAGCCCTGGCCCTTCGGAAGCGCCGGAACGTGAGATCGCGGATACAAGGCGCCGAAAATCTGAATGACGTTGTCTTTAAATTTCATGCCGAGGCTTTCGAGCCAGGTCACGGCACCGTAGGCGTTTTCACACAAGACGCGAACGCGTTCGGGATCGCCGCGATAGTCGCCTGCGGCCAACGTCTGCTTCATGTGATGTTCGGGAGAGTCCTTGATGTTCTGACGCGGCTGACGCACCGGGTCGGCGGCATTCAAAAAGCCCTGAGCAATGAGGGTGTTGCCGCCCGTAAACGGCATCTTTTCCAAAACGATGATCTTCTTGGCACCGTTTTGTGCGGCCTTCACGGCAGCGGCCATACCGGCGCCGCCTGCGCCCACCACCACAACTTCATAGGTGTCCGTCCACTTGACGCCCTGTGCATCGCGTGCGTGAGCAACGGTTGCAGCACCGAACATGGCGGCACCGGCACCGGCGGCCTTCAAAAGATTGCGGCGAGAAAGCGTTTGCTTGGTCATGATCTCAACTCTCCATGGTAAGAAAACTTGTATTTGCCGGGACTCTTTTTCGATCCCAATTTTGATAATGGAATTATCCGCATAGGTTTACGCACGTAATTACGGAAATATCAAACATGCGTCATGTTGTGTTTGAGAGTCTTTGTACGGGACAAAAAAAACAAATGACCTCAAAACGTCGGTCTTCGCTCGGAAGGCTTTGTTCTGAGGTCGTTTTCAAGATTCGACGACGAATCGAAGGAGAAAAATTCACCGTCGAATTTTCAATTATTGTGCGGACTTGAGCGCCTGATTCACGGCTTCGAGGATACCGCGAGAAGAGTTGGATGCGCCGCTCACGCCTTCGACACCTTCAGTGCCGTTTTTAGCGATCACTTTCTTGGCGATGCTCTTTTCGGCCGCTCTCAACAGCATTTCGGTTTCGCCGTGCTTGACGACCTTGACCGAACTGACTTTGCCGCCTGCCACAACGACTTCAACCTGAATCTTGCTTTCGTTGCCGGTGCCTTCGCCGGTGTAAGTACCGTCTTTATAGGCAGCCTGAGCGCCCGCACACAAAACTGCAGCGGTTGCTGCCACGAGAAGTTGCTTGATCATTGGAAATACTCCCTGTTGTTATAAAAAAGTTCTGTTGATTTAAGCTTTACGAGCCGCTGCGCTGCGACCGGCAATGCGACCGAAGATCACGCAGTCGGCAATCGAAACCGTGCCCAAACGCACCATGCCGTGCACGCCGCCGCAGACTTCGCCGGCAGCAAACAAACCCGGAATGACCTTGAATTCGATGCTGATGGCTTCGGCCTTTTCGTTAATCATCATGCCGCCCATGCAGTAGTGAACGCGCGGCCACAAACGGCAGGCGTAAAAGACGCCTTCGTTGACTTCGGTATCCTTAAAGATCTTGGCATTGAAGTCCTTGTCTTTGCCGGCCTTGATCGCCTCGTTCCAACGAGCAACGGATTCTTTGAGAACCTTGGCGTCGATTCCGTAACCGGCTGCCAATGCATCCAGATTTTCGAACTTCTTGATCGAGCCGTTTTCCAAACCGCCCTTTAAGGCGGCAGGCGGCACGTGCTTGGCGGCATTCTTCTCAGACACGAAAAGCACTGCCGGGTGACCCGTCGCGATAATGGCGTCGGAACGCACCTTGCGGTTGCCCGTTTCGTTAATAAAGCGCTTGCCCGTTTTGGGATCGACCATCAAACCGTAACCCACGGCAGATTCGACAAACTTCGGGCAGAAGCCGAAACCCTTTTCGTCAGGCGAAGTCCACGGCCCCAACTGAATCCAATCCATGAGCGTGGTGCCTGCACCGATGCGCTGAGCGGCCAACAAACCGTCGCCCGTGGCGCCCGGATGGTTGGTGGAACCCAAGTCGGCCGTCAGACGCGGATCCTGCCACATACGCATGGTGACGTTTTGAGAAAAGCCGCCGGTGGCCATCACAAGGCCGCGTTTGACGCGCACAAACACGGGTTTGCCGGACTTTTCATCGGGGAAACGGAAACCGCGGCGCAATTCGGCACCGACAACGGCACCGCTGTCGTCCACAATGATTTCTTTGAGCCACGTACGCAACTGCACAGGGATACCGAGTTCGTCGGCCTTGGCCTTCATCGGGCGAATGATGTTGGCGCCCGAGCCGTTCATAAAGGCGCAGGAACGTGCAACGGAGTGACCGCCGTGGAAACCCAAACGATCCCACTTCACACCCAGATATTCGGTCGCCCACTTGTAAGAATCAAGGGCACCGTAAGCCACGGCCTTGGCGCATTCGCGCTGATTGATGTAGCCGCCGGCTTTGAGCATGTCCTGATAGAGCTGCTCGGCACTGTCTTCGATACCGGCTTTCTTTTGCATGTCGCTGCCCGGAGCGGCAAAGCCGCCGCCGGACAACGTGGAGTTGCCGCCGATGACGGGCATCTTATCGATCAAGAGCACGTCGGCGCCGGCATTTTTAGCTTCAATGGCGGCAGAGAAACCCGAAAAGCCCGTGCCCACCACGAGCACGTCGACCGTCTGGTCCCACTTGGCGGGCGCCTTGGTCGGAATATGGGCAAAAGCAGCACTACTGCCGGCGGCGGCAACGCCGGCGGCGCCGGCCGTGCGCAATAAAGCGCGACGAGACAAATCAGCGGTCATGTTTTCTTTCCTCTTAAAATGGGTTTTATTTCGGGCAAAGTCAAAATTTGCCCGATTTTGTCCACCGATTATCTTCGCCGAATTACTTGCGTAAATCGTTTTTCGTCAAAAAACCACTACGTGAGCCCCATTTCCGCCTTGATATCGTCGGCAATAAGCGCCAAATCTTTGGCCGTATGAATACGAAACTTTTCATAAATGCGGGCGCGATGTCCCTGAACCGTTCGCTCGGAAAGAGAAAAACGCTCGGCCACGGCTCTGTCGTTTAAGCCCAAAAGGAAAAGCTGCAAAACTTCTTTTTCGCGTGCCGATAAAAGCGCAACGCCCGCTGCCGCTTGCGACTGACCTTGGAGCCCTGCGCGACGTTTGCGGTCCAAGGCAATAGCATTTTCAATGGCTTCGATGAGTTTTTGATCGTCCACGGGCTTTAACAAAAAGTCGGTCGCGCCTTTCTTTAGAGAAGCAATGGCCACATCGATGTCGGCGTGCCCCGTTAAGAAAATGATGGGCAATTCAATATGACGCTCGCTCATCACCTGCTGCAATTCGAGCCCGCTCATCTTGGGCATGCGCACGTCCAAAAGCAGACAACCGGGAACGGAAGACTTGTCGTTGACCAAAAAACTCTGTGCGCTGTCGTAAACGGCTGTTTGCCAACCTTCGATTTCGAGCATCAGACGCAAGGCCATACGCACTTCGTCTTCATCGTCCACAATACGAATCACGACATCGTTTTTGTCCGTCATGCTTTATTCTCTCCATTCTTTTCGGTTGTTTCTTCGACTTCGGAAAGTCCCTCTTCGCGCAAAGCCATCTCAAAGCGCGCCACCAGACCGCCGCCCTTTCTCGGCGCAAAGCTCACGCGAGCACGATGGGCTTCGGCGATGGATTTTACAATGATGACTCCCAACCCCAGTCCTCGACCCTTGGTAGTGGCAAAGGGCACTTGCATGGCTTGGACTTCGGCGTCGGTCAAATCGCGCCCAGAATTTTCCACGGTCAGAACCAAGGCGTGTTTGTCAGAGTCGCTTTGCAACGTAGCGCGCATCACGGGGTTGTCCGTCGGATGCTCGCGGATTTCGTCGGCCGCATTTTTCAAAAGGTTCAAAATCACCAAACCCAACTCCACACCGTTACCTTCCACAATCAAGGGCGTTTCGGGAATCTCGATTTGAGCGCACGCCGGCATCTTGCGTGCGGTTTCAAGTTCTGCGGCCATCTCACGCATGGTCGAACAGAAATTTACGGCATTTTCGCGGCCCGTCCCCTGTTGACGCGCATAGCTTCGAACGCGCTCGATGATGGCGCCGCACCGCTGAATCTGTCGGCGAATGGTACTCACGCACTCGGCGCGATTATCTCTCTGGCGCTCGGAGAGCGGCTCTCCCTTTTGTTCGCGCGCCGCCAGCGTTTCAAGTCCGCGCACGGCGTAGCCCATGGCAGATAACGGCTGCCCCAATTCATGCACAAAAATGCTCGAAAGTTGCCCCACAGCAGACAAGCGTTGCAACAAATCGATTTTGACCGAGGCTTCCTGCGCTCTGATATTGGCTGCCTGTTCTCGTTCAAGAGCCTCTCGCAATTGGGCGGTGCGTTTGTCAACGAGCCTTCTGACTTGCAGGAAATGAAAAACGCCGGCCACCAACAGCCCCACGACAAAACCCAAATACGGCCAGAGTTCTCGGATGATGCGCGTGAGCGTCCAGTCTCTCAAATAAGCGTAAGGGCCCACACGCAAATCGCGCAGAACGTCGTTGACTCGCTTAAAGTCGGTGGCCAATGTCCAGGTATAGCCCGAAGGAGTATCTTTCGGGGTCATCGCCAACAGTGACAAGGCAAGTTTGTGCGTCATATTCGGGGGCGTGTGCGGAGTGACCGCCATAGTCCAGCCCGGGTACAAATCGGTGCTTGAAGCACATCTGGCGTAGGCATGATTTTTGGGCTCGATCACGCGAAATTGATTTTTAAACTCGGGGAAGCGCTCGGAGATGTTTTCGAGCATACAGTGACGCAAAAGTCCCACATCGGCTTTGCCTTCAAAGACGATGCGCACAACGTTGACGGGGCTGTTGTCGGTAAAAAGCGTTTGACGGAAAAAACGATCGGGATCGTAGCCGCGCTTGGCAATTTCGCCCATACCGATTTGATACGTCATGAAGTTCATGGGGTGTGTGCTCACCGCAATCGACTTTTGTAACGATGCGATATCGGTCAAATCCTCTCGATCTTTTCTGACAAAAATCGTCCCCGACACCACGCGATTGGGATCTGAAAAATAGTTTGACACCAACGTTGCCACGTCTCGCACGCCGTAGTGCTGCATGGCAACGTAAAAACCGGAACTGGCCAAGAAAAATTCGACTTTGCCGTTACGCACCGCTTCGGTCAATTCAGGGGTGGTGTAGTAATGGGGCTCGACGCGATCGTTGGGAAATTGTTTCCTCAGATATTCGACCATCTGCTCTTGGACTTTGTCGCGCGTGCCGGCATAGCTCGTTTCGCCCTCAAAATTGAGAATCCCGATACGAATGGCACGATCTTCGGCCGTGGTCGCCGAAGAAAAAGCGTCTAATTGGGCAAAAGCTATAGGTGTCGTAACCAAGGTCAAAGCACAAGAAAACGCCCAAGCACTTATTGTGCGTTTGGCGACAGAAAACGATGATGTCAAAAAAGATGGCAAAAGCATGGTTGTCAACCTGTGGCATTTTTTCCAATTCTCGCGCGAAAAGTAGCAGAAAATTTGCGAGATTTCCGCTCTTACGTAACATGAACTGAGTCGCGTCAACTTACGCACGTAAGTCTACGACGACAATTTTCCCCGAGACCAATAGGTGCCGTCGGCGTTTTGCATTCGCTGTACACGCACCATAAGAACAATCACCATCTGGAGAAGAAACTATGCAGACCCGTCATATTCTGACTGCTGCCGCCGTTGCCGCCATGGCTTTTACGGCAAGCGCCGCCGAAGTGCAAATCTACGGTTTGATCGATACCGGTTTGAACTTCCAGTCGATTGACAAAGATACCGCCGGTAGCGATACCGAATACAAAGGCCAATTGAAGGGTAGCCAGCTCGTGCCCAACCGCTTCGGTTTCCGCGGTTCCGAAGACCTTGGCGACGGCTTGAAAGTGAGCTTCATGCTCGAAGGCCAGTTCGGTAGCGACGACGGTTCTTTGACCTCCGGCCGCATGTTCCACCGCGTGGCTCAACTGGCTTTGGAAAGCGACACGTTCGGTACTTTGACGTTCGGTCGCTCGGGCATTTTGCGCAGCGGCTTCGGTACGACGGGTATCTGGGGTCCGAAGACCAACCCCTTTAGCAACTCTGCCGGCGACTTCATCGTCGGTCACAAGTACATCATGCCGGGCGACTTCAAGTCTGCCGACAACGTCATCACGTGGAAGTCTCCCAAGATGGCCGGCGCCCAGTTGCACTTGCAGTACTCTTCCAACATGGACGGCCAAAATAACGGCAATGTACGCGAATTCGAAAATCAGGCTGATCGTATGTGGGCTGTCGGTTTGACCTACGGCAACGGTCCGTTGAACATCGTCTCGGTGCTCGACTCCAAGATGTATCAGAAGGGCGAACTCAAGAACACGCCCGATGCATCGCTCGCGTTCTCCCTGGAAGCCGACTATGACTTCCAGGTCGTGAAGGTTTACGCCGCCGGTATGTACTTCCGCGATGTTCAAGGCCGCGACTTCCAAGGTCATGATGTTTTGGGTAGTCTGAAGACAAGCAAAACCAATGACATCGGTTACGACGGCTACTCTCTTGAACTCGGTGCAGATGTTCCGTTAGCAGGCGGCACATTTAAGGCCAACATCGGCTGGATGGATGCCGAAGGTGCACATGAAGACGGCTTGGATACCGATCGTCTCGCCTTGGCTGTGGGTTACGTCTATCCGCTTTCCAAGCGCACGCAGTTCTACACTGCTGCCGGTTACGTTCGCGATTCGAGCAACATCAACAAGGACAGCAACCCGAGCGCTTACGAAGTGTTGACGGGTCTCGTGCACCGCTTCTAATCGGACTACGACAAGTCACGAACAAGATGTAACGTTCGTGACTTAAGAACCGAAAGAAAATCGCCGAGCTTTTCACCGAGCTCGGCGATTATTTCTCGCAAAGTTACAGGACGGTTGCCATATAGTAAGGCAAGAACCAAATCCCGTCTTGGCATTTGATCTCCCCATGGTGCAACACGATACCGTCCCCCACGCGTTTGCCAAACTTTTCTTTAAATTTCAACAGCGATTTGATACTAGACGAATTGGATGATTTCACCTCAATCGGCAAGATTTTTTTGCCCTGCCGAATCAAAAAATCGATTTCCATTGTCGTCCTTTTCATCTCAACGCTACGTTCCGTGTAGAAAAATGCCCGATGTCCATTGGCCTTTAAACTTTGCGCGACGATATTTTCTATGAGCATCCCTTCATTGACTTGCAGGCGATCTAAAAGCACGGCTTTATACAGATCATTTTCCAAATACTGTCGATCGCTAAAAGCCATTGACACCAATAGTCCGGTATCGGACATATAACACTTAAAACTCGGATCGGTGATCGCAAGATTAAATGCCGCACTCGGATCGTCTACTTTGTTGGCGATGTTGATGATCATGGCTTCGTCAAGCCACCGAATCGGTCCCTGATAGTCTCGAATCCGTGCGCCGGAGTTGATATGTGTCAGCACGTACCGCTTATCGTGTTTAGACAGCTCAGACGGAATGCGATCGAAGAAATTGCTGACGTAGTTGGAGTTTTCTTCATTTTGCTCTTCCATATCGTCTCTATAGAGCGAAATAATTTGTTGCTTGACCATGTCTACGTCGCCGAAGTCTTTTTTCTCCACAAACGCTTTTACAGCCTGAGGCATACCGCCAATGAGCATATATTCGCGAAAAGACTTCATAATGCTCTGGTGCAAGGCTCCCATCGGTTTTTTATTGGCATAGTGCTCACGAATGACCGGCATGATCATCATATTGCCCGTTGCCCAAAGATACTCTTCGAAGTCCATGGGCAAAACATCCAGCTTGTACTCCTCGGACGGAATCAAAATGTCTTTGCTTTTCTTTGTTATACCCGCCAAAGACCCTGTTTCCAAATAATGATAGCGTCCGTCTTCCAGTAACGTCTTCAGTGCTTGTCTCGCCTTTGGAAAAAGTTGGATTTCATCCAAAATAACGAGCGATTCTCCAGGATAAAGTTTTGTTTCGTAGATGAACTGCAATGTCGTAAAGAAAGTATCCAGATCTCTCAAGCTATTGACAAACAAATCGCGAATCGTGTCATCGGCCTGGTCAAAACGAATGACAATATGAGAGCGGTAAGCATCGCGCCCAAGCTTTTCTGCCAAGGTCGTTTTACCGACACGTCTGGCACCACGCAAAAAGAGCGCATACCGCGGCGCATATTGCTCTTTCCACTTGAGCATGTCCTGATAGATTTTTCTTTTATACATCGTTGATTTTGCTCCGTTTTCACGATCCCGACATCATTATAAGTGCATTTTTTCACGTTTGCGCGTACTTTAAAACCTTAATTTTTCACGATTGCGACATCATTTCCACCCGTCATTTTCACGATTGCGATCGTTTCCAAGTTCTCAAACTTTCCCCCTCAGTACTTACCGACGTAAAAATAAGCAGCCAGTCGAAGATCGCTTTCGACTGGCTGCTGTGCATGATTTTGAGAAATTCGCCGTGCGACTATGCTTCAAAGCGTTGGACGCCCTCAGATGTACCCAACAACAACACATCGGCACCGCGACGAGCAAACAAGCCCACGGTCACCACACCGGCAAAGCCGTTGATTTTGTCTTCCAAGGCCTTGGGATCGGTAATCGAAAGACCGTGCACGTCCAAAATGGCATTGCCGTTATCCGTCGTAAAGTCACGGAGCACGGGATTTCCGCCGAGCGCCTTCAATTGCTTGGCAACGGAGTTGACTGCCATCGGAATGACTTCCACGGGTAACGGGAACTTGCCCAGAACGTCGACTTTTTTGCTCGCATCGGCAATGCAGACGAATTTGCGCGAGACGCTTGCCACAATCTTTTCGCGGGTCAATGCTCCGCCCCCGCCCTTGACCATATCAAAGGTCGCATTGATTTCGTCGGCACCGTCCACATAGACCCCGATTTCATCGACTTCGTTTAAGTCCACCACTTTAAAGCCCAAGGCTTCGAGTTTCTTGGTGGAGCGAACCGAACTTGAAACACAAGCGGGGATTTGCTTGCCGCTTGCCTTTAGCGCATCGATAAAAAAATCCACGGTCGATCCCGTGCCGACACCCAAAATTTCACCATCTTTGACGTAGTCGATCGCGGCTTGGGCTACGCACTGCTTTAATTCGTCCTGAGTCATCGTTCTCACTTCCTTGATTTTTCCTACCCGAAGTTCGTCTTTCGGGCACACAAATTAAAATTTTATCGGGCTTGAGGTCGGATTGTCATATTTTCGCGCAAGCCGAGAGCATTCTCTGATAGGCTTTCGCTTTGAGCAATACCATTGCGGTGTTCGACTGCACTTTTTGGCTTTTCCTTATGTCTCAAACCGACTCAAAATTCAGCGACAGCCTCGACGACAAACTCTTGGAGCTCGTCAACGCCGACATGTCTTCGGGCAATCGTGCCGGGCTTTTTGTGTCCTTGGGCGCTTTGATCCTGGTCTTGATTCTTTTTGCCTCGATCACCCACTTTATGAACACGGAGACCCGCAAGCTCGAAGTTGAATCCCAAGAGACCGTCACGCAAACGCTCTCGCGCCAAATCGAGCGTCGTCTGGTGATTTTTTCCGATCAGATTCAGCAACTTGCGCATAACGACTCCCCGCTTTTTACCTGCGCCAATTTGGATGCGCTTTTTCACAACTACGGGGAGTTTTTGGAATTCACCAAAGTCGGCATCGACAAAAAGGTCGTCTGGACCTGCCTGACCCCATCGGTTTTGGATATCAATCCATATGATCGTGGAGAAGAACTCGAGCAAGAACAAACGCTGCAAACGCTTAAGCAAGCACTGCAGCACAATTCTTTGGCCTATTCGCTGCCCTATCAAAAAACCGGCGGAGTTGCTGCCATTGTCGACTTAGTCGTACCTGCCGAGAGAGGGCAAGCCCTGATAGCGCGCATTTCGCTCACAACGCTGATTCGCAACCTTACCGACTCGCGTTTCGACTTCAAGTACAAAACCCGTATTTTGGTCGACGGCAACGAGTTTCCGATCTCGGAATCGGCCAAAGTGCGGCAGCTTACCAACAACATTCGCGTGATTGCGTCTTTAACGCCTCTACCTGCCAACGTTGAAATCGCCACCACCAATGCGGTGCCGCCTTCACTATATACCCACACAATTTTCGTGCAGTTTTTGCTCGGCTTTTCGGCTCTGTTGGTCATTGCGCTTTTTTGGCTCTTAAGAACGCAGTACACGCAAGTCAGAACCGAATCGGAATTGCGCGCTCGCGTCGTAGTACAGCAGGCCTTGAGCCAATCCTTTATTGACGGACTGTGCGTGACCGACATCGAGGGAAAAATTTTGTACACCAACGACGCCTTTGATCGTATGTTCGGCTTTGGGCACGAAGCGTTCTTGGATTGTCGCTCGCCCTACGTTTTTTGCCCGGACGTGACCGTCTTTGATTTCGACGTCTTTGAAAAGGGGCGCACGCACCGACGCGACTTCTACGCAACACGTCGCGACGGCATGCACTTCGATTGTCAGGCCGAAGTCGTGCCGCTGGCTTCAAGCCGCAAAAAAGGACTGCAACCGGGCTGGCTCATCACCTTTAGAGACGTGACCGAACAAAAGCGCTCGCACGAAGCCATGCTTTTGACGCACGAACGTACCTTGCGCGTTTTGGACTCGATGGATGCGGCCGTTAGCGTCATCACCACGCAAACGATGGAACCCGAACTCGTCTTTGTCAATCAGCGCTATCTCGATGCATTCGGCGACAATGTGGGACCGCATTTGCGTTTAAAGAAACTGTTGCAAGCCAAAGATCCGAACGAAATGTCGGCAGAAGTTTTTGACGAAATCACGCACATGTGGCTGGCATTGTCTCTAAAAGAAATCTCCTGGGTTGACGGCAGCCGCGTGGAAACTTTGACAACGAGAAACGTCACGCGGCGAAAAGAAAGCGAAATCATGCTCGATCAGCAATTGAAAAAAGCCGAACAGTCTTCTCACTTGATTACGATGGGCGAAATGGCCAGTTCCTTGGCCCACGAACTCAACCAACCTTTGGCGGCAGTGCAAAACTACGCTTCGGCCGCCTTAACCATGCTTCAGGCGCACAAGATTACGCAAGAAGACATGGCAACGGGTTTAAACAAGATCATCAACCAGACGCAACGCGCCGCACAAATCATCAAACGTATTCGCGGCTTTGCCAAGCGAAAAGAACCAACAATGGTCGCTACCAACCTTTCACGTATTCTTGACGAAACGATGGAATTGGCCACGATTCAGAGTAAAAAACTCGGGGTTCCGATCGAAATGGATGTGCGCACCGGCACAACTTCGGTGGTGTGCGACACGGTGATGATTGAGCAGGTGTTGTTGAATTTACTGAAAAACGCGATGGAAGCCACTCAGAATTATTCTGAAAAACCCGTAATTTTCCGTGTCGTCGACGAGAATTCTCACATTGTTTTTTATATTATCGACCACGGGTGCGGTATCTCGCCGGAGGCGGCCAAACATCTCTTTGATCCTTTCTTTACCACGAAAACAACGGGAATGGGGATCGGTTTGAATATTTGCCGGACGATTGTGGAGAACCATCACGGAAGACTGACGTTTGAGTCCAACACGGACGGTGGAACAACCTTCAAGTTAAGCCTGCCGGCCGCGCCGCTCGTATAATATTAAGATTGACTTTGACTGACCATGCGAAACTTTTGTGTTTTGCATACGCTATAGATACGGACACTTTTTTTATGCCTTTTTCGAATTTTAATTTCCCGATGGAAACGTCTCAGACTCTGGGTACCGTCTATGTTGTCGACGACGACGAAGCCGTCCGTGATTCGATTCGCTGGTTATTGGAAGCCAGCGACTACAAAGTTGAACTCTACGACAGCGGTGAGAGCTTCATTGCCAAATACGATCCGTACGCCATTGCCGTGTTGCTTTTGGACGTGCGCATGAACGGCATGAGCGGGCTCGAAGTGCAGGAACACTTGATTGCACGCAAAGCCGATTTGCCCATCATCTTCATCACCGGTCACGGCGACGTGCCGATGGCTGTGAACGCTCTGAAAAAAGGCGCGGTGGACTTTATCGAAAAGCCGTTTGATCAGGCAGCTTTGAAGCAACAAGTCGAGCGCATGCTCCAAGAAGCGCGCGAACGTCGTGTGCGCAACGAGGAAAGGAGCTTGAACGAAGCCCTTTTGCGCAAGCTCACCGCCCGTGAACAGCAGGTGTTGGAGCGCATTACGGCAGGGCGCCTCAATAAGCAAATTGCCGACGATTTGGGTATTTCCATTAAGACCGTGGAAGCGCACCGCGCCTCCATTATGGATAAGACCAATTCGGGTACGGTTGCCGACTTGATGCGCGTGGTTTTGGGCGCAGGGATCACACCGCCCAAGGACATCTGATTTTTTCATCAGAGAACCTTAAAATTCGTCTGCTAATCTGACGGCGCACTTCTTCTTTCGGGAGTGCGCCGTAATCCGTCTCTTTATTTCGCATACGCAATTATTCACTCATGACGCAAGCTTACTTTTTGGTTCCGGGACTGTTACTTGACGAATCGGCACGTAGTGCCATCTCGGAAAAGTCGCTTGCGTTAGCTTCCGAACTGTCGTCGTCCTTGGCTGGCGACCCCTTGATGCAAGAATTGGGCACGGGCGTTTTTGATCGCTCGGTGCACCTTTGCTGGTTGTGGTCGGTGTTGATGAAGCGAAATCTGCCGCCGCAAACCGCCGCCTACGCCTGGCCCGTGGATCAGGGGCCGCAATTGTGTTCCAACGACGTGTTTCGTTTGTATCCGGTGCATAAAGACACGGCCGGCGTCGTCGCGCCCCTGGCGTTGAATGAAGAAACGGTCGAAACCTTTTATAAGTTGGTCACGCCCGTTTTCGATGCTTTGGGTTTTAAATTGCAGCGCTGGGACAAGGTTTTTTACCTCACCCGCAAAGACAATTGGGGCGTGGCTTTGCGTCCCTTTGAAGCGCTTGTCGGTCACGCACGCGATTTTGCCCTCGATATCGAAGGTTTGGCTGAGGATGCCGTGCAAAAAGAAGATGAACGTCAGGCAGCCGTCAAAGTCTTTGAAACGCTCGAAAGCGTTTTAAGTCAAGCAAATATTGTTGTCGAGGGCAAGCTGCTCAACGCCCTGTGGATCGATGGCGCAAGCCGCTATGCCAACGTCTATCCGCCCACAACGATTCGCAGTGTTTTAACCGACGATCCGGCCGTTTTCGGCTGGGGATTGGCTGCCGGTATTCTGAACCACCGATTGGGCAAAACGACGGGCGCCCTCGATTGGCCCTCGGACGCCCCGAGCGGCGAGCGCATTGCGGTGATCAACAACCTGTATGCGGCATGGTTGTCATGCGATTGGGTACGTTGGCAAGAGCAATTGCCCGCCGTTATCGAGCAAATCAAATATTTAAGCGAATCTGCACGCAAAAAAGGTTGCGATCAAGTCTTGATCGTGGCTTGCGGCAACGCAACGACGGTGTCGATTCCTAAAAAATTAACGCACCCCAAGTCGCTTCTTGCACGATTTGCGGCCAATAAAAAATTGGATGCCGCACGTTGGCTTTTCTGCGGCAACTCTCAAACTGTGAAGTCGGAGGACTGATTGTGATCACTCGCTTTGCCATTCGTTCCTACGACAAGATGAATTTTGAGCGCTTGGAGCACGCCGGGATTCTGCGTCCCATTGCGCAAGCTCTGGCCGCTCGCGGTATTACGTGCCCGGAAGATTTGCTCGAAGACTGGAAAGCCTTGATTCCGCCCACGCTCTTGGAGGGCACGCAAAAAGCGGCACAGATTTTGGCCGATGCCATTGCCGCCGACAAGCCCATGACGGTGGTGGCCGACTACGACTGCGACGGTGCGACGGCCTGCGCCATTGCCGTGCGCGGACTTCGCATGATGGGCGCACGCGTCAATTACATCGTGCCCGATCGCTTTAAGTTCGGCTATGGACTGACGCCGGCCATCGTCGATTTGGCTTCGCAATTAAATCCCAAGCCCGAAATCATCATCACGGTCGATAACGGCATCGCGAGTGTGGAAGGCGTCAAACGCGCCAAAGAATTGGGCATTGATGTTGTCATTACCGACCATCATTTGCCGGGCGACGATCTGCCCGAAGCTGCCTGCATCGTCAACCCCAACGTGAAAACATCGGCTTTTGCAAGCAAGTCTTTGGCCGGGTGCGGCGTGATGTTTTACGTGCTTTTGGCATTGCGTGCCGAGATGCGAGCGCGCGGCATTTATGATGTTAAAACGCAACCCAGACTGGATCAGCTCTGCGATTTGGTGGCCTTGGGCACTGTCGCCGACGTTGTAAAACTCGATCAAAACAATCGCGTGTTGGTCGCACAAGGTTTGCAACGCGTGCGCCGCGGCATGTCGCTGCCCGGCATTCAAGCCTTGTTTGAAGTGGCAGGGCGCTGTACGGCACTGGCCACCGCTCGCGACTTTGCCTTCGGCATTGCGCCTCGCATCAATGCGGCGGGGCGCTTAACCGAAATGGGCGTGGGGATCGAATGCCTGTTGGCAGACGACTATCGCACGGCTTTTAATTTTGCCCAAGAGCTCGACAACCTCAACAAAGAGCGTCGCGACTTGGAAGGCAGCATGCAAACGGATGCCGTCGACCGGATCAGTCACATGGACTGGCAGCATTTGAGCACCATCACCCTTTTTGAAGAAGATTGGCATCAGGGTGTGGTGGGTTTGGTGGCGAGCCGCGTCAAAGAAAAAACGCACCGCCCCGTGATTGCTTTTGCGCGCGACGAAAACGATCTTTTAAAGGGCTCGGGGCGCTCGATTGAAGGCGTACATTTGCGCGATGCCCTCGATTGGGTGAGCAAACGCTCTCCCGATTTGATCGAGCGCTTCGGCGGGCACGCCATGGCAGCAGGTCTCACAATCAAAGCCAGCAACCTTGCCCGCTTTACCGAACTCTTTGAAGAAGCCGTCACGCAAATGGTCGAGCCCGAAGTGTTCGATCGCGTGGTGTATGTCGATGGCGCCCTGAGCCCCGAAGAAATCACTTTCCCCTTGATCGACGCCATGCAAAATCGCATCTGGGGTCAGGGGTTTGAGCGTCCGCTTTTTGCCAACGACTTTACGATTCTCTCCCAACGTGTTTTAAAAGACACGCATCTTAAGCTTATCGTCGACTTGGCGGGCAATCGGTTCGAAGCGATTTATTTCCGCCGTAACGAACCGCTGCCTACGCACATTCGTTTGGCCTATCGTCCCGAAGTCAACGAATACCAAGGGCGCCGTTCGATTCAGCTCATTGTGGAAGCTGCCGAAACCCCCGTTTGATTGCCCCGTCTTACGTGACGGTGTTTCGCACACCGTAAAGTTATGTAAATGAGAATGAGTGCCATTTACATCGTACGAAATTTATGACATCATTGAGCCGATTTTTTAACTTCGAGCTCATCAAAAGTTGCTCGCCATCTTTCCTTGAACGGACATCGGGATGACGAAATCAACCCTCATTCTTCTTTTTTTGACAAGCGTCGTTTCGGCCGTCTCGCTTTTAGTGGGTGCGGCCGATATCAGCTTTACGCAGCTTTTTACCGATCCGGAAGCGTTGGAAATTCTGCTGATTTCGCGCTTACCGCGCCTTTTGGCCATTTTGTGCACCGGTGCCGGCATGAGTATTGCCGGGCTTATCATGCAGCAACTGTGCGCCAACAAGTTCGTCTCTCCCACCACGGGCGCAACGATTTCATCGGCTCAATTCGGCATTCTGATTGCACTGCTTTTATTGCCCGACTCCGGAATCTGGGGGCGTGCCGCCTTTGCGTTTGCCGCCGCCATTTTGGGAACTTGGATTTTCGTGTGGTTCATCATGAAAATGCCGATGAAAGACCCCGTGATGGTGCCGCTAGTGGGCATTATGTTTGGGAACGTCATCGGCGGCGTCACGAATTTCCTGGCCTTTCGCTTTGACATGACCCAGGCTCTTTCCACCTGGATGGTGGGGCACTTCTCTTTGGTGTTACGCGGCAACTTCGAGTTGGTGTATTTAGCGCTACCTTTGGTTGCCATTGCCTTTATCTTTGCCAAGCACTTCAATATCGTGGGAATGGGCAAAGACTTTTCGCGCAATCTTGGTGTGAACTACAACCTCGTGCTCTTTATGGGCTTAACCATTGCCGCCATGATTACGGCAGCAGTGGTCACGGTCGTAGGCGCCATCTCTTATATCGGCTTGATCGTGCCCAACGTGATCGCCCTTTTTAAGGGCGACGATTTGCGCGCCACGCTTGCCGACACCGCACTTTTCGGGGCGCTTTTCGTTTTGCTTTGCGATTTGATCGGTCGCGTCATTATTGCGCCTTATGAATTGCCCATCGAACTCATTGTGGGCTCTGTGGGAAGCCTTCTCTTTATTGCGCTCATTTTCTATCGTTTGAATTTCGGACGTCGTGCCATGACCAAAGACCGCCTGTTGCAGCTTTTTGGTCTCACAAACGGCTCGCGCGCCGGCTGTTGCGGAGGTGTGCGATGAATCAAGTTCAAGTCAAGCGCAATCGCTATATCAAGATCACTCTGGGAGTGCTCACGGGGTTAACGCTTCTTTTCATTCTTTTGTACCAGTTTGCGTTTGTCAACCCCAAGTTTTTCGACTACGCCATGAGCATTCGTACGCCGCGTTTGGCCGTGATGCTCATTGCCGCGTTTGCGATTGCCTCGGCCTCCATGGTGTTTCAAACGGTCATTCGCAATACCATTGTCACACCGTGCCTTTTGGGGATGAATTCCCTTTATGTTTTGATTCACACGGGCGTGGTCTTTTTCTTGGGCTCGGGCAGCGAATTTGCCACCGACCCGTTGCTCTCGTTTGGAATCGATTTGGCCGTGATGAGCGTGGTGGCTTACTTGATCTACAACACCGTCTTTGAAAAAACGGGCGGCAACGTGCTCTACATTCTTTTGATCGGTACGGTACTCTCCACATTTTTCTCGAGCACGCAAACGTCTTTGACGCGCATCATGGATCCCAACGAGTACGACGCGCTTTTAAATTCGTTGGTGGCCAACTTCACCAATGTCAACGCTGCCGTGATCATTCCGGGCGCCGTCATGCTTTTTGTGGTGGCGTGGTTCTTGCGCAAGGATTTGGCCATTTTGGACGTGTTAAGCCTCGGACGCGAACAAGCCGTCAATTTGGGCGTGGACTACTCCAAGTCGATTCGGCGCTTACTGTTGGGTGTGGCGCTTTACATTGCCATTGCCACGGCGCTCGTGGGCCCCTTGTCGTTTTTGGGGTTGATTACCGCCAACCTTTCGCGCCAGCTCTTTAAGACCTACAAGCACACGACCTTGATTGCAGGCAGCGTCTTGGTCGGGATGGTGATTTTGGCGTCCGGCCAATTCATTGTGGAGCACATTGCGCTTTATCGCGTGCCGGTGAGCGTTTTCATCACCATCGGCGGCGGTCTTTACTTCCTTTATTTGATTTTGACGAGCAACCGTCGTTAACCCCGAACAGTATTTAAAAACGGATTTTCAGATGATCAGTATTCGAGGTCTTCAAAAATTTTACGACGACAAACCCGTCGTTGACGATGTTTCCATTGAGTTTCCGCATCAAAAAGTCATTTCGATGATCGGCCCCAACGGCGCGGGCAAATCCACGGTCTTAGGCATGGTGGCGCGTCTGGTCGCAAGAAGTGCGGGCAACATCGAGTTGCACGGCAAGGATATTCAAGATTGGAATTCGAGAGAGCTGTCCAAACACTTGGCCATTTTGACGCAGGCCAATAACGTACAGATGAAGTTAACCGTGAGAGAGCTCGTCGCTTTCGGACGCTTTCCGCATAGCGGCACGCATTTGTCGCAAGCCGATCACGAAATCATCGATCGCGCCATTGCCTACATGGAGTTGCAAGCCTTTGAGGATCGCTTTATCGACGAAATGTCGGGCGGACAACGTCAGCGCGCCTTTATTGCCATGGTTTTGGCTCAGGATACCGAATACATTTTGTTGGACGAACCGACGAATAACTTGGACATCTATCACTCCACGCAAATGATGAAGTTGGTGAGGCGCCTATGTGACGAACTCGGCAAAACCGTGATTTTGGTTTTGCACGAAATCAATCTCGCGGCTTTTTACTCCGACTATATCTGCGCCTTTGCCAACGGTAAGGTGGCCGCTTGGGGCACGGTCGACGAAGTGATGACGCCCGAGCGTCTCAAGTCGATTTACGGCGTCGAATTTCAGATTCACCACATCGACGGCAAACCTTTGGCTATCTTTCACTGATTTTTAAATACTTTTTTCATCTTTTTTTAAGGAACACATTTCATGCGTTTCATGCAGTCTCTTCTGTCTTTTGCCGTGAGTGTTTTTGCGGTTTTGACGCTTTCTCAAGCAACGGCCGCGACAGTCACGGTCGATTCTTTAAACGATAAAACCAAACCGATTCAGGTCGAAGTCCCGGTCAATCCCCAGCGTATCGCCGTGATCGACTTTGCCGTTTTGGACGTGTTGGATCACTGGAACTTGACCGACAAGATTGTGGCGATGCCTCAGGCGACGTCCGTGCCTTTTTTGGCCAAATACTTTGAAAAGAACGACAAAGTGACCGACGTCGGTACTTTAAAAGAAGTCCACATGGAAGCTTTGATGGCAAGCGAACCCGACATCATCTTCATTTCCGGACGCTTGGCCAAGAAGTACAAGGAACTTTCTCGCATTGCGCCCACCGTTTACATGACGGTCGATCGCGATATGGGCTCGATCAAAAGCTTTGAAAAGAACTTGATGAACTTGGCCAAGATCTTTGGTAAGGAAGATCAGGCCAAGGCCGATATCGCGCAGTTCGGCCAACGTGCCGAGGCGATTCGCAAGGCTTCCGAAGGTAAGACCGCCGTTGTGGGTTTGGTGACGAGCGCTCACGTCAATTTGCTCGGCAACTCCGCTCGCTGCTCTCTGATCGGCAACGAATTTGGTTTCAAGAATGTGGCTGCGCAGGCCAATGCCAACCATGGCAACGAATCGTCTTTCGAGTTGCTCCACAAACTCAACCCCGACTACTTCTTTGTGCTCGATCGCGACAGCGCCATTGCCAAACCCGGTGCCAAGTTGGCCCGCGACATTTTGAATAACGAACTTGTCGACAAAATGAGCGCCAAGCAAAACGATCACATCGCTTACCTGTCGCCGGCAGCCTGGTATTTGGCCGAAGGCGGCGTGACGGCCATGGACATTATGTTTACCGACGTTGAAAAAGCCCTTGGTCTTGCCAAGTAAGGTTCTAATTCTCTGAAATGGAATTTTTGAAAATGACTCAAACGCTTTTTTCCCGCCGTACGCTTTTGTCTGCCGCAGGCATCACCTTGGCCGTGCCCGGTCTCTCGATGCCGGCTTTTGCAGCCGACGAAATCACTGTGAAGGGTTTTGATCCGGCCGGCAACCGCATTGATGTCAAGGTGCCGCGCAATCCCCGTCGCGTGGCCGTCAACGATTTGTCCGTAATGGACACGTTGCAAGCTTGGAACCTTTTGGACCGTGTGGCGATCGGCGCCGACACCAAGTCCTTGGCGTATTTGCCGGCATTGCCCGCGAACTTCAACAAATTGCCCAAGGGCTTAAAGGATCCTCAATTTGACGCCATTGCCGCAGTCAAACCCGAAATCACCTTTATCAGCGGCCGCTTGGCACGCTTGCAAAGTGAATTTGCAGCCAAAGGGCCGGTTTTGAATCTTGCGCCCAACTACGCCTACGGAGCATTGAAGAGCTACGAAGACAATCTTCTGACCTTGGGTGCGATTTTCGGGAAGACCGAAGAAGCCAAGGCAAACATTGCCGCCACCCGCAAACGCGTGACTGCCATCGCTACCAAATCCAAGGGCAAGACCTGCGCGGTTTTGATGCTTGTAGGCGGGCGTATGGGCATGCTTGCGCCCAAAGGTCGCTGCGCTCTGATTTCGGACGCCTTCGGCTTTACCAATGTCGAACCCCCGCGCACCGGTCCCGCACCGAAAAAGGGTGCGGGCGGCCCCAAGCCCACGGCGGAAGAAATTCGTGCGGCAAATGCCAAGACCATGGCTAAACTTGCCAAAGCCAATCCCGACTATGTCTTTGTTTTGAACAAGGATTTGGCGGTGTCTGCGCCCAAGCCCGTCGCTCTTGAAACGATTGTCGAGGGCAATGCCGATTGGCAGTCGCTCTCTAGCCTCAAAGCCAAGCGTATGGTGCAACTCACGCACAGCGCCTGGTACTTGGGCGAAGGCGGCATCACGAGCATGGACTTGATTCTCAAAGACATCGAAGGCGCTTTGGGCTTATAAGCTCGGTTAACCGGCATAAAACGTTCGATCCCCGAAAAGGTTTTCTTCTCGGGGATCGTTTTTTGTGCGTCGGATTTGTGTTTTGAGTTTCTGTCTCGATCAGTTCGACAATCGGAACTGAATCGGGAAACGCAAGCGTACGGTTCGGTTGGGCTGGCCCCAACGCGGCTGTGCGGCCTCGACGGCTTTGATGGCCATCTTATCCAACAGTCCGTGGCCGGAACTTGAGTGGATCTCCAGCTCGGTCAGCGTACCGTCGTTTGCGACGATAAACTGCACCGTTGCCACACCCTGCATACGCATGGCGCGCGCCTTTCTCGGGTAGTGCAGTGCCGCTTCGACCTGACGCTTGACCTCGGCCAAGAAGGGATCTTCCACCTGACCGTACACGAGCGTCGAGATACCGCCTTGACTGCCGGCCGTCGGTGCGCCTTGACTTGCCGTAGGTACTGCGGCTGGCGCCAAACTTTGCTGAGCAGGTGCCGGCGTTTGTTCGGCCGGCGCTTCCTCGGCGGGTTTGGGCTGAGGTTGAGGCTTCACCGCTTCCTTTGGCTTTTCAGGCTTTTTCTTCGGCTTTTCTTTCTTAGGCTTGGGTTTTTGCTCCACGACCTTTTTCTTGGGCGGTTCCTTTTTTACAATCGCCGGTTCCTCTTGGGGCTCGGGCTTGACTTCTTCTTTTTCAGGCTCGGGCTCGGGCACAACTTCGGGTTCGGGCTCCGGTTCCGGTTCTTGCACCTGCGGTTGCGGTTGGGCAACGGCAGCCGGTGCTCCGCCCGAAATCTGCGCAAAGCTTAACGACACGGTCGCTTCTTGACCTGCCGCTTTAAAAGCCATATTGGGCATGCCCACCACCGCCCAGACCACCAACGGAATGTAAATCAGGCACGTCACCGCAAAGGACGAAGCCATGCGCTTACGATGGTGTTCACTGCGCTTTTTCGGTGACAATACTGAAGTTTTCATGCTGGTATTTCTTAAAAGAATCGATGACCTGAATGAAGTAATCGAACTTCGTGTTTTTGTCGATACGCAAAACGATGCGCTCGGTTCTCGGCGTATCGCGGATAAAGTCGTCCAACTCCTGATCGGTCACTTTCTTGCCGTCGACATATGTGTCTCCTGCACTATCGATCTGAACCAGTTTGGGTTCGCTATTGGCCGTCGTCTGCCCCGTTTGGCTCTTGGGTAAGTCGATCTTGATTTCGCCCTTGGCGATGAAGGTCGAGATCGACAACACCATGGCCAGCAACACCAACATGATGTCGATGAAGGGCACGATGTTTAAGGGCTCCTTCTTGGGAATCTCGATCATTGGGCGTCACCCTTTTTCCACTGTGTGGAAAGCACGTTGATTTTGCGCTGCAAAGCGTTATAGACGATCAAGGTGGGGATGGCCACAGCCAAACCCAAAGCGGTTGCCTTCAAGGCCAAAGAAAGGCCCGTCATAATGTCGGAAGCATTGATGTTGCCGCTCGCACCCATGTCGTAGAAGGTGATCATGATGCCGATAACGGTACCCAACAAACCGACGTACGGTGCGTTGGAATAAATGATGTAAAGCGTGGTGAGGTTGTCCGTCAACGCCTTGTCGTAATCGTCCTTGGTTTCGTAGTGAGCGGGATCGACCTTGCGCATGAAGATCAGGCGCTCGATCGTCAACCATACGGTGACAAAGCCCATTAAGCCCAAGATGGCGAAAATGATGAAATCGATACTTTCTTTTAACAGCTCCACGGTTTGACTCCGGTTGTGTTTTTGACACTTTCACAGTGTCGGGGTTTAAATGCATGAATGCCCGAGAGCGCTTTTGCACTCCCGGGGCTTAAGGTTTTTTAGATAGAGACTCGATTAGAAGTCATAGGTGTAAGACACCCAGAAGTTGCGGCCTTCGACGTATGCGCGATAGGCATTGGCTACGCCGCCTCGACCATTGTCCACCCATTTGACCATATCCTTGTCCAACAAGTTGTTAACAGCCAAAGAAATCGTGTGGTGATCCCAGAAGCTGTAGCTTGCGCCAAGGTCAAGAATCGTGTAGTTATCGTATTTTTCACCAATAGTAATACCCGCACGCTTGTCGTAACTGATCATGTCCCACTTGGAGGTCGACTTCAGATAAGCCGAGAACGGACCGTTTTGGTAGTCGGCACGCAACTGAAGGCTATGACGCGGCAACTCGTTGGGACGATCACCCTTCCAAGGACGATCACCTGAGACCTTGCCTTCCGTGATTTCGGAATCGGTGAGTGTATAACCGCCGGTAAAGCTAAAGCCGTTAAATTTAGCTGTCTTGAAGAGCACTTCAATACCTCGGGCACGAACTTTTCCGTAGTTTGTGTCTACCGTATCGTAAATAACTTGATTCTTGTCGTTCAATCCAGAATACCCGGGGCTCAAGATGCTTTGCTGTGCAATCATGTTCTTGAAGTCGGTATAAAAGGCACCGATCGTGATTTGGGCTGCACGTCCCAAATCAAAGGTCGTTGACAATTCATAGCTCCAACTTTCTTCCGGCTTCAAATCCGGATTTCCCCACGAACGATCACCGGGTTCATCACCTTCATAGTAGCCGTTAACAAGTTGTTTGACATTGGGCGTCTTGTAACCGGCTGCCACGCCACCCTTAAAGCTAATCCATTCAGCAGGCTTATAAACGAGATATGCTCGAGGCGCTATGTTTGTGCCGAAGATATCGCTCCACTGTGCACGTGCACCAGCCGTTGCATTCCATTGTTCATTAATGAAATATTCTGCTTCAGCAAATACCGCCACAGTAGTTTGATCGAACGGCCCTTTTGCGGAAGCATCATCTGCCGAAGGATTTTCATAATCTTCGTAATTGCCCTCGAAACCTACTGTCAGATTCATCGCACCGTAGTCCTTGAAGTCGTACGGCATAATGGCTTTCGTAGCGAATGTGTAGGTATTGGTTTCTTTCAAAGGATGAGAAAAAGAGCCATGGCTTTCACTAGGTAAAGTTCCCGGTTTTGTGGCAGATGTTATCGAACTCTTTGATTTCATACTTGCAAGACCGTTCCACATCACATACGTTTCGGTTCGACCGAAATCGTAGTTGCCGTCATGCCCCGCTGTGACGTTGTATTTATGAAACCAACGTTGCGATTTGATGGAGTCGCTTCTCGTCGACATGGAGCCCCCCGAGAATCGAGTAAAGTCCAAATCGACAAAAGCTTCATTTTCCGAATCGATCTTCCAATTCAAACGTCCACCAACATTACTGTTATAGCTTTCACTCGGCGAATGTGAAGCATAATTCTTTCCATCGGGTTTCATAATCCCCGTATCTTGATGTCTGTAGTAGCGACCGCGCAACAAAAGCGTTAGCTGATCATCGATCAAAGGCACTCCGAAGAAGAAGCTGGCTGCGCCGCTGTCACCGTACTCTTTGCGATGTTCTTGGAAGGTGCCTTCCAAAGTAACACTACCGGTCAACTGATCCACATGCTTTTTAGTGATGATGTTGACCACACCGCCAACAGCATCGGTTCCCCACACGGTGGAAGCCGGGCCGCGCAACACTTCGATACGCTCAATCATGCCTTTGGGCGGAATAAAAGCAGAAGTCGGGTCAAAACCGTTGTCTTGAATGGCCGAACTGAAGTTTTGACGGCGTCCGTCTTGCAAAATCAAGGTGTAATTGGGCTCAAAACCACGGATTGAAACTCGTGCATTGCCCATTTTGGTCGTATCGATATCGACGCCGGGCACGTCACCCACAGCGGTACCGAGATCTCGAATTGGCTTGGTTTTGATTTCTTCGGAAGTAATGACGGACACGCTTGCGGGAGCTTCTCTCACGTCCTGCGCGTAACCTGCTGCTGACACGACGGATGTATCGAGGGTTGTATATTCGTCGTCAGTTTGCGCATATGCACTGGCAACGGCCAGAGATAGCGGAAGCAAGGTGAGAACACGAATTTGTTGTTTCATCTTTAGTTTTCGTTAGGTCTGATTGTTGATAAGAAATACGTCCTGTTTTGTGCCAAACAAGTGACGCCGACTAAGCATTTTATTCAAAATAAGAATCATTCTCATTCGCAGTTTGCATGATTCTTTCCATAGTCTCAGACCAATTACCCTCATAGTAGGGATACTTCATTTTTACTCACTATGGGATATCCATTCTTTCCTGCCTTGTCTTGTAGGCTATTCACGAATTGCAAAATCAATCCTTAAACGCAAAGCGCTTAATCTTAAGCTTGATTTAAGAAACAATTAAATGAGAATTATTTGAGATTTATCAACAACCCACGGTGGTTCTTCCTATGGAAAAATTTATTTTTGACGCGCTTTTAACGGTCTATTGATGGAGATTTCACGAATTAAATGTCAGTTCCGATATCAGATACATCGCTGCTCGATTGACACTATCACGACACAGAGCGAGGCTGATCCAAAACGGTTAGTAGCGGACTCAACGCGTCGTTATCGCTCCTTTTTGCTTGCCGTATTCTTTTTTCCATCAGATCGAGGCATCGACTCTTCTTACCGTTTTTTGCGGAAAAAACAGCAACTTCTTTTTGTAGTTTTTATCTCACAAAATTGAAATTCAGAACCGACCATTTCGCATATGTCAAATGACCTTTAGTGAATCAGGCCTGAATGATAATTCATGCTCACTACGTAAAGCTAACCCGTTGTTTTTATTGGGTTTACGAGAAAAATAACACCCACTTCCAAAACGAATTTGCATCAGACTTCGACCTTGTTGCGCGTCATTCTCAGGGATAACACCTAATTAAACGCATTTAATTTGCCTTGATGCATTTATCTTTCTTTGACTGCGCCAAAATGAGCTTGTCTCGACAGGCCAAAGAAAGTTCTTTGGCCACGCGTCTTTGACTGTAGTGGATGACAGTCTCGAGAGACGTATAAAACAGAGACTTGATTTATTTCATGGAGAAATCAAAAAATGAAAAAGACTCTTGCTGCAGTCGCCGTTCTCGGCGCTTTTGCCGGTTCTGCTTTGGCTGCTGACGTTA
>ERZ1035006.433-NODE-433-length-33267-cov-58.958840_pt1 | contig 33267 bp, 38 predicted proteins | sample MGYA00520694_ERZ1035006 | MGnify/ENA primary metagenome ERZ1035006 (study PRJEB33766, sample SAMN09781746) | gut metagenome | biome: gut microbiome | host: Homo sapiens | place: Madagascar | study: EMG produced TPA metagenomics assembly of the PRJNA485056 data... | reverse complement strand
GATGCAAAGGTAATATATTATATAGGTACCGCCATACGGTCTAACGGTGATTTACAGAAGGAACAGCTTATACTTTGATTGCCTATTCCAAGGCACTCAGGTGTAAAGTTAGACTTGTCATCTGGCAGATGCCGAATGACAAGAAGAAACTATTCTTCTCTACAGACACCTCACTTTCAGGTGAAGAGGTACTTCTTTATTATAGAACCAGGTTCCAGATCGAATTTTGCTTTCGTGACGCCAAAGGCTATACTGGTCTTATGGACTGCCAGGCTCGCGATAAGTGGAAACTCGATTTTGCTTTCAATGCTTCGTTCACATCACTAAATGTTGCCAAGGTAACTATGAAGGAGATGGGAATGGAATATTCTATGTCTTCATTCAAGTCACTGATGACCAACATTTATCTGGTGAAACGAATTTTTAAAGCAAGCGGGTACACCCCGAACCGAACTTTAATTAGCAAGATTTTCAAAGATCTCTCGTGCTTACAGCGTATAGCTGCTTAGCACATTATTGAATTATTAACGAACTATTGTTAAATTACTTTCAAAAAGATATTTAACAAAAAGAGCAAATTGATAATCAAAACCATTTTGTTGCCAAAACGCACTATGTCTTTTTATAAAATCCTCGGATATCATAATAATCTTAGTTTATTCAAAGATAACACTTATAAAGTAAACGCAAGCGTTCAACCCCTATGACAAAATAACTCTATCACCTGTGTTTACTGGGAATACAGAGTATTTTAAGAAAGAACTAAAACTCTTTGCCCCCTAAGAATTGACCTAAGGCGGACATCATACGGAGTTGCTTAGCTGATGGGGCTTTGATGCCTTTGTTTGCCATATCCAAATAGAAGTTGAGACTGGTGGATAAGTCGAGTTTGTCACATGCTTTCAGCATGTTTACTTTCGTTGTGCTATTGATTAGCTGAACCAAGCGGATGCTATCGGCTGTGAAGTTCTTATTTGGAATTACTATCATAACATTATAATGTTTCCTGTCCCCAAACTGCTACCAGACGGTCTTTCCAGAGTTTCAGAGGACAATGGGAATTGAGTTCTACATATAATTTATTGACGGCATCTAGGAACTTGTCTAGACCTAACTCTACCAACGGATGGAAAGGAAGGTAAGTTGGAGCGAGATTGCGATAATCTACGTTCTCGATATCCATTCCTAAGCCCATAGTTTGACCGGCATTGGCAGACATAATAAATATATTGTCGGGATGCTCGCTTTGCCATATCTGGACAAAGGTTGGGCACGAACGCTTCATTATACCAAAGAAATGCTCCTGGTCTTTGATGCTTGAAAGATGCAAAAAGTAATCACCCCAATCGGCATAAAGAGTAACGGAGTTTTCTCCGCCCAACATCAAATAGACATGGGCATAATAGGTTTTGCCGGATGGTGTCTTGGTCTTGTAGATGATCTCGACATTGTCTTTATGATAGACGAGGGTGCGGGAGCTACCTAAAAAGAAGGTTGCTCCTGGCTTTATGGAGAAATAAGATTTCATGATTTTGTATTTTGTTCCTCATTGCAGTATCGCTCTGCACTTGTCGCCACTCGAATGAGGAATATTGTTTATTCTACTTTTGACAGGATTACCTCTGGAGAGGTGCCCATCAGGGTTATGGCGGAAATCTTATGACCGCCATTGGCATTTAATGAATGACCACAATGATAGAGGCTATCATCTATGATAAGCCAGCGGTCATGAGACTCGTTACGCCATTTTCTAATATCTATATGATTATCGGGGAATAGGCGGTCATGCTCATCCATGAGACGTTGCATGCCTCTTCCTACACCGCCAGTATAAACTGTTGCTGTAACATCTTGTTTGCGTACATCTAATACACTAAGGGTTAGCGATGATACATAGCCATCTATGATGATTACCCGATGATTGGCTGTACGAATCAAGTTCTCCAAAGCAACTCTTGCTGTATAGAAATCACCTTCGAAGAAGACCATCTCAGCAGGAGGGGTCGAAGTCCGAATAAAGAAATCAAGCTGCTGTTGCTGCTTAGCCTGGACATCCTCAATATGGGTCATACGCTTGTCCATATTCTCCTGTAGGGCTATCAAGTGACGATTCACGGAATAACCTTGGAGAAGATAGTCACGTAAAACAACATTCGCCCAACGTCGGAATTGAATGCCTCTATTAGACTTGACACGATAACCAACAGATAGAACAACGTCAAGGCTATAAAACTCAACTTGTCTAGTAACCAAACGGCCACCTTCATTTTGAACTATCGCAAATTTTGCGATAGTTGGATTTTTACTATTTTCAATTGTCGCAAAATTTGCGCCTGTTGGGACAGAAGCTAACTCTTCATGAAGAGCATTGTTGATATGCTTACCTATAGTCTTAATATCACGACCAAATAATTGCGCCATTTGTTGACGATTGAGCCAAACAGTATCATGCTCTAGTTTTACCTCAAGCTTAATACTTTCGTCTGGTTGATAGAGTACTATCTGAGAGTCATCAGTAGTTGCCTGTATTTTGTTATTGTCGTTTGCCATAATCATACATTTTTATTGCTAATATAGCGACAAAAGTACGATTTAATTTCGTAATCACCAAGGATTTAAGAGAAATTTTTCATTACGTAACCATTTTTATACCCCATCGTAAACTTCATCAAGTCCATCAATTATACTCTTGTATCTCTACCATCGCATCCATGCTCTCAACCTGACGCAGGTTCATTCGAGAAATTTCCTCTCGAATCACTTTTTCGAAATATTCCCTTGTTTCCATTATCAAACTGTTTTGATTACGGATGCAAAGGTAATATATTATATAGGTACAGCCATACGGTCTAACGGTGATTTACGGTATAACCTTGAAAAGTTGCGTTTCGTTTTTGAAATTATAGCGTTTCGTTCCAAAATGCGAAAACATTTCATTTTGCGGATTATAGATAGCATTCAATCATTCTATTCGAATCAAGATTGACATATATGAACGACTGGGGAACTTTGAAATTTGGGACGATTGTTGATGGTTCAACAGCCTCCTTGTACTTCTTACATTCCTTTATCTTCAAGGCTACGCCTTTATCTTTTCCTGCATAATACTTTTGGAAGAAAGACATGGTTACTCCAGAGTATTCTTTCGTTTGATTCCAAATGTTTGCAGGGGTATCATTTATTATTTTCTCTATCTTGAACTCGCCTACAATCTTGCTGATGGGACGGCTGGCGTAGATATATACGGTATCCACCTTTTGCTTGAAGAGAACCTTGCGGTACTCATATTGCTTTTCCCCAGAAAAGATTTTCTCAACAAACTCTGGCTTAATCGATAATATAACGTTCATCTATTTCTCCTAATTCCAATAGTTTATCAAATTGAGCATCGGTTAGCTTGAAGAATCCCCAATACTCAGGGTTCAAGCCCACCTGCTCTTTCATCACTTTATTTATTACCTTCTTAGTGAAGGCTATGTTATATAACATCTTGATAACGATGAAACAATTTCTCGTTTTATACCATCTTCGCAATTCATATTCCTTAAATACCGAATAACGATTGGTATAATTCACAAAGGCATCTTCATTTTCAAAGTCTTTGAAGGTTTTAACCTCACTAACAGTACAAACAGATGTACAAACACTGCGATACTTGGCTGGACCTTGGAAATCACTAGTCCTATAAATGACAAGTTTGTCGCCTGTTTTCAAATATCTAGTACCTTTCATCCAGCAAAGGTATATCTTATAGATGCTGTTAGTCTCAGAAACATCCTGTATAAGATCATACTTCTGTTCGTTTTTCAAAATGGAATCCGGAAAAAGCTGTGTATGGTATTCTGGAACTATAGAAAGAACATACTTATTAGAACCCGCTTTTCTAACAAAAGGATAGTCGAGTTTTAAATCACCTATATGGTTTCTCATATTCTTTATCAATACATATTCCGAATTACCGTCCTCATGAGGCTTGTCAGCCTCATGTAAGAATCCAAACTTCTCAAACATACGAATCAAGCCTTGTAACTCATCTGTAGGGAACATGGTGACATAGACTTCTTCCACATCCTCGGCTATAGCCAAATCCATGATTTTCTTCATGAAACGCTCGCCACGTGTGGTATGACGATTGTCATTGTCCACCTTGAATGTGCCGACCTTCAAGCGTTTCCTTGCAGGTTGCACAGGTACCATATCTGATAGTTCCTCTTCCTCTATCTTCAAATAAAGAAAGTCTTTCAGTTCTCTATTAATATAATAGGTGTAGGCTGTTGCACCTGCAGCTTCCTTTTTATGATACCACTCATCAAACTCGGGATAACTCGACCTCAAAGAATCAAAGAATGAATCTTTGAGATTGATGTCTGAAAATCGCTCTAATTGCAAATCCATAATTCAACTTTTATGATTGAAAATTATCTTTTATACTACTAGAAGAATCATCATGTATATTTTGTTTCGCCTGACTAGCATTTGGCGCTATCACGTTGTTGCCACCATTAACATTGAACATAACGTGCGGGTCTTGACACTCCTTGATCTGGTCTATCAGGTCATGGTATTCCTTAGGCATCATCTTTCGGAGCAAACAATGTACACGAGAGATGTCTGCATAATGATTCTCATTCATGAACTCTTGTGCCTTACATATCATATGAATATATATTTCTCTCATGTTTTCGGGAATATAAGCTACTTGCCCAAGTAATATAATATACTTGGCAAAGTAATATAATATACTTGGCAAAGTAATATAATATACTTGCGCAAGTAATATAATATACTTTTTGAGGGCTATTTCATCGATTTTGTTGGCGGAGTGCCTTTTTTCTTGCATCCCATGCATTGTTGATGTAGAGGCGGAGGTTATCTACTCCCTTGCCTGTCTTCACATTCGTGAGGAATGGAAGGAGGAGATAGATGAAATCTTTCTTGGCGATAAGGTCGGCATCTATCGCCTCCTCGTTCTGGCACATCGTGGCTACTACCTCGCCCACTTCCTTTGCTGTCTTGCAAGCGGTGAGGAGAGAGATGTAACCTCGGAGAGATTCCACCTTATTAATATATATAGCGAGACGCTGCTCATCTTCATTAGGTGCATCGGTGGATTCGCCTTCTGAATGGAGCTTTTGGTCTGCGAATTGGTCGCCATAGAAGTTTTGTACGGCTTCTGTGGCATTGGGGAGGATTTGGTTGTTGCCTCCGTATATGTTGAAAGTCACGTTAGACTTGCTGTTTTCTTCCATTTCTAGTAGGGGTATTTAATGGTTGTTCAACGAATATTCAATGGTTATTCAACGCTATTCCATAAAGTTGATTTCGCCTCTCATTTTTTATACCTTTGCAATGTCAAAACGAAGGAACGACGAGTGAGAGTGAAGAATTCATTACCCTGGGCATTCGACATTCTGACTTTCGAGTGAGACATAGTTAACATAAGTATAAACATTTAAAAGAAAGGATTAATTATGATTGAGTATTCTGTATTTTTGATGACCAACTACCTCAAGCCTGAGGATGGTCCTAAGGCTTACGCCAAGAACCAAGTTCGTGAGATTTGGGATCTTGACAAGTTTTCAAAGCACATTGCTTCTCACAACTCTGGCTACAGCCGTGGTTTGGTGAAGGCCATCTTGACGGACATGTGCGACTGCTTGGTGGAGCAACTGCTTAACGGCAACAAGATTAAGTTGGGTTCGCTCGGTGTATTCAGCATCTCGCTCAGTTGCGAGGGTGCGGAGTCTATCGAGAAGTTTAGCGAGGACAACATCAAGTCGGTGAACATCAACTTCAACCCTGGTGTGGACTTTGAGAACCTGATTAACCAAGCTGAGTTTAAGCTCGTGGCTAGTCGTATTGCTCAAGCTGCTACCCTCAAGGCTGAGAAGGCAGGCAAGGGCACCGTCGATTTGGCGGAGGCCAAGAGCAAGGCCAATGCTTCGAAGGACAACACTGGCGGCAACAAGCCATCTGGCGATGGCGGTACGACCCCATCTGGTGGTGACAGCAATCCTGGTGGCGGCAGCAATCCTGGCGGAGAGAATGTAGGATTGTAGGTATAATCCATCGGCTGTGCCCAGCTTAGGGCTGGGTGCAGCCACCTCTTTGCTATCTAACTGATGTTTTATCTTTAATTTCATTTACTATTATGATCAATTTCAATGAAAATCAAAATTCGGGAACCAAGAAGATTTCTTGGATTCAAATCGTGAATGCTGTCGTTCAAGCTCTCATCGCTGCCCTGACGGCACTGGGTGTAAGCTCTTGTGCTTCAGCCTTGGGCAATGTTTAATTTATAATGTACAATTTATAATGTATAATTTATAATTAAAGAATGCCTCTTATGACAAAAGATACATTTCCTATGAACATTGGTGAGGAGAAGGTGCGCTCTGAGCGCATGCTCCTCGCCAAAGTTGAAGACGGCAAGAACCTGATGTCTGCCGATTCTATCAAATTTTTGGTGCTGCATTGCTCGGCTACCCGATGCAATCAGGACTACAGTGTAGAACAACTGCGCCGTGACCATAAGGCTCGCGGGTTTTATGAAATTGGCTATCACTTCTATATCCGCAAGGATGGGAAGATGACGCAGCACCGCAAACTGCTGGAGGTGGGTGCGCATGCCAGACCTTATAATAGATGTTCTATCGGCATCTGCTATGAGGGAGGTCTTGACGAGCATGGCAAGCCTTGCAATACCATGACGGCTGAACAGGAAAGGAGACTCGTTGATCTTTTCAGAAATCTGAAGATTCTCTTTCCTAAAGCGAAGATTGTGGGGCATCGAGATTTGCCTGGAACTACGCCAAAGGAGTGTCCGTGTCTGGATGTTGGCAGCTGGGCTTTAGCTTTCAACAATTTCGAGTAAATCTCTCCTTATCGTAAGCGTTGCCCCACTGATATACTTGATTTCATTGCCAATAACGGCTTTCTTACCAGTATAGCTTTGCACGTATGCTTCCACACCTTTCATGCTGCCTGCCACTACTCGCACTTTGATACCCTTCTTCAAAGGAACAGGTGCAGCAGTGACAGGCTCTTCATCATTCTCAACAAAATGCCGATAATTGGCAATAACCTGGTCGGGAATTTGGTATATTTTCCTTTGACCTGGCATCGTCAGCATCTTATACACATCCGAACGGAAGCGGATCTTTTCAAGTTGTGACGGAGAGACGTTACAAAAGATGAAAGTGGAAAGAAATAGCTTTTCTTTCACTCTTCGCTTATTGGAACGCTTGTCTATATAGACTACTTTTACCTTGGGTATCCAGTAATCAAACCAAACATGATTGTGATTAAGATTTATCCGTATAGAATCAGCTATTCTCATTTCACAATTCACTCTTACTACAGCCACATACCATCCTGCATCACAAGGTTTTTCAAGCCCTTCATTAGGCTTTTTGGGAGCCATTTTCTTAGCGTTTTCTTCACTTTTTCCCATGGCTTCGCCGTCGTCCCCTGCAATAGTGGACGTAACCTGTGATTGTATATTTGTCTCTTTCATCATGCGAATCAAGTTCGTTTTTTGATGTCGTTCATCTGAATCTCTACATAAGAGACACAGAAAAACCGAAAACTTTCGTTCAATCAACGACTTAGAAAATTGTGCATGAAAAGAATAGTAAAAAAATGTTGATTTTTGTAGAATGATATTATTTTTTTAACACGCATAATTTGCTAGTTTCCAACAATTTTTGTATTTTTGCAGGGAGATTCTGTGTCTCTTATGTAAAGATTCAGAAAAATTGGTTCATTTTGGTTCATTTTACAAAAATCCTTTTTTTTATTCTTCTTTGTGGCTTATAGGACTGCCAGTATTTTGGCGTTGGCATCATCCACTTCTGAACTTTTGATGGAGCGGAGATAGATTTGTGTGGTGGTTTCGGAGTGATGTCCCAATGACTCGCTGATGACGGAAATAGAGATATTGTTGTCTCTTGCCGCCGTTGCCCAGGAATGGCGGGTAACATAGAGAGTGAGCTTGCCCTTGATTCCTATCTTAGCACCTAGCTTCCTGAGATGGTAAGAGATACGGGATTCTGCATTGTGATACAGGCGCACTTCTTCCTGCTTTTTGTCAATAATTTTGTCATGACTTTTGTTTCCAGCATCAACAAGGAAAGGGAAGAGATAAGGTGAGGAGGCGGTCTGCGCCTGATACTTTTCCAACACCTCCTGCATTTCCTTCTCCCATCGGATGCTGAGGCGTTGACCTGTCTTGCTTCGGGTGTAATGGAGATAACCGTCCTTGAGGTCGGATTTGCGGAGATGAGCCAGATCGATGAATGAGATACCACGCAGATAGAAACTCATCAGGAATGTATCTCTTGCCATCTCTTCTTTGGGAGTGAGATCCTTGACCGACTCCAAATGCTTGATCCGGCTGACAGATTCAGCAGGTATAGCTCTCTTGCGGGTTGGGGCAATGCCGGTATAGACATCCGAGAAGGGATGCTGCTGTGGCGTCAGTCCCTTTGCCACAGCTTTGTTGTAGGTGGAACGGAGAATGCGGAGATAGAAGGAACTGGTGTTTTTGCATACCCCTGCCGTATGATGCAGGTAAGCCTCATACGAACGCATCACTTCTGCATCTATCCCTCTTAGGGCAATATCCTTATTGTCCCGGTATCGCTTAAAGCTATTAAGGGTTGCCTTGTAATGCAACATGGTGCGGTATTGCCCGTTCTTCAGCAACAGGGCGATGAGGAGGTTCATGAACTGGAATAACGACTCTGATGTTTTCTTGTTTCTTGACATAATACGTATATATTTTTGATGATTGTAAAAAAAAAGATAGGGACACCTCTGTCTCTTTCAAAGAAACAAAGATGCCCCTATATATAGTAAGGTATCAGAATCGATAGTTTGCACATACTTGAGGAAATAAAGAATGTGAACGGAAACAGAGGGGGAATGTGTAACAAATCACAAAAATAAATGGCGAGGTTTGGATAATTCAATAGAAATAACTATCTTTGCACACGAAGTTCAATGCAATATAAAATAACAACATAAGACAAAGCAAAATAACAACATAAGATAAATATGAGCAACGGATTATTACTCTGGGTGGACGACGAGATAGAACTGCTGAAGGCGCACATCCTATTCCTCGAAAAGAAGGGATATGAGGTGCAGACTACCAGCAATGGTGTCGACGCCATCGACCTCTGCCGACAGCAAACGTACGACCTCATCCTGCTAGACGAGATGATGCCGGGACTCAGCGGACTCGAAACCCTGCAGCAAATCAAGGACATACAGCCCGCTACGCCCATCGTGATGTGTACCAAAAGCGAGGAGGAAAACATCATGGACCAAGCCATCGGATCAAAGATAGCCGACTATCTGATCAAGCCCGTGAACCCAAGCCAGATACTCCTTTCGCTCAAGAAAAACATTCACCGCAGGGACATCATGACCGAGGTGACGCAGAGCGGATACCAGCAAGACTACCAGCAGATAGCCATGCAAATGATGGACTGCCGCAGCTGCGAAGACTGGATGGAGGTGTATAAGCGACTGGTGAAATGGGAACTGCAACTGAGCGACACCGACAGCTCCATGACCGAAATGCTGAACATGCAGAAGGAGGAAGCCAACAACGGATTCGCCAAATACATAGCCAAGAACTACCTGAACTGGGTGGACCCCAAGAACATAGGCAAGACTGTGGAGGGGAAACCAGTGATGAGCCCAGACATCTTCAAGGCTCACCTGTTCCCTATGCTGGACCAGGGCGAGAAGGTATTCCTCATCGTGATAGACAACTTCCGCTACGACCAGTGGCGCATGTTGGCGCAAGACATAGGCGACCTCTTCGACATCGACGAAGACATGTACATGAGCATTCTGCCCACAGCCACACAGTATGCCAGAAATGCCATCTTTAGCGGCTTGATGCCCAACAAGATAGCAGAGATGTTTCCTGAACTATGGGTGGATGAGGACGAGGAGGAAGGCAAGAACCTGAACGAGGAGCCGCTCATCAAGACGCAACTGGACAGATTCAGAAAGCACTACCAGTTTAGCTACCACAAAGTAAACGACTCGGTGGGTGCCGACCGATTCCTGGAGCACTATAACGAATGCAAGCAGAATGACCTGAACGTGCTGGTGATCAACTTTATCGACATGCTCTCACATGCCCGAACAGAATCGAAGATGGTGCGCGAACTAGCCAACAACGAGAGTGCCTATCGCAGCATCACGCAGAGCTGGCTACGCCACTCGGTGCTATCAGAGCTATTCAAGCGATTGGCACAGAGCGACTTCAAGGTGGTAATCACCACCGATCACGGCAGCATTCGTGCCTCGAAGCCTATCAAGATTATCGGTGATCGCAATACCAACACCAACCTGCGCTACAAGCTGGGCAAGAACCTAGCCTACAACGCCAAGGAAGTGTTTGCCATCAAGGAGCCCCACAAGGCACAGTTGCCAGCCCCTAATCTGAGCACATCGTATGTGTTCGCCTACGGCGATGCCTTCTTCGCCTATCCGAACAACTACAATTACTACGTGTCTTACTACAAAGACACCTTCCAGCACGGTGGCATCTCGATGGAAGAAATGCTCATTCCGCTCATCACGCTGACACCAAGAAAGAGAAACTAGGGAAGTGAAGAGCGAAGAACGAAGAGTGAAGAGTGAAGAATTTAAGAAAATAAACAAAGATATGAAAATCAAGATTGACTCATTGGACAACATCCATGTAGCTGCCAAGGAATTCTTGGAGAACATGGGCAATGGCAAAGTCTTCGCCTTCTATGGCAAGATGGGAGCCGGCAAAACAACATTTATCAAAGCTATCTGCGAAGAACTGGGCGTGGAGGACGTCATCACATCGCCTACCTTCGCCATCGTAAACGAATACACTGCTGGCAACGGCGAGCCTGTATATCACTTCGATTTCTATCGCATCAAGAAGATAGACGAGGTATATGACATGGGATATGAGGACTACTTCTACGGTGGCAACCTCTGCTTCCTGGAGTGGCCAGAACTGATAGAAGACCTGCTACCAGAAGACTGCACCAAGGTACACATCACTACCGAGGAAGATGGCACCAGAACCGTGGAGTTCTAACGGCAGGAAAAAATACTGGGAGGGCAGGTAACAAACCTGCCCTCCCAGTATTTATCGCTTGCGCTTTTCCTGTATTTATTTCTTGCCCCTTATATATAATAAGGTGGAGAGCAATACATAGACCAAGATGATGAGCCACCATCCCTCCAGGAATCCTCGAGGGCCCTCGGCGATGATGGAGATGACAAGGATGAGCACCGTGGCACCCGCAAAGCCATACTTCACCTCATTGCCCTTAAAGCTCCACTGCTTGAACTTCAAGGCGAAGAGAGGCAACTCGCATACCAAGAGATAACTGGTAACGAGGACCAAAGCCAAAACCAAGAACACCGACCATGAATAGCCCGTGAGCCATGCAGGACTGCTCACCACCAGCGAGCCCCAGAAAAGGGCATTGGCAGGAGTAGGCACTCCGATGAAGGAGCTGGTCTGTCGCTCGTCGAGATTGAACTTAGCCAAGCGAAGCGCCGAGAAGGCAGCAATAATGAAAGCCACGTATGGCAGCACTGGACGCAAAGGCTCCAGCCAGCCCGGATACTCCATCACAAAGAGCTGAGAGAACACGATGGTGGCAGGCGCCACGCCAAAGGTTACATCATCAGCCAATGAGTCTAGCTCCTTGCCGATAGGCGAAGACACATGCAGCAAGCGTGCGCTCATGCCATCGAAGAAATCGAAAGTAGCTCCGATGATAATCCACAACAAAGCCATCTCTGGGTTGCCGCCCAAAGCATACGATGTAGCTACGCAACCCGATATCAGATTGCAGCATGTTATCGTATTAGGTATATGCTTCTTCATACTCATTTTACTTTATATCCTTACTGTTTTATTTTACTTCAACTTAGCGATGATGGTCTGATCACCCGTGGTGCTCTGTCCCATCTTCACGCATACCTCTGTGCCCACAGGCAGGTATACATCGACACGAGAACCCAACTTGATGAAGCCCAGGTGCTCGTCTATGTAGCACTCCTCGCCCTCCTTGGCATAGGTTACGATGCGGCGAGCCACGGCACCAGCTATCTGGCGACACAGCACATCCACACCCTCGGGAGTGGTAATCATCGTATCGGCATGCTCATTCTCCTCGCTTGCCTTAGGCAACCAAGCCTTCATAAACTTGCCATCCTCGTGCTTCACAAACTTCACCTTGCCATCCACTGGGAACCAATTGGCATGTACATTCCAAAGGCTCATGAAGATGGAAATCATCAAGCGGCGGTCATTGAAGTAAGGAGCATGGTCCACTTCCTCGATGACCACAATCTTGCCATCGGCTGGTGCCACCACCAACCGGTCCGTATCCTCTACATTGAGATAACGGATAGGGCAACGATAGAAATTGAGCACGATGCAATACACCACGCCAAAGACTACCAAGAAGATCCAGAACGGAATCTTGGTATCAAACGCTGCCCACAATATAGCCGCAATGGCTACTAACGCTATACCGCCAAACACCAACTGATCGGTGCCCTCACGGTGCAATCTTATCTTTTTCAGTTTCTTTATTTTCTGTCCCATAGGTAGGATAATGTTTATACTAGGTGCAAAGGTACGTGTTTTTTGTGATTTTTGCAAATTTTTGCCACTTTTCTTTTGGTAATATCAACTTTTAGCTGTAACTTTGGGCTCAAAATACGAATTTCAAGACAAAAAATGGAAGATTTTGTTCATTTACACGTGCACACCCAGTACTCCATCCTCGATGGTCAATCCAAGATTCCGCATCTCGTGGACAAGGCAATCAAGGACGGCATGAAGGGTATGGCGGTAACCGACCACGGAGTGATGTTTGGCATCAAGGAGCTAACCGACTACTGTGCCAAAATCAATAAGGATAGAAAAAAAGAAGGACTGGAACCCTTCAAGCCCATCATAGGATGTGAGATGTATGTGGCTCGACGCACCAAGGCCGACAAGGAGAAGGACAAGGGCGACATGAGCGGCTACCACCTCATCGTGCTGGCAAAAAACTATAATGGATACAAGAACCTCATCAAGCTGGTGAGCAATTCGTGGGTGGATGGATACTACATGCGCCCACGTACCGACCGTGCCGACCTGGAGAAATATCACGAGGACCTCATCGTATGCTCGGCTTGTATAGCCGGCGAGGTGCCTGCCAAGATATTGAAGGGCGACATAGAGGGAGCCAGGGAGGCATGCGAATGGTATCACAACCTCTTTGGCGACGACTACTATCTGGAGTTGCAGCGCCACAAGGTGCCAGACGACCCAAGAATCCTTGCCAACCGAGAGGCTTACGAACTGCAACAGAAGGCTAACAAGGTATTGGTGGAATTTGCCAAGGAATACAACATCAGGCTGGTTTGCACCAACGACTGCCACTTCGAGGACAAGGAGACAGCCGAGGCTCACGACCATCTGCTCTGCATCGCCACAGGCAAGGATCTGGACGACCCTAACCGTATGCGCTACTCCAAGCAAGAGTGGTTTAAGACAAGAGAGGAGATGAACGAGATATTCTCAGACATCCCAGAATCTCTGTCCAATACACTCGAAATCCTGGACAAGGTGGAAATCTATAGCATCGACCATGGTCCTATCATGCCTTTCTTCCCTATCCCTGAGAGCTTCGGTACGGAGGAACAGCTGCGTGAGCGAGTATCAGAAGAAGACCTATACAAGGAATTTACCACCGATGAGAACGGACAGAACCCATTGCCACCCGAGGAGGGTCAGAAGGTGATAGACCGACTGGGCGGCTACGACAAGATATACCGCATCAAGTTTGAGGCAGAATACCTGCGCCACCTTGCCTACGAGGGAGCCAAGAAACTATATGGCGACCCACTGCCAGAGAATGTGGACGAGCATGTGAACTTTGAGTTGCACGTGATGAAGACCATGGGTTTCCCTGGCTACTTCCTCATCGTGAGCGACTTTATCCGAGCTGCCCGTGAAGAGCTGGGCGTAATGGTGGGTCCAGGACGTGGTTCCGCCGCTGGTTCTGTAGTGGCATACTGTCTGGGTATCACCAAGATAGACCCTCTGAAGTATGACCTCCTGTTTGAGCGTTTCTTGAACCCAGACCGTGTGAACCTGCCTGATATCGATACCGACTTCGATGATGATGGTCGAGGCAAGGTGTTGAGATGGGTGATGGATAAGTATGGTCACGAGAACTGTGCTCATATCATCACATACGGTTCCATGGCAACCAAGAACTCCATCAAGGATGTGGCGCGCGTGGAGAAATTGCCACTCGACAAGGCAAATGCCCTCTGCAAGGCTATCCCCGACCGACTGCCAGATGGAGCCAAGATGAACCTGACCAATGCCATCAAGTATACCCCAGAGCTGAAGGAGGCTGAATTCTCCAGCGACCCTAGGGAGAGCAACACCATCAAGTATGCCAAGATGCTGGAAGGCACTATCCGAGGTACGGGTATCCACGCCTGCGGATTCATCATCTGCCGTGACCCTATCAGCAACTGGGTACCAGTATCCACTGCCGATGACCCTGACTTCCCTGGCTTGAAGACTGCCGTAACGCAGTATGATGGCCATGTCATCGAATCGACCGGACTGATCAAGATGGACTTCTTGGGACTGAAGACCCTCTCGGAGATGAAGGAGGCTTGCAAGGTAATCAAGCAGACCACCGGCGACATCATCGATCTGGACACCATCCCTATCGACGACGAGTTGACCTATCAGCTCTACCAAAAGGGACAAACCATCGGTACCTTCCAGTTTGAGTCGCCTGGTATGCAGAAGTATCTGCGCGAACTGAAGCCTACGGTATTCGAGGATCTCATCGCCATGAACGCCCTCTACCGTCCGGGACCTATGGACTATATTCCATCGTTCATTGCCCGCAAGAACGGTCAGGAGGAAATCAAGTATGATATCCCCTGCATGGAGAAATATCTGAAGGATACCTACGGCATCACCGTATATCAGGAGCAAGTGATGCTCCTCTCCCGACAGCTTGCCAGCTTCACCCGAGGCGAGTCTGACGCCCTGCGTAAGGCGATGGGTAAGAAGAAGAAAGCCATCGTAGATGCGATGAAACCTAAGTTCATCAAGCAGGGACAGGAGAACGGACACGACCCTAAGGTACTGGAGAAGATATGGGGCGACTGGGAGAAGTTTGCATCCTATGCCTTCAACAAGTCGCATGCCACCTGTTACTCATGGGTGGCTTACCAGACGGCATACCTCAAGGCTCACTACCCAGCCGAATACATGGCTGCGCTGATGACCCGCCGATTTGCCCAAATCACCGAAATCACCAAGTTGATGGAGGAATGCCAATCCATGGGCATCAAGACGCTGGGACCAGATGTAAACGAGAGTTACAGGGCATTCGGTGTGAACGAACATGGCGAAATACGCTTCGGACTCTCTGCCATCAAGGGTATGGGAGCCCCTGCCGCCGACGCCATCGTGGAGGAAAGACAGAAGAACGGACCATACAAGAACATCTTCGACTTCGCTGAGCGAGTAGATTTCTCCAATGTGAACCGAAAGGCATTCGAAACCCTGGCACTGAGCGGAGGATTCGACAGCTTCGGCATCAAGCGCGAGAACTTCTTTGGCAAGAACAGCAGGGGCGAGATATTCCTCGACACACTCGTGAAATACGGACAGCTATATCAGCGAGAGCAACAAGAGGCAGCCACTTCACTCTTTGGCGGTGCCGATGCCGTAGAGATAGCCACCCCTCCTATCCCAGACGCAGAGCCATGGAGCACCATCGAGCGTCTGAACAAGGAGCGCGAACTGGTGGGCATCTACCTATCAGCCCACCCTCTGGATGAATATGAGCTGATACTCAACAACATGTGCAACACGCACTGCACCGAGCTAGGCGACAAGGTGGAACTATCCAAGAAGGAAGACATCGTCTTTGGCGGCATCATCACCGAGGTGAAATCCAAGTTTACCAAGACTGGAAAGCCTTGCGGATTTGTAACCATCGAAGACTTCGAGGGTTCTGGCGAGCTGGCTCTCTTTGGCGAGGACTGGGGGCAGTGGCGCGGCGCCATGGTAGAGGGAAGCACCATCTACGTAACGGCAAAATGCGCTCCTAGATATGCCAACAGCACCTATCTGGACTTCAAGATTAGCACCGTGGAATATCTGCAAACGGTCAAGGAAAACCGCATTGAGCGATTCACCATCACCGTGGACAGCACCATCATAGACGATACGCTGGTCAACGACATCCAGACACTGGTGAGCAAGGACGAAGGCAGAGCCCAACTCTATCTGCAAATACATGACGCTGAGAGCAACACCAATATCCTGATGCGCGCACAAGACCAGTCGGTAGGCGTGAGCCACGACCTGATACAATTTATCAAGGCGAATCCGAAGATGTCGTACCAGATAAACTAGGATATGGAGCGCCAAATAACTAAAAGATGGTATTTTTTAGTAAAAAGTTGGCAGATAGTTTGTGTATTACACGAATATTGCTTATCTTTGCAGTACCCATTTAGGTGGGCGCAAATGACAAGAAAAAAGAATAAATAAAATAAGGTAAGAAAATGGAAGTAACAATTACAACAGAAAACTTCGAGAGTTACAAGAATGGCGAGTTGCCATTGGTAGTAGATTTGTGGGCTACTTGGTGCGGTCCTTGCCGCCAAATTGCCCCTATCGTATCAGAGCTTGCTGGCGAATACGATGGCAAGATCGTAGTTGGTAAGTGCGATGTAGAGGAAAACGACGACATCGCCATGGAGTTTGGTGTTCGCAACATCCCTACTATCCTCTTCTTCAAGGGTGGCCAGTTGGTGGACAAGTTCGTGGGCGCAGCTTCTAAGGCTACTCTCAACGAGAAGTTCCAGGCTCTCTTGTAATTCAAAAAAGGAATATTCGTCTCTGTGAAGAGACCTCATTTTGACTTAAAAGTAAATAAAAGGCTGACACGATATCACATCGTGCCAGCCTTCGTTTTTAATGGAAATTTTCTATATTCTTGTATTTATAGATTCGTTTAATTATGTACGAGAGTTCCTATCTCCTCGCCGTCCATCACCTTCTTCAGGTTGCCCACTACATCCATGTTGAATACATAGATAGGCAGGTTGTTCTCCTTGCACATGGTAGTGGCAGTGAGGTCCATCACCTTCAAGCCCTTGGTATAGATCTCATCGTAAGTGATGTCCTTAAACTTGGTGGCGGTAGGATCCTTCTCTGGATCGGCAGTATAGATGCCATCCACGCGAGTACCCTTGAGCATCACGTCGGCCTCTATCTCGATGCCACGGAGCGAAGAGCCTGTATCGGTGGTGAAGTAAGGGCTACCAGTACCGGCAGAGAAGATGCAGATGTATCCCTGCTCCATAGCCTCGATGGCCTTCCACTTGGTGTAGAACTCGCCAATAGGCTCCATACGGATGGCTGTGAGCACCTTGTTCTTCACGCCCAATGCACCGAGGGCACTGCTCAATGCCAGCGAATTGATGACTGTAGCGCACATACCCATCTGGTCGCCCTTCACACGGTCGAAGCCCTTCTGACTGCCGCTCAACCCACGGAAGATATTGCCACCGCCTATCACGATGCCTATCTGCACACCCATCTCGTGAACTTCCTTGATCTGCTTAGCATAATCACTCAAGCGCTCTGGGTCAATGCCAAAACTCTGCTTGCCCATCAAGCTCTCACCGCTCAACTTTAAAAGTATTCTCTTAAACTTTGCCATAATATTTTGAATTTATATTTTACAAAAACTTTAGTTCACCGAAAGCATAGGAACGAATCACGCCCTGCTTATCGTGAAGAATGAGATGCCCATCATCCTCTACCTCGACGAAGGCTCCCTCAAACTTGCCGTCCTGGTCCTCATACCAATGATAACCCTTGCGGCGATAGAGCGAGAGATGATAGATGCCCGAAACATCCTGATAGTCGGCTCTTCTCAGCAGCTCATAATATCTTTCGAATGCCTCGAGAATCTTCTGCAACACCTCTTCCCTATCCACCTCGTGTCCCAAGATTTGAGCCAAAGACACGGGATTGGGGGCATCGCTCAAGAACTGGGTCTGATTGATATTGATGCCAACACCAAAGATGCAACGCTTGATGCCACGGGAGTCGACGGCTGTCTCTATCAGCGTGCCGCTTATCTTCTTGTCATTCCAGTATACATCATTAGGCCACTTGAGCGTGAAACCCTCGGCGTATGTATCCAGCGCCTCCTTGATGGCTAACGCACCTGCCTCGGAAAGCAAGAACTGCTGACGAACGGGCACCCAGCGAGGGCAAACCAAGAGGCTAAACAAGAGGTTCTTGCCTCGCTCTCCCTCCCAAGTATGCGAACCCTGCCCCTTGCCGCTGGTCTGATAGTCGGCAACGGCAACGGTGAGCGCTTCTTCATCGTATGAATCCAGATTCTTGAGGAATCTGTTAGTAGAATCTATCTCCTGTAATCTGATGATATTCGTTTTCATTTACACCTTATTATATATATTATATGACAGCCTAGATGACGAGCATCGGGTTGAAGGCATCCTTCAAGTGCTCGATGTGGCGCACCTGCCTAGCCTCGCCCACAATGGATATGATGTCGAATCTTACTTCCTTATCTATACCACATGTCTTGAGATAGGCATTGGCTGCCACAGCCAGATTGCGCATCTTGCGCTTGTCTACAGCCTGCTCCGGCTCTTGCAGTTCGGCAGTGGTGCGGGTTTTCACCTCTATAATCACCAAGGTTTCGCCATCGGGCGTGAGGGCTATGATATCGAGGTCACGGTGCTCCAAGCGCCAGTTGCGCTCCAAGATGACGTAGCCCTCATCTTCCAAGAAGAGAGCAGCCTCATCTTCTCCCCATTTGCCCAATTCATTATGTTCTGCCATCGTTTTATCCATTTATTGTGCCCTAAAAGCACGATTACCTTGCAAAAATAACATTTTTCCTTCACACTTCAAACTTTTTTATGTATTTTTGCATAACAAAATAACAGAAAACGATAAAATATGGAAGATATCAAGAAAAAAGACGAAGAATATATGCGCCGAGCCCTGATGGAAGCGCAGGCTGCATTTGATGAAGACGAGATACCAGTGGGAGCTATCATCGTGTGCAAAGACCGTATCATCTCGCGAGCTCACAACCTCACGGAGATGCTCACCGACGTTACTGCCCATGCCGAAATGCAAGCCATCACATCGGGTGCCAACCTACTGGGTGGAAAATACCTAAAGGATTGCACCCTCTACGTGACGGTGGAACCCTGCGTGATGTGTGCCGGAGCCTTGGGATGGGCGCAGATTAGCCGCGTGGTGTATGGAGCCAGCGACGAGAAGCGTGGGTATACAAAATATGCGCCCGATGCACTGCATCCTAAGACACAAGTTACATCGGGCGTATTGGAAGATGAGTGCCGCGCACTCATGCAAGATTTCTTTGCTAGAAAGAGATAAGTCTATTACTTAACCTGAACTACGAGATACTTGCTGGTGCTCCAGAAGATCTGAGGGTTGGTGATGCGCAGAGTGTACTGCTTGTTGGCATCACGCACAAGGGTATAAGAGCTAGATGGATGGGTGGTAAGAAGCTTGGCGCTCTTAGACATCAACTTGATTTCTGAGACGTCACGGATATCCACCTTGGTGAAGTAGTTCTTATTGAAATTGCCTGTCATCACCTTGCCACCACCAATGACATGCTGCTCCTTGAGTTCCTTCTTAGTGCCGAATACGTACCAAGCGGTGTTGAGCTGCTTGTCCTGGCTATTGATGGTCTCGCTCTGCTTGCGGTTCACGCTGGTGAGACGGTTAGACTTAGTGTGCAGATTGTTGATGGTCTCATCAAGTTCTGCGATATGAATGTCCTTGCTATCCAACTCCTGGCGAAGTTCCTGGAGCTGCTTGTCCTTAGCCTCCAACTGCTTGGAGAGGTTGGCAATGGTCTTCTTGAGCTGCTCGCCCTGTAAGGTACCGTTGGCAAGCTGCTTCTCCAACTTAGCCAAGAGCTCACGGTTCTGCTTCATGCGGTTGGCAATGAACTGCACGTCCTCCTTGAGCTGCTGCTTCTTGTTGACGCCCTCACCATTCTTGATCAGGCTCACACGATTCTCAGCCTCGCTAATCTGCTGGAATCCCTCCTCAATGTCGTTGATAGTACCCATCAAGTCATTGATTTCACTATCCTTCTGAGCGATAATACCATTCAGTGAATCAGACTGATTAACACCAGCCTTGTCGGCTGAATTCTTGCTGCCGTTGTTACAACCAGCCAAGCAAAGGGCTGCCAAGCATGCCACAAAAAATAGCTTTTTCATAATTATTCTCCTTAATTATAATTTTATTCTTGATACTTATTTTTTTTTACGCTCTTCGCGTCGCTTTTCTTTTAGTTCTTCCTTGAGTTGCTTAGGGTCTTTGCCTGCCAATACGATGACAAACTCGCCCCTTGGCTCTGTCTCCTCAAAGTGGGCTATCACCTCAGCTAACGTGCCACGCACACTCTCCTCATGCACCTTGGATATCTCGCGGCAGCAACTCACCTGCCTATCCTCGCCAAAGACCTCGGCAAACTGCTGCAGGGTCTTCACCACTCGATAAGGCGACTCATAGAATATCATCGTGCGCACCTCATCCCGGAGCGACTCCAGATAAGTCTGCCTGCCCTTCTTCTGCGGAATGAATCCCTCGAAACAGAACCTGTCACAAGGCAATCCCGAGGAAACGATGGCTGGGATGCAAGCAGTAGGTCCTGGCAAAGTCTGCACCGTGATGCCAGCCTTAGCTGCCTCACGAGCCAGATAGAAGCCTGGGTCGCTGATGCCTGGTGTACCCGCATCGCTAATCAGGGCGATCGTTTCACCTGCCTTCAGGCGGTCTACGATGCCCGCCGAAGTGCCATGTTCATTAAACTTATGATGTGCAACCAAGCGATTTCGAATATCGAAATGCTTCAGCAGGACACTCGACGTGCGCGTGTCCTCCGCAAGCACAAGATCAGCCTCTTTCAAGATTCTGATGGCTCGCATTGTCATGTCCTCCATGTTGCCAACTGGAGTCGGTACGATATATAATATGCCCATACGGGGTACAAATGTAGTTAATAAATCTTTCATAACAAAAAAAGTCGGCGTTTCTTTGCATTTTTTAAAACCTTATTATTAATTTTGTCCCCGAAATGACAGAAAATCTAATTGGGGAGGCACACCGTCCCGGCAGAATTGAAGTGGTGTGCGGGTCTATGTTCTCTGGCAAAACAGAGGAATTGATCCGAAGAATGAAGCGAGCTAAGTTCGCCAAGCAGAAGGTGGAAATATTCAAGCCTTCGCTGGATACTCGTTACTCCGAGGAAGATGTAGTGAGCCATGATCAGAACTCTATCCGATCCACTCCTATTGACTCTTCTGGATCCATCCTCTTATTGGCTTCGGATATCGACGTGGTTGGTATCGACGAGGCCCAATTCTTGGACAATGGCTTGGTTGAGGTTTGCAATGAGCTAGCCAATCGTGGGGTGCGCGTCATCGTGGCGGGCCTCGACATGGACTACAAGGGCGTGCCCTTCGGTCCTATCCCTGCCCTATGCGCCATCGCCGATGAAGTGACCAAGGTGCATGCCATCTGCGTGAAGTGCGGCGCCCTGGCGTATGTGAGCCATCGACTGGTGCACAATGACAAGCGAGTACTCCTGGGTGAGAAGGACGAGTATGAGCCTCTCTGCCGCGAATGCTACCAAAAGGCTATCAGAAACGAAGAGTGAAGAACGAAGAGTGAAGAATTCAATAGCATTAGCTAATCATAAAGTTCAAAGTTCAAAACTCAAAGTTCAAAGTTCAAAACTCAAAGTTGAAAATTCAAAGTTTGAATATTATGCCAAAGGAAATTACATTTGACCGATTTATCCGATGGGCTGGCATTGCCCTCATCGTCTTGGCGGTGTTGTTCATCACCAATTATCTGAGCGAGGTATTGCTACCTTTCTTCATAGCATGGTTCTTTGCCTATCTGCTCTACCCTGTGGTGAAGTTTATCGAGAATAAGCTCCATGTCAAGGTGCGTGCGCTCTCCATCATACTGGCCATGGGAGCGGCTATCGCAGTCATAGGCGGTGTATTGTGGCTCATCATCCCTCCGATGATAGACCAGTTTGATAAATTGGGAGATGTACTCACCCGATGGCTGCATCAGACTACCCACACCAACAATCTCACGGCGCTCATCAAGCACTGGCTGCAAGACAACCAAGCCCAGATAGAGCACTTCTTGAAGAGCAAGGACTTCAGCGATGCCCTCAAGACTACGATGCCTAAACTCTTCTCCGTAGTGGGACAGACTGCCAATATCCTCATCAGCATCGTGGCATCGATGATTACATTATTATATATGTTCTTCATCCTGCTCGATTACGAGACGCTGACAGCCAACTGGGTGCGCATCTTCCCTAAGAAGAATCGTCCTTTCTGGCATTCGCTGATGCAAGATGTGGAGCGAGAGCTCAACAACTATATCCGCGGTCAGGGCATGGTAGCACTGTGCATGGGCATCATGTTCTGCATCGGTTTCACCATCATCGGTTTCCCGATGGCCATAGGTCTGGGCATCCTGATAGGCATCATGGACTTGGTGCCATATCTGCACACCTTCGCCCTCATCCCTACAGCCTTCCTTGCCATGCTCAAGGCTGCCGATACTGGGCAAAACTTCTGGCTGGTATTCGGCTTGGCAGTATTGGTATTCTGCGTGGTGCAGATCATAACCGACATGGTGGTAACACCTAAGATTATGGGCAAGGCTATGGGACTGAACCCAGCTATCTTACTTCTGAGCCTCTCCATTTGGGGAGCCTTGTTAGGTTTCATCGGCTTGATTGTGGCATTGCCACTCACCACCCTTCTCATCGCATACTGGCAGAGGTATGTAACGAAAGAGAAGCCCAAATACAACGCAGTGGAAGAAGCCGTTTCTTCGGATTTAACGACCGAAACAAAGGGGAAAAGCAGCCAAGAAGCTGATATTTTGCCCGAAAATAAAGAAAAATAGCAAAAAAGCGACTAAATATTTGGTTATTTGAAAAATATGTCGTACCTTTGCACTCGCTTTTCAAGCAAAAGTTGGAGATTGACTCGCTAGCTCAGCTGGTAGAGCACAACACTTTTAATGTTGGGGTCATGGGTTCGAGCCCCATGCGAGTCACTGGATCTTCAATAAAAAAGGATTTCCCCAATCGGAAATCCTTTTTTGTTTTCGGGATTTGGCGCAGTTGGTAGCGCACACGTCTGGGGGGCGCGAGGTCGCTGGTTCGAGTCCAGTAATCCCGACAAATTTTCAAACGGAACTTTTTCATGGTATTCTCGCTATTTCTCACCACTGGCTCATATCAGCCTTCGCTTCTATCTTCTTCTCTATATTATCCGGTAGCTTGGAGAAGAAGTCATAGCCGGTGATGCGCTCCACCTCATCGATGGAATTCATAAATTCATTTTTCTTCTTGCCCTTCTGCGACTGATTGCGGCAGATGAAACCGATGGCTTGGGGATTCTTGCCCGTGCGCAAGATGACCTTGAAAAAGGCATCGGGCACCAGCACCTTGTTCTTGCCTAACTTGCGATGCTGCTTGTTCAGGAACACAGGGCCACAGACGATGTATACCTTGCCATACTTCTTAGCCCATGTGCGACATTGTTGCTCAATGGTATTCCATACACCTGCATTCAGACTGTGGTTCTGGGGGCACATGTTGGTCATCAAGAAGCACTCGTTCATAGCTTTCTGGCTCCACTTGTTATCTCCCGCAGGGCACATGTGGCCTCTGTCATAACCGCTATTGTAGTAATCTGCCTTGGTTCCCTTAGGCGAAGGCATGTCCATATCATCCTCAAAATCAGCACGAGGCAAATTGCCAGACGCATGCTCACGAGTCAGTACCCAAGCCACCCAGTTAGGCTGTCGGGTATCATGATTATAAGACACGGTGTAGGCTATGCGATGCTTGATGGTTTGCGACAACTTGCCCTTATAGATGGGGATTTCCAAACCTGCCACATCCGTCTGGCTCGGCACGAAAGATGGCATCAGCATCAGTGCCATCAACGCCAAGAGCCAAATGCAGCTTCTTGACTTCCATTTACTGCTCATTAATCTTCTCATTATCTTCTATTTTTAGTTGATTATGCCACAAAAGTAGCATTTTATGTGGAAGAGATAGAAGAATTAACTGATATTAACTAAGAAAAGATGCAAGATTTTTATATCTTTGCGTTTTAATAGTGCTAGAAAACAGAAAATAGCGCAAAATAAAATAAGAAAATAGCACAAAACAAAAAAAGGAAAATAGTGCAAGAACAAAATAAATAACATAATAATAGACTAAAGAAAATGAAGAAGATTAAGTTACTTTCAGTATTGGCAATGAGCCTCTTGGCTTTTGCTTTCACATCATGTAATACAGGCGATAGCGATGGCTTCCAGTGGCCTACACCTCAGGAGTCCCAGGCTCTCTTCAGCCAGATTCAGGGTATGCACAATGGAGGAATCCTTTTCCCTGGCAGCGTAGGCACTACAGATGCTGAGAAGTTTGACAAGGATTCTGTTACCACTTATTGCTATGTAACTCCTAGCGATAGTATGCTAACCATTAGACAGGTTGAGGTAAGCAAGTTTGCTAAGTATTTCAACGATGCAACACTGAAAGCAGAAGTTGAGAAGTTGCCTGCACAGGACTTGAAGATCAAGTTGGTGCCTTACAACTACAATCAGCAGATGTTTATCACTGCAACTCAAGACATCACTTACACCAATGCTGATGGCAAGAAGGTGCAAATTCAGTTCTACAGTGGCTTGAGCAACTATAGCTTAGCTTACATCGGCACCAAGAAGACCAACAACAAGAAGGAGCTCGGTGTATATATCACTCCAGGAAGAGTGCTCGTAGATGGTCAAACTAAGACCAGTGCTCTGAAAACATACACTTATGGCGGCTATGCACAGGCTTACTGCGCTATGCTCGAGATGGAGCTCTAAATAAGAAACTTACACTTACAAATATATATGTTAATACTCTCTTAAAAATTAAACAAAAGAAAACTATTAGAGGCGCAATCTTCGGGATGAAGGTTGCGCCTCGTCGTTTTTTTGAGATTACGATATAGATTTGCTTAATCTTTCTTCCATAGCTTGGTCATATCCTCCAGGGTCTTGCCCTTGGTCTCTGGCACCAGCTTCCATACGAAGATGGCAGCGAGGATACAGATGACGCCATACAAGCCATAGGTGAACCAATAACCCATACTGTTGGCGAGTGGCACGAAGGATGTAGAGACTATCCAGTTGAATATCCACTGGAAGGCTACGGCGATGGCTACGGCAGCGCCACGGATGGTATTAGGGAATACCTCGGCGATGAGCACCCAGCAGATAGGACCCCATGAGAACATGAAGCTAGCTGAGTAAACCATGATGGATACCATGCAGAGCAACTGCAAGTTAGGATTGCCAAAGGTGATAGCCACACCAATGGCTCCCAATGCCATACCCAGCGAACCCACGATGAGCAGAGGTTTTCTGCCCAATTTCTCTACTGTGAAGATAGCCACACAAGTAAAGCCCAGGTTCACAATACCATTGAACACGGTGAGCACCATAGGGTTATCAAATCCCATTGCCTCATAGATACGAGGAGCGTAATAGAGCACAGCGTTGATACCCACAGCCTGCTGGAATACAGAGAGCATCACACCCACGAAGATGCAGAGGAAGCCGTAAGTCATCAACTTCTCAGTCTTCTCGGTAACGGTATTCTTGATTTCATCCAATATCTTCTTAGCCTCGGCAGCGCCATTGATACGAGCCAAGATGCGCTCTGCCTTCTCGTCCTGACCCACCATGGCAAGATAGCGAGGAGTCTCTGGCACGAAGCAGATGAGCAGGGCAAACAAGCCCGCTGGCACCATCTCCGAACCGAACATGTATCTCCAGCCCGTCTCGATAGCCCAAGAAGCATCAGTAGGATTCATGATCTGGTTCAATCCATTGCCGATGCTCTGGATGGCAGGAGCGATGTGATCGCCAAGGATAAAGAAATTGACGAAGTAAACCACCAGCTGACCAAAGATGATGGCAAACTGGTTCCAGCTCACCAGCATACCGCGGATGTTGCTAGGAGCAATCTCACCGATATACATAGGGCAGACGGCAGAAGCCAAGCCCACACCGATACCACCGATGACACGATAGATGTTGAAGACGATGAGCAATGTGAGGTTAGGCTCACCCTTAGGCAGAATCATGGTCTCAGGGAACATGGATCCCCATGCTGAGATGAAGAACATCACACCTGCGAAGATGAGCGAGCGCTTGCGGCCCCAGTTGGAGGCGAGCACACCCGACAGCGCCGAACCGATGATACAGCCTATCAAGGCACTGGAGCTAGTAAAACCATGCCAGAAGTCTGTATACTGGAAATCACTTGCACCCATGAAGAATGCCTGCAAACCCTTCTCGGCTCCCGAAATCACAGCGGTGTCGTAACCGAAAAGCAAGCCACCCAAAACGGCGACCATCACAATTGAGATAAGATAGGCTTTAGAGCCCGATTGATTTTGTTCCATTATTTTTAGGTCTAATTTGTTTATTTCTAATTAGAGTTTTGCTAGTTTCTGTTTAGAGAAACGCATTTTCTTTTAAAATATTACGTATAAACTGCTATTTTCCCCCATTTTTTTTGTAAATTTGCAACCAAAAAGAAGAAAAATAGATATTACGTAATATGAACATAGCAGAATTTCTACATAATGAGGGCGGCAAGCGAGGCTTTTCGTTCGAGGTTTTACCTCCTCTCAAGGGCAATGGCACAGGGGCTCTTTTCCGCACCATCGATGCCCTGAAGGAGTTTGGACCAAGATTCATCAACATCACCACTCACCACAGCGAGTATGTGTATAAGGAGTTGGAGAATGGACTGCTCACCCGCCAGCGCATGCGTCGCCGTCCGGGCACAGTAGCCATCGCAGGAGCCATCCAGAACAAGTATGACATCCCGGTGATTCCTCACGTCATCTGTAGCGGTGCCACCAAGGAAGACATCGAGTATGAATTGCTCGACCTCCAGTTTCTCGGCATTTCCAATGTACTCTTGCTGCGTGGCGACAAGGCTAAGGAAGACCGCCAGTTCACCCCTACCGCCAATGGTCATGCCCATGCCACCGACCTCTTGAAGCAAGTGGCTCAATTCAATGAGGGCTTCTTTGCCGATGGCACCCCTATCAAGCACCCAGGCGAAAAGTTCTGCTATGGCGTGGCTTGCTATCCAGAGAAGCATGAGGAAGCCCCTAACATGGAGCAAGACATGCAGCACCTCTTGGAGAAGCAGCAGTTAGGCGCCTCTTACGCCGTAACCCAGCTTTTCTATGACAATGAGAAGTTCTACGCATTTGTGGAGAAGGCTCGCCAGATGGGCATCACCATGCCTATCATCCCAGCCATCAAGCCATTTGCCAAGTTGAGCCAGCTCACCGTGGTGCCTAAGACATTCCACTGCGACATCCCTGAGGAGCTAGCCCAGGAGGTATTGAAGTGCAAGACGGATGATGACGCCAAGGCTCTCGGCATAGAATGGACCACCGCGCAGGTGAAGGATCTCTTCGAGCACGGATACAACAATGTTCACTTCTTCACTGTTTCGGCAGTGGACAGCGTGAAGCAAATAGCTAAAATCTTATTTTAAATGTTAAGAAAAGAAGTCATAGGTCAGCAAGATATATGGAGCCGTCTGATGGAGATGGTTCAGGAGAATCGTGTGCCCCACGCACTGATGTTCTGCGGTCCGCAGGGCTGCGGCAAGCTAGCCATGGCATTGGCCTTTGCCAGTTATCTGCTGGGCGAGCGCGAGTCTGCCCCCGAGGAGTTGACCGAAGAGCAGAAGCGCACCCAAGCCATGCTGCGCAAGTGGGAGCACCCCGACCTGCACTTCACCTTCCCCACCATCAAGACCTCTGACATGGGCGGCGACCACAACCCCGTGAGCCTCGACTTCATCAAGGAGTGGAAGGAGATGCTGCTGAGCCAAGGTCCATACGTGCTGATAAGCGACTGGATGCAGCGGATGGGAAAATCGGATGTCGACTTCAACAAGCAAGCCATCATCACGGTAGAGGAAACCGACAACATCTCCAGGGAACTGAGCATGATGTCGAGCCAGGGAGGCTACAAGATCAGCTTGATATGGCTGCCCGAGAGAATGAACATCCAGGCTGCCAACAAGATACTGAAGCTACTGGAAGAACCTCCTCGCCAAACGCTCTTCCTGCTGGTGAGCGAGAACCCAGAGCTCTTGCTCGAAACCATCAGGAGCCGCACCCAGCGACTGGACTTCAAGAAGATAGACAATGACTCGCTGGAGCAAGCCCTCATAGAGCGAAGAGCCTTGGCGCAGGAGATGGCGCACCGAATAGCCCGCATAGCCAATGGCAACTGGAATGCGGCTCTGGAAGAACTAGATTCAGGCAATGAGAACAGACAGCATCTGGACATGTTTATCATGCTGATGCGCCTGGCCTATATGCGCAACATCCACGACCTGAAGAAATGGAGCGACGTGGTGGCTACCTTCGGAAGAGAGAAGCAGAAGCGCATGCTAGACTACTTCATGCACATGCTCAGAGAAAGCTTCATGTACAACTTCCGCAATCCGGAGCTCAGCTATATGACGCAAGAGGAAGAGAACTTTGCCCGAAACTTCGCCCGATTCATCAACGAGGCGAACATCATCGACATCTCCAACCTCTTCGAGGAGTCAAAGCGATTTATCGCCCAGAATGCCAATCCTAAGATCGTATTCTTCGACTTGGCGCTGAAGATCATCGTACTGCTCATCAGGAAGTGAGGAAGTTAGGAGTTTGGAGTGAGGAGTTTGGAGTTAGGAGTTTGGAGTTAGGAATTTGGAGGGCGAAAGCCTGAATTATTCATTCTTAATTATAAATTATAAATTAAAATATAAAACATCGTGGACTACAAGAATATGAAATTCAGAATGTTTCATGGATGCGACAGAGGGCTCTGTTATAAGGCTGTGGGCAGACAAGACCGACAGCTGAACAGCTATGACTGGCTCGCCGACGTACCAGGAAACGCTGAGAGCACCGACCTCGTGGAGGTGCAATTCAAGAATACCCGCAAGGGATATTATCATAATGTGAACAACCTGGACCTGAAGAAGGGCGACATCGTGGCTGTGGAGGCTAACCCTGGCCATGACATCGGAGTGGTAACGCTCACCGGAAGACTGGTAAAGCTGCAAATCAAGAAGGCTAACCTCAAGTCGATGGACGACATCAAGCGCATCTATCGCCTAGCCAAGCAGACCGACCTGGACAAGGCAAAGGAGGCTAAGAGCCGTGAGCACGACACCATGATACAGAGCCGCCAGATAGCCAAGGACCTGGGCTTGAAGATGAAGATAGGCGACGTGGAGTATCAGGGCGATGGCAACAAAGCCATCTTCTACTATATCGCCGACGAGCGTGTAGACTTCCGCCAGCTCATCAAGGTGCTAGCCGATACCTTCCACGTGCGCATCGAGATGAAGCAGATTGGTGCTCGCCAGGAAGCTGGTCGCATCGGTGGTACGGGTCCTTGCGGCAGAGAGCTCTGCTGCGCCACATGGATGAAAAACTTTGTGAGCGTGAGCACCAATGCTGCCCGCTATCAGGACATCTCGCTCAATCCTCAGAAGCTTGCCGGCATGTGCGCCAAGCTGAAATGCTGCCTCAACTACGAGGTGGACAACTACGTGGAGGCGAGCCGCAAGTTGCCTCCTAAGGATGCCGTGCTGCAAACTGCCGATGGCGAGTTCTATCAGTTCAAGGTAGACATCCTGGCAGGTCTCATCACCTACTCTTCAGACAAGAACCTTGCCTCTAACTTGGAGACCATCACCGTGGAGCGTGCCAAGGAAATCTTGGAGATGAACAAGGCTGGCGAGAAACCACTCAGCCTGATGGAGAATGGCAAGGCTAAGCCAGTGGCTAAGTCGAGCGACCTCTTGGCAGAAGCCGACTTGAGTCGATTTGACAAGAACAAGCGCAGAAAGAGAAACAATAATAATAGAGGTCGTGAACGCGATAACCGCCGTCCACAAAATAATGCTGAGGCAGGACCAAAGCCTCAGAATACAGAGGGAGCTAAGAAGCCTCAGGGTAACTATGAAGGTCAACGTCATCAGAATGGCGAAGGTCAGCGTCCTCAGAATGGCGAGCGCCGACAGAAGAACGGCTATCGACACCCCAAGAATGGTAACCGCCGTCGCGACTTCAACAGGAAAGACGACAAGAAAGAGGAATAAGAGAAAAGAGGAATAACATAAGAAAATGAGAAAACTAATATATCTCATCATAGCAGTGGGAGCAACATGGTTGCTCCCATCTTGCAATCACTCTACAGTCTTTGACCAGTATGCTCATACGCCGATAGCAGGCTGGGAGAAGAACGACACCCTCTCCTTCGAGGTGGCGCCACTGGCAGAAGCTGGCACCTACCAGCAGAGCCTGGGGCTTCGCATCACGGGCGATTACCCCTTCATGAGTCTCACCCTCATTGTGAAGCAAACCATCTTCCACAACAAGCGCAAGGTGCTATCAGAATGCAAGATAGACACCGTGAACTGCGAGCTCATCGACAAGAATGGCGTGAGCAAGGGTCAGGGCATCAGCTACTATCAGTACAATGTGCCCATCAATCTGTATCAGATGCACCAAGGCGACTCAATCCACATCGCCGTGCAGCACGATATGAAGCGAGAGATTTTGCCAGGAGTGAGCGACATCGGCATCAAGATTACGAAGTCAGAATTATCCAGCAAGAAATAAGCTCCAGCTACACATGAAGCAAAAGAGCAAGAAATAAGCCCCAGCTACACATGAAGCAAAAGAGCAAAAAATAAGCCCCAGCTCTACCATTGAGCTGAGGCTTATTTTTCTTATACCTTATTATAGTTTGTTTCTTATACCTTATTATATATATACGCTGTCTAGCTTCTCACCAGGTTTCTGCCCGCATCTATTCTCAGGAAGATGAAGAGCAGGATGGTGAATCCCCAAAGCGAACTACCACCATAACTGAAGAATGGCAGCGGAATACCAATCACTGGCGTCAAGCCCAGCACCATGCCCACATTAATAAATAGGTGGAAGAGGAACACACTGAGCACGCAATAGCCATAGATTCTTCCAAACTTGAACGGTTGCCGCTCCGCCAGATGCATCAGTCGCAATATCAGAGCCAGGAAGAGCAGCAATACGCCTGCCGAACCCAAGAATCCTTCCTCCTCGCCCACCGTGCAGAAGATGAAGTCGGTATCCTGCTCTGGCACGAACTTGAGCTTGGTCTGCGTTCCGTTGAGGAATCCCTTGCCCTGCAAGCCTCCCGACCCGATGGCTATCTCGCTCTGATGCACATTATATCCGGCACCAGCCAAGTCTTCGTCCAGTCCCAAGAGCACGTTGATGCGCACTCGCTGGTGAGGCTCCATCACATTGTTGAGCACATAGTCGGCACTATAGAAGAAGGCGATGCTGCCGATGGAGAAGATGGAGATGAGGAAATAATTCCTGAATCGAGTCTTCAGTCCCTGATACACCAGGAAGCCTATCATGGCGGCGCAAAGCAAGAGCTGAATCCATACCACATCGAATGGGATGACATAGGTAGAGAAGAGGGAGAAGACGAGCGTGATGCCCACCGAATAGCCCAGGATGATGAGTGCGTGCTTCTTATTGCCCGTGTAGGAATTGACCAAGCCCGCAGTAAAAATCTGCACCATGAGCAGCACCACAAACTTGCCCACCGAGGTGTAAGTATCCCACATCATCACATTCTCATACTTCACTCCCACCACGAAGTAAGCCACCATCGACACGCCCGTGAAGAGGATGGCTCCCGGCATGCCCTCGCGATAGAGCATGAGGAAGAAGGCTGAATAGACCAGTGCCGAACCCGTCTCCCTCTGACCCACGATGCAGATCATAGGCAGCACGATGATGCCCATCGCTGCCAAGAAATGCTTGGTCTTCTGGATATTGAAGCCATAACTAGACATAAACTTAGCCACAGCCAGCGCCGTGGCAAACTTGCCAAACTCGGCAGGTTGCAGTCTTAAAGGTCCCAATACCAGCCAAGAGTGAGAGCCCTTGATGCTATGCGGATTGAATATCGTGGCGAAAAGCAGCAATATCAACACGCCATAGATGACATACGAGAAGGTATCATAGAAGCGGTCGTCGAGCATCAGGATGACGAATCCCAAGGCTATCGACGTGCCTATCCAGATAATCTGCATGCCCGAGCGAGCACTGAGGCTGAATATATCATTGTCACCATAAGTATAGCTGGCACCGCAGACGCTCACCCATCCGAAGACGAGCAGCGCCAGATAGATGCCTATCGTCCACCAGTCGAGTGAGCGAAGCACACTTGGTTGTTTTGTATCTGCCATGAATGATAAATTATTAATAACGAATCCCCCATCATAATCAATTTGGAATTCTTAATTTCTTAATTATTAATTTTTAATTATCTCATTATCTGCTGCTAGAGCCGTAGGCGATGCGACGAGCCTGCATCTCGGCAGCTTGCTTCTCGGATGATGGCGAGAGCTTGCCATGCAGGTATTGCTCCATCATCAGTCCGCCGATAGGCACACCATAGTCGGCACCCCAGCCACCATTCTCCACATATACGGCGATGGCTATCCTAGGGTTGTTCATCGGAGCAAAGCCCATGAACACAGAGTGGTCGTGGCCACGGTTCTGGGCGGTACCCGTCTTGCCGCAAGGCTCAAAGTCGTAGCGAGCCAGCATCTTACAAGTACCCTTGAGCGCCGAACTGCGCATGCCGGCTACCACATAGTTGTAGGCTCGCTTCGAAGCCTTGGTATAGTGGCGGCGGGTATAGAGCGTATCGAGAGGTTCGCCCTGCACCTTGCGCACAACGTGGGGCACGTAGTAGTAGCCCCTGTTGGCGATGGTGGCGCCCAGGTTGGCTATCTGCAGTGGCGTGAGGTTTACCTCGCCCTGACCGATGGAGATACTGATGATGGTGAGTCCGTTCCAGGAGCCTCGATATGCCTTGTCATAGAACTGGGCGTTAGGTATCAGTCCTCGCTTCTCGCCCGGCAGGTCGATGCCCAGCTTGTAGCCGAATCCCATGCTCACCATATAGTC
>ERZ1035006.430-NODE-430-length-33379-cov-68.823821_pt1 | contig 33379 bp, 31 predicted proteins | sample MGYA00520694_ERZ1035006 | MGnify/ENA primary metagenome ERZ1035006 (study PRJEB33766, sample SAMN09781746) | gut metagenome | biome: gut microbiome | host: Homo sapiens | place: Madagascar | study: EMG produced TPA metagenomics assembly of the PRJNA485056 data... | reverse complement strand
GAGCGTATCTTCCCTATCGAGTCACCAGCTATCGATTCTATCGAGGTGAACAAGCGTGGTAAGGTTCGTCGCGCTAAGTTGTATTACTTGCGTGCTCTTACTGGTAAGAAGGCTCGTATCGCTGAGAAGAAGACTGTAGCCAAGGACGCTGAGTAATTTTCTTAGAGACCTATCTTAAAGAAATTAGAATTAATAAAGGGCATCTGACCTCACGGTTGGATGCCCTTTTGCCTCTGGGATTTCTCTAAATCCACTTCCTTACTATATTAATCTTTATATCATTCAAAATAGCTTTATTCATCGCCCACACTGTAGTTCACGAGTCCATCCTCAGTGCCATGGAGGGCACCCTGGAAATCCTTCCAACTCTGAAATCCAGCCAGCAGCGCCAGTCGGTCGAGTGCTTGCGGCGATAACTTCTCCTTTCCCTTGATCACCTGCCACATGTGCAGCACGTGTGCCTTGCCTAGTTTCTTCTCCAAAGCCTCAGCAAGAAGCTTCAAATCATGTTTCATTTTTATACCTTTATTATATATCCCAAATATTTCTCTAATATAACATAACTAACTGGGAGCAAAAGTAAGAAAAAGTTTTGAAACTAAGTAATTTTTCCCCAATTATTTTCACTTTCGGGGAGAAATAATTGCTTTTTCTACTTTTTTCGTCATATTTTCACCCTTTTTCTTGGAAATATGATAGATTATTCAATCATTTTTTGTATCTTTGCCACCAAATTCTAAACACATTCTAACATAAGATGAAAGAATTAGCACTTAAGTACGGATGTAATCCGAATCAGAAACCTTCTCGCATCTACATGGATGACGGAAGGGAACTGCCTATCGAAGTTATCAACGGCCGCCCTGGCTACATCAACTTCCTCGATGCCCTGAACTCTTGGCAACTGGTCAAGGAGCTCAAGGCTGCCACAGGAATGCCTGCCGCCGCTAGTTTCAAACACGTTTCGCCTGCAGGTGCAGCCATCGGTCTGCCTCTGAGCGACACCCTGAAGAAGATTTACTTCGTAGATGACGTCAACTTCGAGCTCTCTCCATTGGCTTGCGCCTATGCCCGTGCGCGTGGTGCCGACCGCATGTGCTCTTACGGCGACTTCGTGGCGCTGAGCGATGTTTGCGACGAGGGCACTGCCCTCCTCATCAAGCGTGAGGTGAGCGACGGCGTGATAGCTCCAGGCTTCACCCCTGAGGCCATAGAGGTGCTGAAGGCAAAGAGAAAGGGCACTTACTGCGTCATCCAGATAGACCCCGACTATGTGCCAGCTCCTATCGAGCACAAGCAGGTGTTTGGCGTAACCTTTGAGCAGGGTAGAAACGAGGTGAAGCTCGACGACCCAGCTCTCTTTGAGGACATCCCAACACAGAACAAGACTTTCACTCCAGAGGCTAAGCGCGACCTCATCATCTCGCTCATCACCCTGAAGTATACCCAGAGCAACTCTGTATGCTATGTGAAGGACGGTCAGGCCATCGGTATCGGTGCCGGTCAGCAGAGCCGCATCCACTGTACTCGCCTGGCAGGAAGCAAGGCTGATGAGTGGTGGCTGCGCCAGTGTCCTAAGGTGATGAACCTGCCATTCAAGGAGAAGATTCGCCGTGCCGACCGCGACAACACCATCAATGTATACATCTCTGATGAGTGGGAGGATGTATTGCAGGACGGCGTATGGGAGCAGTTCTTCACCGAGAAGCCAGAGCCTCTGACCCGCGAGGAGAAGAAAGCCTGGATAGCCCAGAACACAGGCGTGGCACTGGGTAGCGATGCCTTCTTCCCATTTGGCGACAACATTGAGCGTGCCCACAAGAGCGGTGTGGAATACATAGCAGAAGCAGGCGGTAGCATCCGTGACGATCATGTTATCGATACTTGCGACAAGTACGGCATTGCCATGGCGTTCACTCACGTGCGCTTGTTCCATCACTAATTTAAGTGAAGAGTGAAGAATGAAGAGTGAAGAACGAAGAGTGAAGAACGAAGAGTGAAGAGTGAAGAGTGAAGAATTTAACGGCTTTACTTATCATAAAGTTCAAAGTTCAAAGTTCAAAATTCAAAGTTCAAAATTCAAAGTTCAAAGTATATGAGTGATATAGACGATATTATCATGGGTGGCATGGTATTCAAGGGAGGCGGCGGTCCGAAGAAGACCGACGACGACAAAGTGAAGACCAAGGCCAAGAAGAAGAAATACATTACTGGAGCCCACGGTAGCGGCTCTGCCCGTCAAAAGGCGAAGTATCGCCAGCAGAGAGCTAACCGCAAGTCCCAGAGAAAATAATCATATTGGTAAAAATAGATTGTTTAGTCGGGGGATTTTTTTATACTCTCTTCCCCCGGATCCCCTTTACCGTCCGTGATGGATAGTAAAGGGGATTTTTTTTGTACACTCAGCCATTCTCTGACAAGAGATGGGCTAATGCACGATGGCGGCATTAGCGGTAAGCGTAGTGGCAATGGCTGTCAACACGGTGATGGCTAACTGGAGCACACGCTCCCAAAAGGCTTTCTTGTTCATGTTCATATTCGGTTAATAAGTAATATTTGTAATTAGTAATTCATCCCTCAAGTTTTTAGCCCCCTCCATCCGAGGGGGCTGGAGCGTTCTACAATCCTACGTTACCGCCACCAGCATCAGTGCCAGAATCGCCGGTGCTAGAGCCTGATCCACCACCAGGGTTATCGCCGCCCTCGGTGTCGTCCACGTTGCCCTTGTCGGTAGAGGTTACCTGCTTCACAATCTTGCCGTTGCGGTCGTAGCAAGTGATGCTCACGGCGGTGTCGGCGAGCTCCTGCTTGATGGCTACGCTAGGAGTGAAGATGACTCGGCGAGCGGTGATGAGCGATGCGCTCACCTTGTTCACGTCGTCCACGGCGATGCTGCGCAGACCGAAGCGCATGGTGCCCAGACCTGGAATAGCCACAGAGTGACCCTCGGTGGCCCAAGCCACGATGACATCACCGATGGCACTGTAGGCGGCGTTCATCACTCCCTTGCTGATGCCACTGCGAAGGGCTGCCTCGGCTATCACCTTGGCCTGTGACAACTGACCGTAGAGGTCTGCCTGGAGCACATAGGCATAGCGCTTGTTTTTCTTGTCAAAAGATACGTTTCTCTCAATTGCTTTTACTCTGATTCCCATAATAGTTGTTTGGTTTAGAAATTGTTAATACTCACTTTTTTACTTACACACTTTTTGCCGCTCTTCCGTGAGGGCTGCCGGCTGATGCCCCGAACTTCCGAACTGCGGTGCAAAGGTACAACAAAAAGGGGCGATTTGTTCCATTTGTCCAACCATTTGGAGGCATTTGTCGTCTCATTTATCACAACTCTCTGATAATCAGTGTAGTTTTCGATACGAGTTAAGCATGTAAAAAGTCGTCGTTCAGCAGCATCCAGCAGCCCTCACATCCCAGCAATCCAGAATCACCATATTTTGCTACGTGGCGAGGAAAAAATTATTTCTACGCCACGCAGGTAGAAATACATCGTGTGGGCGCATAAATAATAACCTGCACCGAGGGCAAGGGGGGGGGAAAAGGACTGAGGTGTGTCATGAGTGTCATGTGTCATGAGTGTCATTAAGGATTTCCCCACTCCATCTGCGGGGGGATTTCAGCCCTCTATATAAAGATAAAAATATTTTTAATCTTTATATAGAGACTTTTTTCCACACACATTTCAGGCTGAGAAGTGATGCAAGATTTCTTAATGACACTCATGACTCATGACACTCATGACACACCCCCATCGGAATAGTCCGGAAATCAGCAACTTACCCCATTTTTGCCTCATGACACACCTCAAATCAGCAAAAAAGCAACAAATATGACGATTTTTATAAAAAAAATAGAAGAAAAATCGAACGGTTTGGATTTTTTTGATTATATTTGCATCGTGAAACTTTCTGAATACTAATAACTTCAGATAGAATCATGCTAAGGAACTAAGCCAGTAACCTCGGCGTCGGCACCTCATCCGCAAGGATTAGCACCCCTCATCGTCTTTTTTTCTTTTTCTTTATGGTAAACATAAGAAAGGAAAGACTCTTAGGTGTGCTATCTGGTACCAAGAAGTACATTCTATGATAGAGCAAAGATGTATACATCGCTATTCTTTCTTGCTAAAACAAGAAAATAAAAATGGCGAAAAAACAGAAAAAGGTCTCCCCTGAAGACCTCAAAAAACGCCTTGCCTTCTTCGAGAAAGCGGCAGCCCAGGGAAAACTCTACGTTGACGCAAGTTTCAACGAGATATCAGAAGAAGAAGTATCTCTTCATGTGAAGGAATACGTATCACAAGTAGATGAGCTCGCCACCTCCAAGTGGCGCAGCAAGATAGCTGCGCTCTGGCAAAAGATCATCTCCGACCCCGACTTCCTCCAGATGCTGATGCCTACTCCCAAGGCTCGCAAGTGTAGAGACTTCAACAAGTATGCAGTGATGCGCATCATGGGCATCCTGATAGCCCACAATGTATATCCAGAGGAGAGCAAGCAGACAGTCTTCTGCAATGCCCTGGAGCGCTCCGAGAAGCCCGACAACAGTTACCGCTCCTATCTGGGGCAAGGCATCGAAGACCGAGAGCTGCGCAAGCGCCTGGTGGAATACATCGAGCAAGTAGGGGAAATCGCCAAATCACCGAATGAAAATGCGCCAAATTACCGAATGAAAATGCGCCAAATCACCGAATGAAAATGCGCCAAATTACCGAATAAAAAAGCGCCAAATCATATAACAAAAATGCGCCAAATCATATAACAAAAATGCGCCAAATCATATAATAGTATAGTCAAAAATCATAAATATAATTAATTTATATGTTGATTTTCAGAAAATTATATTATCTTTGCAACACAAACATTAATACATAAGAATATGGAGAATTACAGAGTAAGAATTGCGGATAGTATTTTGGACGAATATCTGGACGCTCTAGGAGCAGTTTTGATAGAAGGGCCCAAGGCTTGTGGAAAGACCACAACAGCTGAGCAACATGCCAAAAGTATACTCTATATGGATGATCCAGCGCACAAGGAACAATTCCTACAAATGGCTGATAGCAACATTTCCAATCTACTTGAGGGAGAGACACCACACATGATAGATGAATGGCAATTGGCACCCAAATTATGGGATGCCATACGCTTCACTGTGGATCATAGACAAGAAGATGGCCAGTTTATTTTAACTGGTTCTGCCGTTCCCTTCACCAATCATGGTGAGATTAGCCATACTGGAACAGGACGTTTTGCTTGGCTCAAAATGCGCCCCATGTCATTATGGGAATCGGGAGACTCTAATGGAACTATATCATTAAGTAGTCTATTTGAACAAGAAGACAAGCCATTTGGCGCTAAGTGCGAAATGAGCATGGAACGACTTGCATTTCTCACGTGTCGCGGTGGATGGCCAAAATCATTAGACAAAAAGACAGAGAATGCAGCTTTATTGCAAGTTAGAGTATATCTTCAAGCTGTTGTTCGCTCGGATATTTCTCGTGTAGATGATGTAGAAAGAAATCCAGATAGAGCATTACGCTTATTAAAAATCTATGCACGTCATCAAGGAGCATCTGTTAGCATAGCCACTATCGCCAAAGATTTAGAGGCTAATGAGGCCGTAACACCAAGCGTCATAACAGTAGACGCTTATCTCAACGCCCTACGCAAGATTTTCGTGATAGAGGACATGCCGGCATGGAATCCCAACCTGCGCAGCAAGACTGCCATTCGCACCTCAGACACTCGCTATTTCGTAGACCCTTCCATTGCCGTGGCAGCATTGGGCTTAGGTCCCAAGGACCTCATCAACGACCTCAACACCTTCGGCTTGCTCTTCGAGACGATGTGCGTGAGAGACCTCCGAGTATATGCCGATGCCCTGGGCGGCACAGTATATCATTATCGAGACAAGAACGGCTTGGAGTGTGATGCCGTGGTGCATCTGCGCAATGGCTCCTACGGCTTGGTAGAAATCAAGCTTGGCGGAGACAAACTGGTAGCCGAAGGTGCCGCTTCGCTCCTGAAGTTAGCCTCCAAGATAGACACCACCAAGATGAAGGCCCCTTCCTTCATGATGGTGCTCACGGGTGTAGGCGAATATGCCTACCAGCGCACCGATGGTGTATTCGTAGTGCCAGTGGGCTGCCTGAAAGACTAACGATGCAATATGGTTCTCCGCAAGAAATTCTGGGAGGGCAGGTTTATTACCTGCCCAATTACCCAAATTGTATATTTCAAAAAGGCATTTTTTGCTGCTGGGCAGGTAACAAACCAACCCTCCCAGTTACATTTCTGCTAACTATTGGGCAAACCGTAAAGCCCGAAAAATTCAAATCCAAAGTAAAAAATGGAGATTTTTTAAGCAAATCCAAAGTAAGCATGACGCTTTTTCTGATCAAATCCAAACTTACAATCAGAAAATCAGCCGAAACGAAAAAAATCGTCATATTTTTGCGAAAAATTTCGTTACGAAAAATTTCGTTTATGAAGAATCCATTCAAATTCGAAATGGCCATCATCAGCAGTGGCAACAATCCCGTCCAAGAAAGTGGTGATGCTAGACTGAAAAATGTATCCGAAAAGAGAAAGAGGCCTTTTTGGAGGCAAGAAATACTCCTAATAGATTTTTATTCTATTTATTACCATAAAGAACCTTCTTTCGAAGGACTATATTCTTTTTCTTCATAACGAACTGCTCCATAATCAATCTCTATTCTAACTTTGATTAACTTGTCTAGTTCAAACCAAAGGCATGTTTCTTTTCCAGCAGTTCTAGATTGCATCTATAAGCTATGTATATACCGCCAACAAGGGTAAGTAGGAATAATATCAGTCCTATTCCCTCGCAAAGAGCTCCCTTCCATCCAAACCACCACTGCACAATGACGAAATAGGCTATGACTACTGGGATACATGCCAGTAAACCTATGGCAGCAGGAAATATGCTTAGACGTGTAGTTTCAATATCGTCTTCCTCGTCAAAAAGAACATTCTCAAATAATTTAAATGAAAGTATCTGATACAGCATAATCAGCACCATTGGCAGAAAACTTGAGTGCATCTTGAGATACCATATATGTCTTGCCATCATGCTTAAAGGCTACATAAAAGCTATTGCTAGTCTTACCACACGACTCTATCTCCAATCCTTTTTCTAGAGAAACATGTTTAAGAGGTTCAGCTAGTTTCCACACGGTGTCAGCCTTGACTGCCACACTACATTTCACAGAATCGCCAAAGAGCGGATCGAGTACAAACTTTTGGGCAGAGATAGACAGGCTGCTCAATAGCGTGATCAACAGAATAAAAATACGATGTTTCATACGTTATAAATTGTAAAAAGAGTCATCGCTTGAGGATATATCTTTTAACCTTTTGATAAAATGCATTCTTTTTATCAGAATCCGCACCGCAGTACCTTTGCACCAGCGATTCGAAATTAAGACCCCGCTCTGAAGGAAGCGGAGAACCGCTAGTAGTAAACAATGAACAATAATAGTAATGTAAACGAAGCTCAGAACGCTAAGAAGATGACTGAGCGCACTGGCAAGAACTGCAAGGTGAAGACGATGGAAATCAAACTCGTGAGAATAGCCAAACGACAGACTTACACCATCGGAGCTCTCTATCTGGACGATGAGCCTTGGCGACTCTGTGACACACTGGAGCCTCGCTGCCGCAACTTCAAGTTCCAAGCTACCGATGGACCTCTGGACCGCAGCCTGAAGGTGCAACTAGCCAAGGAGCGTGGCATCAAGAAGCATGCACTGGCTGATGGCAAGCAGGTGTATATCACCATCACCAGCAGCAAGGGATGCATCGACCCGCTCACTGACTAATAATGAATAATTGATAATTAATAATGAATAATTATGGCTAAGCAAATTAACATGAACATGAACGCCACTCACATTGAGCTTTCAGGCACAGCGTTTCTCGACGACAACAAGTACTTCCTCTTCTCACCCGACTATCCAGTGCCAGGCAAGCTCAGCAGCTTCCGCCGCCATGGCATCATCCAGCAGATGAGCGATGGCACCATCGACTGCGTGATACAGAAGGCAAAGCACAGCAAGAGCGTGAAAATCAAGAAACTGAGACACGGTTCCCTCTCAGCCACCAGCGACCAAGCCATCTTGCTCTATCTCAAGGTGTACAAGAAGGAAGGAGTGGACATAGCCGAGGCTCTGAGACAGGATGCCATCGAGGCTATCGAAAGTTTGTAACTGGGAGGGCAGGTTTATTACCTGCCCAGCAAAGAAGAATATATTTATCATAAAATGCAATTCTGAAAAATAGATGAGTGTATATTTAATCAAGGTGGAGAAGGGCAGAAAAACTGCCCGCTCCATCACCTCGGAAGAGGAGTATAAACGACTGCGCAACAGCAGCTATCAGCTGGCCAACCTGCGACTGGCTCGCAGCGGCAATGGCGAGGCCAAGCGAAGACTGGTGCAATTCAACTACTCGGGCTATTACCCCAATGGACTGGTGAAGGGCAACAAACTGCCTAGCCAAGCCTTCGGATTTGACGTGGACGAGCCTGAGGAATTCAATCGCATCGCCCAACTTCTGCTGGGGAAGAGCAAGCAGGCTAACGACCCGAAAGGGGAAAACAAATCACTAGCCGAGGAGCTGGGACTCCTGATGATGGAGCGCTCGGCAAGACAGGGCGGTCACTGCGTATTCCTGCGCCAGAAAGGCAAGACCATCCTGGAGAACCAAATCCGCATAGCCAGCCAGCTGGACTGCGAGATAGACACCAATACCCACGACATCAACCGTGTGTATTTCTCCACCAGTGCCTCGGTAGAAGACCTGCTCTATCTCTCCCCACGCCTCTTCGAAGACCAGTATGGCAGCAGCCCTGGAGCCGACGAGCAGAGCGTGGCGGCTGAAGCCCAAGCCCTGGAAGACCGTGAGCGAATGGGACAAGAGGAACTCCCGCCAGGAGCCCACAGCGCCAACAAGCATTTTAAGTTAGGAGTTAGAAGTCTGGAGTTAGGAGTGAAACCTACGGGAGCTGGCAGCAAGGAGGAAGACCAAACTGGGCTTCAAAAATCGGCGGAATTTGCGAGAGAAAATCCTCCCCAAGCAGCGACCTATCTCGGCATCCCCTACACAGAGATTATCCGCAAGTGGTGGGCTATGTACAACGACGGCAACACCCCTGTGAAATCCAATCGCGACGTATTGACCTTTGAGCTCGCCGTGAACCTGCGCCATATCTGCGGATTCGACCGCCAAGTCCTGGACCAGGTCATCCCTTGCTACGACGGATTTCCCGAGGACCAGAAGCTGAAGTGCATCGACTCTGCACTCGGCGAGCGTCGCACCAGTATGCCCAAGCGTCTGAAAGATGTGCTGAGCAGCCTGCGCAAGGACTACGCCAGCGGCATAGCCACGCCGCCAGCAGGGGCAGAGACGGCAGGCGACATCGTGGACGCACTGGACAATGCCGAGCAGCAAGACGCCCTCTACTATGCCAACCGACTGATGAAGGCAGCCCGCCCATTGGGCATCAACGACAGTCTGGAGGCAGCCGAGCCACGCCTCACCATGCCCGTGCTCACCGCCATCTGTCCAGCCATCGGCATGCTAGCATCGGGTGTCAAGATAGATGTACACGGCAAGTGCAACTCGCTCAACCTCATCGCCTATGTGGCAGGCGACTTTGCCAGCGGCAAGGGCAGCATCGACCCCATCATCACGGCTTGGATCCAAGAGGTGAGACAGCAAGACGGCATCTACCTACAGCAAGAAGCCGTATGGCGAGAAAAGAAGAAGCAAGCCAAGAACGCCAAGAGTCAGCCCGAGGAGCCCAAACTGCCCGTGAGATTCCTGACGCTCAACAACACCGTGGCCAACCTAGCCGACCGACTCGCCAACACGGCAGGCTTGCACGCCTTCTCCTTCACCCCTGAAGCCGACACCGTGGCGCTGAGATGGAAGCAGAGCATCAGCGACTTCAGCGTGATGCTGCGCCAAGCCTATGATGCCAGCCGATATGACAGAGAGGCGAAGAGCGCCGATGCCGTGAGCGTGCATATAGACCATCTGCGCTGGAACGTGACGATGTGTGGCACGCCCGATGCCCTCTATCGAGTGGTGACCAACTACACCGACGGTTTCCAGTCGCGCATCGCCATCGCCCGCACGCCCGACAATACCTATGCGCCACTGGAGGACAATCCGCGCAGCCTGAGCCCTCAGCAGGCAGAAAACATCCGAAAGGTGGCTCATCTGCTGCCCCTGATGCAGGGCGAAATCCATCTGTCCAAGCTAGAGGAGCGAGGCAGGAAGTGGCTGGAGACCATCCGACTGGAAGCCATCAAGAACGATGATACCGTGATGGCAAGACAGCGATTCCGCACCTGCGTCACCGCCCAGAGAATGACGGCATGCCTGATGCTCTGCCAAGTATGTGAGAAGATGATCAAGGAGATGGGACTGGCAGAGGCTGAGAAAATGCTGCGTCAGAAGCCCGACAGCTGGCAGGAATACATGCAGAAGGCGCAGACGCCGAGTATGCTGGACGCCTACACGCTGATAGCCGACTCGCTGATAGACAGTGCCCTCTTCTACTTCCGCACGCGCATAGAGAAGGCGATGTACAAGAGTGGAGACCGAGGCGGCGACCGTATGCGTCAGGGCAAGAACGACAGCATATTTGAACGCTTGGCTGTAGACTTCACCACAGAGCAAGCATATCAGCAAACCATGATAGTAAAGGGAAATGACACCACTCGCAACAGCGTGCGCCAGATGCTGAAGAACTGGCAGAAACAAGGGCTGATAGTGAACACCAGCCTGGGGAACTATAAGAAACTGAGCTTCAAGCCTGTGTCATGAGTGTCATGTGTCATGAGTGTCATCAAGGATTAATCAAACAAAAAAGAAAGATATGGACATCACAATAAGAAGATACAAGAAAGTAAAGGAAGCCATAGCAGGCGTCCTCTTGCTAGAGAATAAGCATATATGTGATACGGCAGAGCATGCCACAACTTGCCTGCCAGTGGGGAAATACAAGATCAAGATGCAGAAAGATGCCAGGCTCCAGCGCATCGTGCCTAAGATATTCCTGCTTAAAGGCAGAAAGCAACAAGGCATCATCAGACCTGGCAATGGCGTATACACACTGAAAGATGGATCTATCATCGTGGGCAAATATCAAGCCGCAGGACTCTGTATCCATTCTTCCAGCATATTCGAACGCCTCGTCTTCTGTCTGCGAAAGACGGAAGAACGAGGCAAGAATATCAACCTCAGCATAGAGGAAATCTAGTTTTTCTGGCTCCTCACGCCCTTGCCCTTGGTGAGATGCAGGGTAACGGGCTTGAGCTTATGACCGCTATGATCGAAGATGATGGCGGGATCCAAGCGGCGGCCGCCGAAGCTGACCTCGAAATGCAGGTGCTCGGTGGTCGCCCTTCCGGTTCTGCCCGTGAGACCGATTACCTCGCCTGCCTTCACCTTCTGCCCCACCTTGACCTTGTTCTTAGACTGATGGCTATAGAGAGTCTCGAAACCATAGGCGTGGCGGATGCGGATGCAGTTGCCATAGCCATAGAAGGGACCGGATGCCACTACCACGCCATCGAAGGCTGCCACAATCTCATCGTTAGGACGGGTCTTGAGGTCCACGCCCGAATGGCGACGCTTGCCTCCGTAAGGGCTGATGACGTGGGCACCAGGCAGTGGATATGCCCATGCCTTCCGCTCCATCTTCTCCAGGTCTAGCTCAAAGGTATTGGTGATGGTGAAAGGATCGCTCACCTCGTCAGGGTTCAGGGTCAATCCCCTGCCCATCTTACTGGCGGTCTTGCCATCTGCCTTGGCAGCCTTGCCCTTAGCCTCAGCGTCACGACCTGCAGAACTGTCCTTGCCACCCACCACGGATATGAGCACACGGGAGCCCGACTTGCGAAACTGCACCGTCTGGCGGCGCAGGCGATGGCTCTTGAGCTCGATGAAAGTCTCAGGATTGAGGCGACCGCCATTCACCATGATGGAGAAATCACAATAGGTAGTGCCATTCTTGGTGCCCACGATGGCGATGGTCTGACCAGCATCTATGTGCTGTCCCACCTTGACCAGGTTCTCGGCATTGTTGGCATAGACCGTCTCCAGTCCGTTGTCGTGACGGATGACGATGACATTGCCCATCGACTCCGTCTTGCGCGAGAGGCGTACATAGCCATCAAACATCGCCTTCACGGCATCGCCCTTGCTCGTCTCGATGCGCATCACGCTATTGCCATTTACCAGGCTAGCCTTGCCCACAGGCAGCGGAAAGGAATATTCCTTGGCACGGAATATCTCAAAGTCAACATTGAATGCTTGACTCTGGGCAAAGAGCCCTGGCGTAGCGATGCTCACCTGCTGTTGTTCGGCGGCGGTGAAGACATTCTTGGCAGGCATGAAACTATTCAGGGATACAAACATGAATCCCGAGATGGCTAGCATGCCCAAACCATGCTTCAGTAGTTGTTTCTTATTCATTATCAGTTTTTTTTAAACGCATAACATCCACCAGCTCCGCTTGATTACAAACGAAGTTGGTGGATGTTATCCTTCATATCTTATTATATCTTATTATTTTTCCAGTTACAGCAAACCTGCCCTCCCAGCATCTCTAGCTCAGCATGATGGCGGTATAGATGCGGCCGCTCTCGGTGCCCAACTTGCGGGCAGAGAAGTACTCATCGCTATGGGCGAAGGTACAGATGCCACAATCCTGTATGTTCTCCTCAGGCACACCGCAGTGCATGAGAATCTGCTTGTTGCAGAGCGGCAAGTTGATGTGCCACTTCATCGGCTGCACCACATTGCCCTCGGCAGCCAAGCGCTCACGCTCAGCGGCATCGGCAGAGAAGGCTGCATTAGGTCGCTGCTCGGCTATCTCCTTCATCGGGAAGGCAGCCTGCTCAAACTGCTCGTACACCTCATCGCCCACCTCGAAATTTTCGAGCGAAATGCCTGGGCCTATCACAGCCTTCAACTTCTTAGGGGCAGTGTTATAGGAGAACTTCATCTCCTGAATGGTCTTGTGAACGATGCGAGCCAAGGTGCCTCGCCAACCGGCATGGATGGCAGCCACGGCATGGTGCTCCTCATCATAGAGCAGTACCGGAATGCAATCGGCTGTGGAAACGCCCACGCATACCCCCTTTTGGTTGGTCATCACGGCATCCACACCCTCCAATACCATCTTTCGGATATTCTCAGGCATCGTCAAGAACTCGCCAGCCACCTGGCGCACCTCTACGCCATGTACCTGATGGGGCATGATGATATGGTCGGTGCTGATGCCCAACTCTGCGGCGAGCTGCTTGCGGTTCTCTGCCACATGCGCAGGATTATCGCCGCAATACTCATTGATATTGAATTCGCCATAGTTGCCCTGGCTCACTCCGCCCTTGCGGGTGGTGGAGAATGCCTTGACTCCAGCGGCTATGCTATATACTTTGAACATTGAACTTTGAACTTTGAACTTTATGATTAGACTTTTTACTTTGAACTCCGAAAACAGAACGTTATGACTTTTTGGGCATATCATAAAGTTCAATGTTCCAAGTTCAAAGTTCAAAGTCAAGATTACTCATATTCGAAATCATCGAGGTCGTCTACGTCCTCGATTTCATCCTCGTCGATATACTCCACGATGTCCTCACCCTCGTCAGCCAGCTCTTGCTGGAAGCGAGACATATCCTTGTCACGATGCACGAGGGTGTCTTCGGCAGTAATCTCCTGGAGTTTGTTGCTCTCTGAGTTGAGTTCCTTCCAGAGCACATCCTTCAGTTCCTGGATGCCCTGGCCCGTAACGGATGATATGAAGACCACTGGCAGGTCAGTAGGCAGAGTTTCGCGGAGCATCTCGATGAGCTCATCGTCCAGCAGGTCACACTTGGTGATGGCTAGCACACGATGCTTATCGAGCATCTCGGGATTAAAATTCTTCAGCTCGCCCAGGAGCACCTCATATTCCTTCTTGATGTCGTCGGTATCGCCTGGTACCATGAAGAGGAGCAGAGAGTTGCGCTCGATGTGACGAAGGAATCGCAAACCGAGTCCCTTTCCTTCGCTCGCACCCTCGATGATGCCAGGGATATCAGCCATGACAAAGCTCTGGTGGTCGCGATAGTCCACGATGCCCAGCGATGGTTCGAGCGTAGTAAATGGATAGTTAGCAATCTTAGGACGAGCACTGGATACGGCGCTGAGCAGCGTGCTCTTGCCGGCATTAGGGAATCCTACCAAGCCCACGTCGGCGAGGAGCTTCAGCTCCATGATGATGGTCATCTCCTGCATAGGTTCGCCTGGCTGGGCATAGCGAGGAGCCTGATTGGTAGAGGTACGGAACTGGAAGTTGCCCAGTCCGCCACGACCGCCCTTGAGCAGCAATACTTCCTGCCCATCATAGGTTACATCGCATACATACTTGCCCGTCTCGGCATTATATACCACGGTGCCACAAGGCACGTCGATATAGATGTCCTTGCCATCGGTGCCATGGCACTTGTCGCGTCCGCCATTACCACCATGCTCGGCAAAGAAGTGGCGCTGATACTTGAGGTGCAGCAAAGTCCAGTAGTTGTGGTTGCCGCGCAGATAGATGCTTCCTCCACGTCCGCCATCGCCGCCGTCAGGACCACCATTAGGTTGGTACTTTACGTGGCGCAGGTGCATGGAGCCTTTACCACCCTTACCAGAGCGGCAGTTGATCTTTACATAGTCTACGAAATTGGATTCAGCCATTGATTATCAATCTATTAATCATTAATAAATCTTCCCCGCAGAGAGGCGGGGAAGATTTAACATATATATATATCTTAGAGGTTGTCGATCACATCGCATACACGAGCGAAGATCTCATCTACAGTGCCGAGACCCTCGATGTGGTGGTGGATGCCTTCCTTCTCATACCAGTCGATGAGCGGAGCAGTCTGAGTGTGGTATACGTTGAGACGCTTCTTGATAGTCTCCTCGTTGTCGTCAGAACGACCACTTTCCTTACCACGGTTGATCAAACGAGCCATCAACTCATCCTCAGGTACAGCGAGCTCGATCATGGCAGCCACCTTGTGACCACGCTCAGCGAGCATCTTCTTCAGAGCCTCAGCCTGTGGAGTGGTACGTGGGAAGCCATCGAAGATAACACCCTTGTGATCCTTGCCGAAGCTATCGTATACACTAGCAAGGATGTCGATCATCAACTCGTCTGGAATCAACTGACCATTGTCGATATAACCCTTAGCAGTCTTGCCGAGCTCTGTACCATTCTTGATTTCGTTACGAAGAACGTCACCTGTTGAAATGTGACCGAGACCATACTTCTCGATCATCTTGTCGCTCTGTGTGCCCTTACCTGCACCTGGAGCGCCGAAAATTACGATATTTTTCATCTTTCTTTTTTTTAATGTATATATAAAATTTATATGTTGTCAAACAATAGTGAGTATCATTCATACTTATTCACCCACTTCTGCCCCCTAGGAGACAAAAGAATGGCTATAACGATTGAAAAAAGAACTGTAAAAGTTCCCAAGAAAACCAATGCATTCATATTATATCCTCCGCTTTTTATTATTAAACGTTCTATACTTTCTGCGCTTGAGTTCCTTTTCTTTTTTATCCTTCAAGTAAAAGAACAATCCAGCACAAAAAAGCCCTATGCCAATGAAGCCACAAATAAGATAAAGCAACCAATGCTTCTCCTCTAAGTCAGCCAACAAAGCAGCAGCAAAGGCTGCTTTACTCCACGATGGTATAGATGTCTCTCAGGTTGCGGCCTTCCTGGTCATAATCCAAGCCATAGCCCACGATGAAGTCGTTAGGGATCTCCATCACGGCATAGTTAATCTTCAAGTCCACCTTCAGATTGCCTGGCTTCACGAGCAGGGAGCAAATCTCGATAGATGCAGGCTCCTGCTTCTTCAGCTCCTCTATCATGTGCTGCATAGTGAAACCAGAGTCCACGATATCTTCCACGATGACGATGTGGCGGCCCTTGATGTCGCCATTCAAGCCCATGAGTGTCTTCATGCTGCCAGTAGAGGATGTGCCCTCGTAGGAAGCATACTTCACGAATGAGATTTCGCTCGGGACGGTAATCATTCGCATCAAATCGGCTGCGAAGATAAACGAGCCATTCAACACTGCCAAGAACACAGGGGTCTTGCCCTCATAGTCCTGGTTAAGACGGTCGGCTACGACCTTAACTTTCTCTAGGATCTCGGCCTCTGGAATCGATGTTTTGAAGGTCTTATCCTTAATTTTTACTACGCCCATAGTCTATAAATTGAATATTTTCTGCAAAATTACGAAAAAAACACGAAACTTCGTGCTATCATAGCTATTTTTTTAGTACTTTTGCACTTAGAAGAGCCAAAGAGAGAAGGTTTTTCGGAAAAATGGCACTTTTAACTAAAATCAAAGTATGAAGATATTCACTAGTGCTCAGATACATGAGCTTGACAAATATACCATAGAGCATGAGCCTATCTCATCGCTCAACCTGATGGAGAGAGCTGCCAAGGCTCTCACCAGAGCCATTGAGGAAGAATGGCTGAACCATACACCCGTGGTCATCTTTGCCGGTCCGGGCAATAACGGTGGTGACGCACTTGCCGTAGGCAGAATGCTGGCGGAAGACGGATACCAGGTGAGCGTGTACTTATTCAATGTACACAACAAGCTATCAGCCGACTGCGCCGCCAACAAGAAGAGAATCATTGAGGGAAAGAAGGTGAAGAAGTTTGTGGAAATCACGCTCAACTTTGACCCTCCACAGCTCACAGCCGAGACGCTCGTGATAGACGGCCTCTTTGGCAGCGGACTGAACAAGCCGCTGGCTGGCGGATTTGCCGCCATGGTGAAATATATCAACCAAAGCGCTGCCAAGGTGGTGAGCATCGATATCCCTTCAGGACTGATGACCGAGGACAACTCCAACAACATCCACGCCAACATCATCCATGCCGACCTGACGCTCACGCTACAACAGAAGAAGCTATCCATGCTGATGGCAGACAACCAGCAATACCTGGGCAGACTGAGAGTGCTCGACATCCGACTATCGCAAGAGTACATACAGAACGCCAAGTGCAGATGCAGCATACTGGAGGAGCAAGACGTGCGCCAGCTATTGCGCCCACGCAGCGACTTTGCCCACAAGGGCAGCATGGGCAACGCTCTCTTGATAGCCGGCAGCTACGGTATGAGCGGAGCCGCCATCCTAGCCACCAAGGCTTGTCTGAGAGCAGGCGTGGGCAAGGTAACCACGCATACGCCTAAGCGCAACTATGAGATTATGCAAATCAGCGTGCCAGAAGCCGTATTGCAGATGGATGCCGAGGAAACCATATTCAGCGAGCCGGTAGACACGGAGAACTTCAGCGCCATGGGCATAGGTCCGGGACTGGGCACCAACGAGAACACAGCCATCGCCCTGATAGCCCAACTGCGCCGCAGCACCTGCCCTACGGTGATAGATGCCGACGCCATCAACATACTGGGCAGCCACAGAGCCTGGCTACAACAACTGCCCAAGGACATCATACTGACGCCCCACCCCAAGGAGTTTGACCGCCTGGCTGGCAACACCAGCAACACCTGTTGTGAGCGCCTGGCAAAGGCTAGCGAACTGGCAGAGCGCCTGCACGCCTACATCATCCTGAAGGGGCACTACTCAGCCCTGTGCCATCCTAACGGACAGATAGAATTTTGCAGCACGGGCAATAGTGGTATGGCTACAGCTGGCAGCGGCGATGTGCTCACGGGCATCATCACGGCACTGCTGGCTAGAGGCTACAATCAAGCCGACGCCTGCCGACTGGGCATGCATCTACACGGACTGGCTGGCGACATCGCCATCAAAGACCTGGGCAAGGAAAGCCTCATCGCAGGCGACTTGATACAATATCTGCCCAAAGCCTTTCTGAGACTGGAAGACTAGTAGCCCTCGCTCTCCGAGCGTGGGCATCCTAACAGAGAAGAAGCAAAAAAAGCGGGAACCCTTTCGGATTCCCGCTTATATTTTGTGTTGTCGAAACTCGAAGATTAGTCGAGGTTAGCCAACTTGTTGTCAGAATGAAGAACATCCTTGATCTTGTGGCTATAGAGGTCAACCATGTACTCACGAGCCTTACCGCAGTACTGACGTGGGTCGAAGTACTCTGGGTGAAGAGCCAATGTCTCACGAACACCTGCTGTGAAAGCAAGACGAGAGTCAGAGTCGATGTTGATCTTGCAAACAGCGCTCTCAGAAGCCTTAGTAAGCTGCTCCTCTGGGATACCAACTGCATCTGGCAACTTGCCACCGAACTTGTTGATGATGTCAACATACTCCTGAGGAACTGAAGAAGAACCGTGGAGAACGATAGGGAAACCAGGAAGCTGCTCCTCAACTGCTGCCAATACGTCGAATGCCAATGGAGGAGGAACGAGGTGACCAGTCTTAGGGTCACGTGTGCACTGCTCTGGCTTGAACTTGTAAGCACCGTGAGAAGTACCGATAGAAATAGCCAATGAATCAACACCTGTACGAGTTGCGAAATCTACAACCTCCTCAGGCTTTGTATAGTGAGACTCCTCAGCAACTACGTCATCCTCAACACCAGCGAGGACACCGAGCTCACCCTCTACAGTTACACCGAACTGATGAGCGTAATCAACAACCTTCTTTGTCAATGCAACGTTCTCCTCGTATGGAAGTGAAGAACCGTCGATCATTACAGAAGAGAAGCCGAAATCTACACAGCTCTTACATGTCTCGAAGCTATCACCGTGATCGAGGTGGAGAACGATCTCAGGATGGTTGCAACCCAACTCCTTAGCATACTCTACAGCACCCTCTGCCAAGTAACGGAGCAAAGTAGGGTTAGCATACTTACGAGCACCCTTAGATACCTGGAGGATAACTGGTGACTTCAAGTTTGAAGAAGCCTGGATGATAGCCTGGAGCTGCTCCAAGTTGTTGAAGTTGAAAGCAGGAACGGCCCAACCGCCCTTGATAGCTCTTGCGAACATTTCCTTAGTGTTCACAAGACCGATTTTCTTGTAATCTACTGCCATAATTGTTTAAAATTTATATTTTAATGAAACATTCTCATTGTTTCGGAAAGGCAATTCTCCCTAAGGGGAACGCCTACCTTTTTATTTTCCGAGTGCAAATTTAACTTTTTCATTTGAAATAGCAAAATGTTGGCGAAACTTTTCGGGTTACAATCAAGTTAAAAAAGTTAATATTTACACTTCTCATCTTTTCTTAACCCGTTTTGCTAAACGCACTTTGCAATTTAGCATTATAACCTTTCAATTTCCTCATCACCTACATTTACACCCTTGAATTTAGAGTTTACTTTTCTTATCTTCAATCGAAACGTCAAAGATATCTCCCTACTATCGAGCCAATAGTCTTGTCTATCAATGACATTCCCAGCAAATTGCTTCTCACCATATTTAGTCAAGAACAAGTCTGTTGCTTTCAGTTGAAGACTAGCCCTTCCCTTCCAAAAACTCTTAGTGCAACCCAAGTTTAGTCCATATTCCTCGCGATAGTTATAGACATTCCCCACATCACCTTTACTATTATAGAGAAAATCTACAAATGCCGACCAGCCATGAGCAAAGGCGAACATGTTTTTACTTTCCACCTGTACCATCGGCTTGTTCATATGAAAAACACCTTCGGAAGAAAATAAAGTGAGCCACTGTTTTGACCAACTGGCAGAGAAAACAGGTGACCAGCATCCTATCTTGGGAGTCAGTTCAATAGAAGCCCGCAAATTCTTCAACGTAGGAATATTTATATACGTATTCTCTGTTATGGCAGAATTATCTTTCAAATTTTCCGCCCAACTTATGATGGCATGCCTCCTATCAGTATATTCCAATGATAGCATCATCCACTTCCAGCCACCAGACAGTGATACATCATGCAGATACTCATGCTTCAAATAAGGATTACCAGTATCTAGCATGAAACGATTAGCGTATCTCACATTATTACTTAATTGCATATAAGTAGGACGCTCAGTCCTAGTAGCATAAGCCATCATCAACTGCCAGTCTCCCCATTCTTTGCTATAGGTTAAACTAGGGAAGAAATGGCTAAAGTTTCTACTTTGCGCTTTCACCAACTGCTGATTTTCAAAATACTTAAAGCTGGCTTCCTCATAACGAAGTCCCAAAGAGAACTGACCAGCCTTGGTTTCGCAGGACAAATCAAAAAAAGGAGCAACATGCTGTTCCACCAATTTGGCAAAAGAGGAAGACGGATTATCCAAATTGCTGATATAGTCATCATGACGATGCGTATTATTATATTCCATTCCCACGGTAACACCAATATTACCCATCTTATAATCTGCATAGGCTTTGGCTGCCAGCAACTTATTAGACATCATGCTCTTCGTATCAACCATACGTTCATCCACAGCAAGGCTCTTTTCTTGATTACTCGCTGTTTCAGTATTACCACTTAACAGATATTTCACATCCATTCGCACATCCGTGTTTCCTATTTTTCCATTGTAAAACAAATCCCAATTGTGCGTAGGCTTTTGAGAAGTCTTACCATTGCAAATAGAATTAATCTTATCATACAGAGATCCATCAGCTAGTACCTCGCTAGTAAGCAATGCATAAGTGGAATAAGAAGGATAAAACTTCCCCATATATAAGCATCCCAGTTCATGGTCATTGGATATGTTCCAGTCTGCTCCCCAGGTAGTATTTATATTCCATTTAACCGGATTAAACACTTGGCTAAATTTCTGGTTCCACTGCGTGTCTGCTGCTACAGTTTTTTCCGTTTCACTGGGATAATGCCCTTTATCTCGCAAGACGAAAGCAGAACCATATAGGCGAATTTTCTTATCAGAATAACTCCAATTAAACTGTCCTAGAGCATCATAATTATAATCCGACAAAAAATACGCCGTCCTTATATCACAGCCAAATCCATCATCCTGATTCTTTATCGTCTGAATCTTTACTACACATTTTACGGATGCATCATATTGGCTACCAGGATTTCTTACAATTTCTACTGTTTGAATTTTATCTGAACTCAACTGCGAAAGTTCAGAGTTATCTGTTAGCTGGCGTCCATCAAGATATATTACAGGCACTCCCTTACCAAAAACCTCTATACTATTATCTTTTTTCTTGATACCTGGCATTTGGCAGAGTACATCTTCTGCCGTACCCAAAGTCTTTAAGGATGTACTGCTCACATTAAATCTAATACCTGATGGTGTAAGTTTAAAAGGCTGCATAGTACCTTTGACCCAAACCTCAGATAGAATTTTTGAATCAATTTGCATTTTGATATTTCCTAGATTTCCCTCAGGATTGGATATATAAATTGTCTTATATCCTACCATAGACAATTTCAGAATACCATTTCTGTCTTCAGAATTCATAGAAAACCTTCCATAATCATCCGTCAACACACCCTTTACAAAAGCAGAATCTTGTCTGTCTAATAAAACAACATTAACATAGGGCAATGCTTGCTGCTTATCATCAACTACACAACCAGTAACACTTTGCGCAAAACTAAAACAGTGCGAAAGACATCCACAAACAAATAATATCAATCTACTATTCATACTCTCTTATTTTTATTACATGCAGAATTAAAACCACAGCACGCATCTGTTCCATCAGGAATAAGACCGCCCCGTAACATCGCTAAGATTAATTGTGTCTTGAGCTCCCAAATCTAAGATTTCGAAACCAAATAAACTCATAAAATTATTTTTTATATTAGCCTACTCTTTCAGCTTTTCAGCATCACTTTTTGATACAAAAAGCTTTTATCTATGTCTTTTACACAGTTTAATCGCATACGCCAATACCACCACAAAGCCGATGAAAGGCACAATGAAAGGCATCACCACATGCGTGGTATCGGCTATCAGCCCCATCAGCAGGAAGCCGCATCCGCCTATCGGAGTCATCATCAGGAGGGAGGATGCCGTCTTCGTAAGATTGCCCAATCCCGTAAGGGCGAGACTGAAGATGGTTGGGAACATGATGGCCTCAAAAAGATAGTTGGCTACCAAGGCTACCAGCGATAACGTGCCTAAATTGCAGAGTACCAAACCGATGGAACAGACGCTGCCAACAGCACAGATCAAGAGCATGGTGGTTGCCTTGATGTGGCGCATAATCCAGCTGCCCAGGAATCTGCCCACCATGAAGAATGCCAGCGCCAAGGTGAGCACGAGAGAAGCCGTACGGTCGTCCATCCACTGCATGCCCGTTACGAAATTGATGAAGTATGAATTGATGGAAATCTCTGCCACCTCATAACTCAGCAAGGCAAAGAGACCGAACACGAACATCTTATGATTGGCAAAAAGCTTGCTGATATTGCTGCCTTTGGCTCTATCTTCACGGGTTCTAGCGTGCTGAATCTCAGGTAATTCCACCCGAGAGAACACAAAGGCTATCAGCAGCACCAACACACCCAGAATGCCGTAGGGTATCACCACATTGCCACCCTCATCGGTGCCATTGAAGAGAAACTGACCGATGCAGAAAGTGGCGAAGATGCTGCCCAAACCATTGAACGACTGCGAGAGGTTCAGTCGGCTGGTAGCCGTTTCCCTGGCTCCCAATTCCGTTACGTAAGGATTGGCGGCCGTCTCCAGGAACACCAGTCCGCAACCGATGATGAAGAGGCAAAGCAGGAAGGCATAGAAACTGCCCATCGATGCTCCGGGGATGAAGAGGATGGCTCCCAAGCCAAAGAGCAGGAGGCCGAACACCACTCCGCGGCGATAGCCATACCTATTTATAAATATACCCGCCGGTATCGCCATGAGGAAATAGCCCAGATAGGTGGTTACCTGAATGAGCGAAGAGTGCGTGATGCTGATATGAAGAGCATTCTGGAAGTGCTTGTTGAGCACATCCAGAATGGCACGAGCGAAGCCCCACAAAAAGAAGAGCGACGTTATTAATATAAAAGGTACTAAATACTTCTTGTCTGTTATACTATATTCTTTGGTCTGCATTTATGTTTGTTTTATAACTCTATATTTTTAAGCGTACTGTATTTATTCATTATAATGGAAATAGTTGAAGTCGGCACTGCCCGACTTAGGCTTGCCCTCGGCAAACATGCCCAGCGTTACGCCCGTGAATCCACCTGCCACCTCTGTACTCATCAGGCTGCAATTGACGGCAGCCAGCTCATGGAAGGACTTGCCATCCAGCGAATAGTCGAAGAAATACATCTCCCCATTGCTGCGGATGCGGAGTTTCACGGCTCCCTTGCGCAGGCGAGGCACGCTCTTCACCACATAGTCTATGCTCTTGAGCTTGCAGCGCAAAGCCACTTGCTTGCTGGAGACGAAGAAGTCGAGATGACCGTCATTGATCTGATAAACGGAAAGTCCTGCCTCCACATTGCCCTTGGTTTCCACCTCGGTCTCCAAGGTCATACGGGCACTCTCCTGTCGGCGTCCCACGAAGGTTGGCTGATTGTTCTCTGTCAATGTGCCGTGAGGATAGAGGCGCACAAAGAACTTTTCTTCTGCCGCCATCGTATCATTGCGAAGATAATTGCTCTCTATCGGATTCTGCAACTGCACCCATTCATAAGAGCCAGTGGTTGGCGCATCATCCTTGTCGGCATCCAAATGCTTCTCCAACGCCACGGCTGGCAAAGTATTCGCCTTGACCAAGGTATCGATAGGCATTCCGCCATTCACCACAGGCCATTCGCCTTCCTTCCACTCCACTGGAGCGAGATAAGTTTCACGACCCAAGTGATGATAAGAGCCGCCATAATTGCGATAAGCCAGGAATATCATCCACCAGGAGCCATTAGGAGCCTGGACCAAGTCGCCATGGCCCGTGCCCTGTATCTGCATGTCCTGTCCCAAGCGGCTACAGTTGGTAAGGATAGGGTTATGAGGATTGCTCTCGTATGGTCCCACTATGTTCTTGCTTCGGGCGATGGTGAGTCGGTGAGCCAACTCCGTGCCGCCCTCGGAGATGAGGAGGTAATAATATCCATCCTTCTTATAGATATGTGGACCTTCTGGATAGCGTCCGCCATCACCCTGCCACAACTTCTTGCTCTCGGTGAGCTGCTCGCCCGTCTTAGGGTCTATCTCGCAAAGCCAGATGGCATCGCCAGGATTGCTCACCATATAGCACTTGCCATTCTCAAAATAGAGAGATGGGTCGATGCCTTGCTGCTTGAGCCAGATGGGCTCGCTCCAAGGACCGGCAGGATTGGTGGCTGTAACCATAAAGTTGCCGCCATTGCCCACATTGGTGGTTATCATATAATAGATGCCCTCGTGATAACGGATGGTTGGCGCATAGATGCCCAGCCATGAACTGGCACCCTTGAGCGGTATCTGGCTCTCACGATCGAGCACATTGCCAATCTGCTGCCAGTGCACCAAGTCCTTGCTCTGAAAAACTGGCACACCAGGGAAGTACTGGAATGATGAATTGACAAGATAGAAGGTATCGCCCACCCTGCACACGGAAGGGTCGGGATGATAACCCGGAACCACTGGGTTACGATACTCTTGAGCCGACAGGGGCATGATGCTCCACATCAGCAGCCACAAAAGGGCAAACAGGTTCAGTTTCTTCATAAGGCTTATTATGTTAATATTGCGACAAAGGTAAGACAATTATTCGAGATAGCCAAAGATTATGGCAAGAATTTGCCAATAAGATGCTTCAGGAGGAAGGTGGCATTCTGATTTTGAGCCACTCCCGGCTGAATCTTATAGGTATAAGTGACATCTGTGCCTAGTTCTATCTCGAAACAATAATTGTGGAAACATGATTTTTGCTCTGACATCTTGGAGAGTTCCAGATCGTGTGTGGCAATGATGCCGCTCACTGGGAGTTGGGCGATGGATTCCAGGAAGAGTCGCGAGCCATTGAGCTTGTCCTCGGAATTGGTGCCCTTCAATATCTCATCAAGGATGATGAGCGTGCGGCAGGACTTATCCTGGCAGAACTGCAACAGCTGCTCCAGGCGCAGCAGTTCGGCATTGAAGTAAGAGATGCCATGCGCCAGGTCATCGGAAGTGCGCATACTGGAGAATAGACGGAAGCGAGAAACCTTCAGCGAATCGGCAAAGACTGGCATGCCAGCCATCGCCAGGATATAGTTGACCCCAAGCGAACGGAGGAATGTACTCTTGCCCGCCATATTGGCTCCCGTGATGATATAATAGTTGCCATCCTTGATACTGAAATCATTCTTCACAGCTTTCACTCCCAGAAACGGATGATATAGATTCTTTGACTCAAAGACTATAGGCATTGAATATTTCTGTGCTTCATGAGAGGTATGAGTGTCATGAGTGTCAAGTGTCATTGTGTCATTAAGGATTTCTGCATCCGTAGCCTCTGGGTGATTATAACGGAAATCGGCCATGCTCACCATGGCGTCCATCTCGCTCACGATGTCCATCCACTCCTCCATCTTAACCATATAAGTATTCTTCCATTTCAGGAACTGGCGAATGAGGAAAAAGTCGCTCAGCATGAAGGAATCGGTAAAGAACAACCCCAGGAAATTGCCGCGACGGTCATACCCCTTCAAGATTTTCTCCAACTGGGCGAAGGAAGGCAAGGCATCAGCCAACTTTGCTTGCATCTCCCGCCCCATCTCGCACTGGAAGTTGCGACGAGCTATCAGCTGAAGTATCTGGGAATAAGCCATGAGCTGATGACGAAGTTTTCCGCCGCTATTATCTATCTTATCCAACGTAGCCTTGCAAACAGAAAACACAACAACAAACTGCACCATCACCCAAGACAAAGCTACATTGGCAGATACCACACCCAAAACTGCTAGAAGCGCTGAGGCACATACACCTATTATTAATAGGACGCCCAAAGCTAGCGAAAGCGAAGAGCCAAACCATGCTGGCACTTGCATCGTGGCCACTCTTCGCACAGCATCTGCCACAGCTGAGGAATTGATCTTTTTCTGGTTCTTCTCCCCAAGAGCCAAGAACTCCATTCGCCAATCGAAAGCCGCAGCAGCCAGTTCTCGCTGCAAATCTCTTCTTCGCTCTATCTCTTCCTTAGCCAGGGGAGAGACATGGGAAAGATGGGCAGCAAGCGCATCTGAACCGCCCGTAGTGATGGTGCGGCAGATGCGATGAAACAAGGAATCCCGCCCGAAGACATCCAAGTCAAAAGCGTATGGATGCTTGGAATCTTGATACTGATATCCCTGTTCAAAAGGAGAAAAATCACCCTCCAGTGCCTTGAGCTCATCTTGGCAAACCTTGAGGAGAGAAGAGAGATGCTCTATCCGCTCTTTGTTCTTGTCATCGAGATGACGCACATTGAAGTAAGCTAGCAAAGCCAAAGCTGCACCCCATAGCCACCTGCCAACATCTCCATCTAAAGCAAAATAACAAACGATGCAGACCAACATGCCGCCAAAGAGCAACAACTCTCCAGCCACAAAGCCACTATTCTTACGCTTCAAGGTTGCTACCTCGGCGGAATAGTTGTCCACATATTGTTGATAATGTTCTTTTAATTTCATATTCTTAAATGTTATTTAGGAAATTGTATGGCTCCCTCCTGCTTCTTGCCATCCATCAGGATGCGCATAGGATGCGCAAAGCGGACATGGCGCACAAACTTCGTCTCCTCTATCGCAGGCATGGCATCCAACATCTCCTTGTTAACGAATCCACCGTTCTCCACATTGGTATCTATCGTGAAATAGCCCACTCCGAATGAGGTGAGATTCTGGAAGAAATGGGTGCCCTGGCTTGGATCGATGTTGTAGTTCTTCAATGCCACTTCCACGATGACACGAGCAGCACTGATGTGCGGCCACTTCACAGGCACACCGAGATAATGGTCGCTAGAGCCCCAACGACCAGGACCTATCAAGACATAATTCTTGTTCTCGGCTAGGAACTTTCGGTTGATGCGTTCGATGTCATCTGCCACATAGTAGTTGTTCATCGCTGAGAAGTTGTCGTCATATTTCACATAGACCACATCCACCACATCCTCGCTGATACCATGTCCCAAGGAATTATGAGAACGCAGCAAGCAGTCGGCATCCGGTATCGCCTTTACATCCTCATCCAGCATCTCCTTGGCATCCACGATAGGGCGAATCTGAAGCAGATAGAAATCACATGTCTTATCGGCATTGATATTGCAGGCAAACTCTATCTCCACAGGACGACGCATCGCCTCGGAACCAAACTTCATCGACATCTGTAGAATCTCAGGCAATGGTATCACACCATGCTGGAGCACTCCCGAGAAGGTTATCACCTTGCGTCCCGATTCATACACGCCATCATTGAGCACCTGATCATAAGGATCAAAAGTAGAGGCAATATAGTTGAGCGACTGGTCCTCCACGGCATCCTTCACCTTCATCTTGAGGATATTAAAGCCATCATCCACCTTGAAGTCCTCGCCCACATGCTTCATATCGAGGGCATAGAACTGGGTCTGCGTCTCGCTCAAAGCCTTTTCCAGCTCTGATGTCTGGAGCACCTGGGTAGGATGATAAGGGCACACGCGCAGGGTTTGTCCACCATCCACGATATACTTGCCCAGTCCGAGTGCCAAGCTGGCGATGCCCTCCTCCGCCGTCTCATCTCCTATCGGATAATAGTTGAGCGAGCGGAGCACACCACTCATGTTGGGATAGAATCGGTCGCCATAATCCTTGCCCACCACCTGCTGCAAGATAACCGCCATCTTCTCTTGGTCGATGACATTGCTGGTAGCTGTCATGTAAGCCTTGGAGTCTCGGTAGAACACCGAGGCATACACACCCTTGATGGCACATGCCAACATCTGCAACATCTGATATTTATCCTCCAGATAAGGTATCATATAGGTGGAATAGATGCCTGCGAATGGCTGATAGTGGGCATCCTCCAAGAGCGAGCTGGAACGGACGGCGATAGGACTCTTCGTTGCCTCAAAGAAGGTGAAGAAGTCGGCTATCAACGAGTCGGGCAGCTGGGCATGCAAGAAATGCTTCAATATCTCCTCATCACTGGCATCGCTCAAGGCTATCGGATAAAGATTGTTGGTCTCCATGAATTCATCAAAGATATCCGTACAGAGCACCACGGTCTTTGGTATCTGAACGGTGGCATTCTCATACTGATTGAACTCAGGATGGCGCTTGATGACATGGTCGAGGAAAGCCAAGCCTCTACCCTTTCCGCCCAAGGAGCCTTCACCGATACGGGCAAAGTGGGCGTACTTATCAAACTTCATGCGGTCGAAGACGGCAACGATACCCAGGTTCTTCATGTGGCGATACTGCACGATGGCATCAAAAATAATCTGGCGATGGGCATCCACATCTTGCAACTTCTGCCAAGTCACATTCTTCAAGAACGCAGAAACAGGGAAGATGGCACGAGCGCAAAGCCAGCGACTCATGTGATTGCGGCTGATATGATAGAGCATGGAGTCGTTAGGGATATTGAAGATATTATCCTGCAACTCCTTCAAACTACGAATGCGCGTAATCTCCTCGTGGGTCTTAGGATCTCGGAAGATGAAATCGCCAAAGCCCATGTGCTCCTCCATCAAATGACGGAGATCCACACTCATTTTCTTAGAGTTCTTATCCACAAATCGAAATCCCTCAGCCTCTGCCTTGGCACGGTTTTCACTCTCGGAGCTCTCCAGTATCAACGGAACAAAAGGATCGTTCTGGCGGATATACCTGAAGAGTTTGAGGCCTGCCTCCGGATCCTTCTCCCTGCCAAAGGTATCTGTACGATACTTAGGCTTGGCATCCACATCAACTTCATTGCCGAAAGCCTTGGCTGCATTCTTAAGAGGGAAACGGGCATCACTAATCACACCAAGGGTATTGTCTGAATACTTTTGATACAACTTCAAGGCTTCCTCATAGGTGCGAGCTAACACCACCTTAGGGCGACCACGCATACGCATGGTTGCTGCATGACGATTCAAGGCTTCCTTGGAGAAATTTTTGCTCTGCTCCAGGATGAAGTTGTAGAGATTAGGCAAGATGGAACTATAGAATCGGATGGAATCCTCTACCAAAAGAATCATCTGCACACCCGCCTCATGAATGTCATGTTCCAAGTTCATCTTGTCCTCTATCAACTTGATGATGGAAAGAATCAGGTTGGTATTGCCCAACCAGCAGAAAACATAATCGAAGATGCTCAAGTCCTCATTCTCCATACGCTTGGTGATGCCATGGGAGAAAGGAGTTAGCACGACGCAATGGATATTAGGAAACTTGCCCTTGATGTCACGAGCCACATCAAAGGCATCATTGTCGGCATTACCAGGCATGCAAATCACGAGGTCTATGACTGTGGATTGCAAAACTTCAGCTGCTTCTTCCGTAGTAGAGACCTGCGTAAAAGTTGGAGGGTAACGAAGTCCCAACTCCATATATTCATTGTATATCTTCTCCTCGATACGTCCATCATCCTCTAGCATGAACGCATCATAAGGGTTGGCCACGATCAGCACATTATAGATACGACGCATCATCAGATTGACAAATGAAACGTCTTTCAAGTAGAACTTATTCCACTCTTGAGGTACATTATTTTCCATATTTGTTGAAATTACTTATGCAAAGATACTGATTTTCTGATATTTACTTGCATCTTTCAACATTTTTTTATAAATTTGCGCCATAAACTTGATAAAGATATGGGAAAAGGGTATATTATCATGGCTCTATTGGGAGCATTTTGTATGATTCCATGCTATGCACAAAAGCATCAGCACGGAAAGGCATCCTATTACTCCAAACGAGCCACAGGAGCTCGCTCGGCAAGCGGACAGAAAATACATCACGACAGCTTAACTTGTGCCCACAAGTTCTATCCATTCGGCACCCATCTAAGGGTAACGAATCTGAGCAACGGCAAAAGTGTCATCGTGAAAGTTATAGACCGAGGACCATTCGGAAGAGGAAGAATCATCGACCTCTCCTGGGCAGCAGCCAAAGAAATTGGTATGCTTGCTCAAGGCGTGGCTACGGTAAAGGTGGAAATGCTGGAAAATCCCATACCATATTTGCCAGAAGACAGGAAATTACCTAAGATTGATTTTGAAATGACTGAAACCGACTATAAGGATTTCACAAAATGGAAGAAAGAAAAGGGAGCTCATACCAAGGAACACCATTCTTCTCCAAACATAAAAGGAAAAGCGGCGAAAGATGCTAAAAACAAGGAAGAAAAAGAAAAAACTAAATAAAAGATATAAGCCAAGAAAGCTCATAAAAAAATAGTCTTTCTTGGCTTATTCATTTATTTTCTTGTTGGTATATTAAACTCATTTACCTTAGATATAGCTTTGTCACCATGAATAACGGATACACAGAAACGGGCTGTTCCATCTTTCAGACGATTATCTGCCTTAACCATCGCAGTATATCTAACGCCTAATCCAGGCTCAATCTTCTCCACATGAATACTAGGAGATATGAAAATATGCTTATTTCCCGTAGTCTCTACAACAGTTGGCACAACATCATATACCGGACTCGTTCCCATATTCACAATCTCGAAGATAATCTTACAAGATTCATTTCTATCCAAAACATTATTCTCGTTGGAATCAACAAAGCGTGCATTTACTATTTCAAGAGAAGGAGAATAAGTGAAATTTTCGCCAATCTCTTCTATAGTTGCGCTGGGCATTGACGTAGTAGGCTCCTGAGCACTATAATTGCCAGTATAATCTTTACCATCAAAATCATACAAACGATCGTCACCACTATTAGAAGAGTCAAAAATCGCAGTGTCATCAGTAGAAGAAGTACGGGAAGAAGAACGCTCACGACATGTACTTTGACGTTGTGAAGCTGCCTGGTCTGCCTGACTTCCTAAAACCGCACCCACAGCAGCTCCGCCAGCCATTCCTATAATAGTACCCATATCAGAACCTCGAGGGCCACCAGCTAAGCCTCCAATGGCAGAACCTAAGATTGAGCCAATAGAGCCACCTGCATAGGCACCACTACCCGTATAAGTACCACAACTACTCAATAAGAGAGTAGAACTTAAAGCAAATATAAATAACCTTTTCATCTTAGTGTACTTTAAAAATCTGCTGCAAAAGTAAGAAAAAAACAGGAAAGAAAGAAGAAAATACACCTAAAAAATATAGGGAAACCCCTAAACATAAAGAAAGTATGATTTCTAAAAGGAACAATATACATATATACAAAAAAACGTCCCTCTCAAAAGAAAGGGACGTTTTAATTATCTGAGATGATTCAATCTTATTCAGCCTTTGGAGCCTCCTCTGTTGCAGGAGCCTCTGCCTGTGCCTCAGCAGCAGGCGCTTCCTCAGCCTTAGTTGCCTTACGACTACGACGAGTCTTCTTAGCAGCCTTAGAAGTCTTAGCCATGTTCTCATCAAAGTCTACCAGCTCGATGAAAGCGATTTCAGCAGCATCACCCTGACGAGTACCCAACTTGATAACGCGAGTATAACCGCCTGGACGATTAGCTACCTTCTCTGCGACCTCACCGAAGAGAGCCTTAACTGCGTACTTGTTCTGAAGATAACGGAATACAACACGACGTGAAGTAGTAGTATCATTCTTTGAACGAGTAATCAATGGCTCAACATACTTCTTAAGAGCCTTAGCCTTTGCGAGGGTCGTAGTGATTCTTTTGTGCTCACTCAAGATAAGTGATGTAGCCATATTAGCCAACATCGCGTTACGATGAGAAGCAGTACGACCTAAATGGTTGAATTTCTTATTGTGTCTCATTTTAATTTTTGTTCTTTTTGGACAAAGGATGCATTACGCATCCTTGTCTAATTTATACTTTGAAATATCAGTTCCAAAAGACAGATTCAGACTCTCGAGCAAATCATCAAGCTCTGAGAGCGATTTCTTACCAAAGTTGCGGAACTTCAAGAGATCAGTCTTGTTGTACTGAACCAAGTCACCAAGAGTCTCAACATCAGCTGCCTTCAAGCAGTTGAGAGCACGAACACTAAGGTTCATATCTACGAGACGAGTCTTAAGCAACTGACGCATATGAAGTACCTCCTCATCAAACTCTTGATTGTTCTCCTGATCAGGACTTTCAAGAGTGATCTTCTCATCAGAGAAGAGCATGAAATGATAAATAAGTATCTTCGCAGCTTCCTTCAGTGCATCCTTTGGACTAATGGAACCATCAGTTGTAACTTCAAGCACAAGCTTGTCATAATCGGTCTTCTGTTCAACACGATATGGCTCAACCGCATACTTTACATTACGAATAGGGGTGTAGATGGAATCGATTGGGAGAACGTTAACGTCTGTGCAGAATTGACGATTCTCATCAGCAGGAACGTATCCACGTCCCTTATTAATTGTCAAATCAATCTGCATCGAAGCTTTGGCATCTAAATGACAAATCACCAAATCAGGGTTTAACACTTCAAATCCAGTCAGATACTTGCCTATATCACCAGCCTTGAATTCTGTAGAATTCTCAACGGTGATACTAACTTTCTCATTCTCGAATTCTTCTACTACTTGCTTGAATCGAACTTGCTTGAGATTCAAGATAATGTTGGTAACATCTTCCTTTACACCAGGAACTGAAGAGAACTCGTGCTCAACACCCGCAATGCGGATGGTGTTCACAGCGTAACCCTCCAATGATGAAAGGAGAATGCGGCGCAAGGCGTTACCGATGGTAACACCAAAGCCAGGCTCCAAAGGACGGAACTCAAACTTTCCGAACTTATTGTCAGCCTCTAACATTACTACTTTATCAGGTTTTTGAAATGCTAATATCGCCATTAATGTAATGATTTATTTAGAGTACAACTCAACGATTAACTGCTCCTTAATATTCTCTGGAATGTCGGCACGCTCTGGCTTGTGCAAGAACTTACCGCTCTTTGAATTATCGTCCCACTCGATCCATGGGTACTTGCTATGGTTGAAACCTGCAAGGGCTGCCTCGATAACCTCGAGAGACTTAGACTTCTCACGAACACCGATAACCATACCAGGCTTTACAGCGAAAGATGGGATATTAACTACCTTACCATCAACAACGATGTGCTTGTGACCAACCAACTGACGAGCTGCTGCACGAGTTGGAGCGATACCCAAACGGAAAACAACGTTATCAAGACGGCACTCAAGATTCTGAAGAAGAACCTCACCAGTAATACCATCAGCCTTAGCTGCCTTATCAAACATATTACGGAACTGACGCTCTAATACACCATAAGTGTACTTAGCCTTCTGCTTCTCTGCCAACATGACACCATACTCAGACATCTTTCTGCGACGGTTGTTGCCATGCTGTCCAGGAGGGAAGTTTCTCTTGGACAAA
>ERZ1035006.429-NODE-429-length-33389-cov-9.007860_pt1 | contig 33389 bp, 30 predicted proteins | sample MGYA00520694_ERZ1035006 | MGnify/ENA primary metagenome ERZ1035006 (study PRJEB33766, sample SAMN09781746) | gut metagenome | biome: gut microbiome | host: Homo sapiens | place: Madagascar | study: EMG produced TPA metagenomics assembly of the PRJNA485056 data set... | reverse complement strand
TTTTTGTAATTTTTTTGATTTTTTTCTTTTCGCACTCCTTACAATACCCATAAAGCTCCAATTTATGCCCTGTCACCACAAAATCCTTTGCCTCGCCGTGCAGGTGCAGATTCTCAAAAGGACATACCTGCAACGCTACTTTTTTGTGGCACTGCAGGCAGATGGCATAGTGTGTGTGGCTGCCCTTATTCCATTCGTACACTACCGTACCGTCCCCGATAAAATTGCTTTTTTCCACAAAATGCATTTCCTCAAAGGTGGCAAGAATACGATAAATGGTGGAGATTGCATACCCCACGTTGCCTTCTTTTTTCAGGATTTCCTGATAAATCTGCGTTGCAGAAAGCGGTTCTTTACTTTCCGCCAGTACATGATATACATCTTTTCTCTGTTTTGTCCATTTAATACCCTTCGGGTAACAATATTCTTTTTCTTTCATAATTATTGTTCTCTCTGTGCTATAAGATTACTCTTTCTGAGTCATAACATTTTTCCGTAAAGCAGGCTTGTCCCGTGGAAACAGCATCAGCGGAAAAATCCTGCAGGCACAAGTTCCAAAAGCAGACCTGCCGCAACACCGATGCCGTATAGCAGCGCCACAATTTTTATATTTTCTTTCACATTCCGGTTGGTGCGGAACAAAACCAGAACACCCACACCGGCGCCGACTAAAAGTCCGGACATGCAGGCGGCAAAGCTCAGCACACCTTCCACATAGAGCTGGGTCAGCACTACGGACGCCGCGCAGTTGGGAATTAAGCCCACAACACCGGCAATCAGTTCCCCGATGACGGGCTTATTCAAAAACAGACTGCGCAGATTTTCTTCTCCCCACACATGCAGGACTGTATTCAGAATAAAGGTAACAAGCAGGATAAAGCCGGTGATTTTTATGGTGTGGATAAAGGCAGAACCCACAATACTGCTGCTTTTTCCGCAGTGGCAGTGGTCATGCTCACACAATTCATGAATATGCTCTTCCTTATCTCCCTCTGCTCCTTGGTGACTTTTACGCATAAAACAGTCTATCAGGAAGCCCGCAGCCATACCGATTACCATTTTCAGCGCCAGAATTTTGATAATGGTCAGGGTGCCGATGCTCTTTTCGGATATCAGAATGGGAAGCATCTCGTCCGATGTGGAAAGATAAATGGCGATCAGGGTGCCCAGGGTAATTACCCTGCCGGCATACAGGCTGGTGGCTGCAGCCGAAAAACCGCACTGGGGAACCGCCCCTAAAATGCCGCCGAACAAAGGTCCTAATTTTCCCGCTTTTTTCACGGCATTCTGCATTTTATCTGCTGCTTTATTTTCAAGATATTCCATAGCAAGATAGGTCAGGAATAAAAACGGTATCAGTTTTACACAGTCTATAACAGTATCAAGTATAACGTCCCACATGATAGAATAATCTCCCTGTCTTATTTGCAAATGCAATTCATTTGCATTTAGAACTATATCATAAAACAGAAGAATGTCAAGCACAAGTTTCATCTGTGGCACTGTCAGCCGGGTTACTCCCCTGCCGAATCTTCTTTGCCCAGCCGCATCCGCAGGTATTTTTCCACCACCGGACGGATGGGCGGGGAAATGGCATCCGGCACATCTTCAGGAGCAAAAAAGCGCAGCTCCTCGATTTCTTCTACCTGGCGTTTCAGGGTTCCGTGGTATTTTTTACAGAGATAAATAATTTCCACGTTGGAAACCTCATCGCCGTTGGGGTACACATAGTGCACCTCCGGACCGGAATTTATCATAAAAAGAGTCATTTCATCGGCGATAAGTCCCGTCTCCTCGAAAAGCTCCCTTTTGGCACAGTCTTCTATTTTCTCATCAATTTCTATGGAACCGCCGGCATACCCCCACATATGGTTGTCGGTGCGTCTGCCCAACAGAATTTCGCCCTTTTCATTTTCAATAATGATGCTGCCGGCACACTGTATCAGCGTCCGGTGCCCTACGATTTTGCGCAAATCCGCTATATAACTGCTCAAAAAATCCCTCCTTTGCACAGTCTGAATGCTTCTGTTTTTTATCATGCTACCGCATCCCGCCGGCAGCCGTCAAGGCTTGCGGAAATTTTCGTTTGTCTTCTTGACATATTGGTTAGCTTAAGCTAACATATACGTGACCGAATTAGTGTCAATTAGTCACGTAAAGGAGAAAAAGTTATGGAGCAGCATGAAAAATACGATATTACACAGCCGATTGTTCTGCCTGCGGGCATGTATCATCTGAATGACAACCCCTCTCTCAATTTCCAGTTGAACCGTCTTGTCAACATGGATATGGGCGATTTGGACAAGGTCCGCACCGTGGGAGCCAGAATTAAGGATATCAAAAGCTGGATCTCTGTCTTAACGCAGGCGGCAGAAGAGGAAGAAGCTGCCGGCAATATCAAAAGCGCCATGGGATTTTACCGGATGGCGGAATTTTATATGGACTGGAGGGACCCGGAGTCTTTAAGATGCTGGCGCAAGGCCCGCGAGCTTTTCTTTGCTTACTTTGAAGACTTTTTTGCAGGCGAACATCCCATCGTGGAAAAAATCGAGGTTCCTTATGAAACCTATACCCTGCCGCTTTTCAAAATGAACCCTGACGGAGCTTCCAAGGGCGATATTGTGGTTCACGGCGGTTTTGACTCCAACTACGAGGAATTTTTCCCGCAGTGCATGTATCTGCGTCAGAACGGTTACACCGTTTATCTGTTTGAAGGTCCCGGTCAGGGCGCCACTATCCGTCTGCACAGTGCAACGCTTCCCATTGAATGGGAAAAACCGGTCAAAGCCGTGTTAGATTACATGAAGCTGACAAATGTGACCCTGGTGGGTCAGTCCTACGGCGGCTTCTATGCGCCGAGAGCCTCGGCTTTCGATGACAGAATTACCCGCTGCGTCAGCGTTGCCCAGTTTCCCGCACTCCGCACGAACCTCCACAACTCCTCCTTCGCAGCCGGTCTTATCTGGGGACTGCTCAATGTTATATTATTTTTATTTGGCTGGCTGATTGATTTGATGTATACTGTTAAGAAGGGAAAAGGGATGGCATTTTTCGACACGTATTTCCACCGCACCGGTGTAAAGGGCGTCTATTCCCTGCTGCATTATCTGCGCAGAATAGACCTGCATCCTCTTGCCGGCAAGCTGACGAAGGATTACCTGATTATCGGCGGAAGCAAGGACACCATGAGCGCCAGAGCTTCCATCGGCAAACAGATGTACCTGCTGAAGAATGCGAAATCCATTACCGCCCGTGAAATTACAGAAAAAGAACAGGGAGCAGACCACTGCAATGTGGGCAACCAGCAGGCAGCCATGGACACTATTCTTCTGTGGCTGGAAATGCTTGACAGAAGGGATGAAACCCTGCTCCGTGTAAAAGAGGATAAATAATGCATTTTACAACAGAAGAACAGGCAGTTATCCGGGAAAAAATGTTTACGGAGGGCATACAGCTTTTCAAGCAGTACGGTCCCCGGCGGCTTACCGTGGACAAGCTCACCAAAAGCTGCGGCATCGGCAAAGGCACCTTTTACCATTTTTATGAGTCAAAGGAGGCCTACCTGCTGGCTCTCGAAGAATATTGCAGCAACCATATCGTGATGATGTTAGCGGAGGCATTAGGCGGCCGCAGGCAAATGACCACACATGAATTTTTCCTGTTTTTCCGTAAATACCTGCAGTGTGATTACGACCTGCTGCAGTTTATGTCCATCGAGGATTTTCTATGGGTGCAGCACCATTTAATCGCCCCGGAAAATTTTTATACCAAAGAGCAGATGCCCGTGCTGGAGCGCTGCCTCGCCCTCATGTCCGATGCCCGGAAGGACCTGAACAAGGGGCTGGTCATGAACCTCATCAAGAGCATTTATGCCATGCGCGAGGTCCGTGCCAATTTAGTGGAGGAGGCTCTGCCGGACACCATCGAGTTTTTACTGGTACAGATTGAAAAATATATTACAAGTGAAGAATAACTACAAATATTTCTCTGTCAGGACAGAATTTATCTTTGGGTTTGCGGCTGTGATATCGCTTATCATTTCCGTGTCCGCATCTTTTCCCCGGTAGTCCGTCACCTGTCCGCCGGCTTCCCGCACTAAAAGCATGCCGGCAGCATAGTCCCAGATTTTTAGGTTCCGCTCAAAATACGCTTCTATTCGTCCGCATGCCACATATGCTAAGTCCAGTGCCGCGGAACCGCTTCTCCGTATGTCCTGGCAATCCTTAAAAATTGCCTGAAATACCTTGAAATTCTCCTCCGCCATTTCCTTATAATAAGGAGAAGTTCCTATGGCAATCAGACATTTTTCCATTGCTTCCGCCCCGGACACCTCTATTTTCTGCCCGTTGCAATAACTTCCTTTTCCTTTTTGCGCCGAAAACAGTTCGTCCGTATAGGGATTGTAAATCATGCCCAGCACTATGCTGCCTTTCTGCATAAGAGCAAGGGAAATCACACTTGCCCGGTAGTCATGAATAAGATTGGTGGTGCCGTCCACCGGATCCAGCACCCAGACAAGTCCGTCTTTATCAATTTCTTCGTTACTTTTTTCCTCACTTAAAAACTGCACTTCCGGGTACAGCTCCTCCAAATGCCCGCGGATAAACTGCTGCACTGCAAAGTCCACTTCCGTGACATAATCCGCAACACCTTTTTCGCGGGTATGGGCAGCCGCATTCCTGTCCGCAAATAATTTTCCCGCCTTCTTAAGAAGAGCTTCCAATTCCTCTGTATCCATCTTGTCCGTGTTAAAGCTACCTGCATTCATGTTATCTCTGTCCATGTTATCTGTCGTTTTCATAAGCCACCTGCAAAGTTCCATCCTTTCCTACCTGAAATACCACCGCCCAGTGTGCCGTTACCCCATCCGTGTACGGGGGAACCGCCGGACAATCACTATAATACGTCCTGACTCCCGCTTCTGCAAGCATCTGCAAAACAACGGGGGAGCCGCTCTCATACCGTCGGTCACTGGATACGCAGATAACTGCAGCCTTGGGCGATACCGTCTGCAGAACCTCCCGGCTTAGACTGTTTTCCTGTCCATGATGCCCTACTTTGAAAACATCCGCCCGGATTTTTTCCATGCAGTCCTCATAACAATCCTTCTCCGTATCCCCCGTAAAAAGGAAAGCTTTTCCGCCGCAGGTAAAACGCAGCAGCAGGCTGGCGCTGTTCATATACCGGTCCATTTCCGGCAGGAGCTCCGTGTGCCCCGCCCCATATAGCTCTTTCATCCATTCGTTTTCCCTCTCAAGGGCTGCAAGGGAGGGCCCCAGGACTTCCACTCTTTCACTTCTCCCCATAAACGGAGTTTTTTGCAGGACTTTTCCACCGTTTTCTTTCACATAGGTGGTTAATTCGTGAAAATCATTCAATGCGGCAATAAACTTATTTCCGGACTCAGTTTCCGCCTTCATCCATAGATATTTCATCATGAATACGGTTTCCAAAGGAAAAGGCTGCCACAATTCTCCCGGCAGCCATTTTTTCGCAACCGGCAAAAGGCCGCAAGTATGGTCCTCGTGAATGTGGGTGCATACCATAATGTCAATATGCCTAATTCCCTTTTGTTCCAGATACTCTGCCGCCCGTATTCTTCCTGTCGCTGTTTCTTCATATTCGGCATTTTCATTACTGCCGCCGTCAATGAGCATCACAAATCTGCCTTCCCGGCAATTTTCGTCGGGAACCTCCACCAGTATGGCGTCCCCGTTCCCTACATTAATAAACGTAACCTGCGCTGCAAAATCTGTCATATGTGTCATGTCCTCATCGCTTTTTTAATATACACGGCACTCATTACCAGCACAAATATCGTCATCACAATGGCACAGGCGCTTGCAAAACCGAATTTCAGGGTCTTGATGCCATAGGTATACATGAACTGGGTAATGGTGGTCGTGGTGTTTGCCGGACCGCCGCCGGTCAGAATATTTACTTTTTCAAACAGACGAAACGTATCAATGGTACGAAGCATGGCGCAGAGGGCAATACCGTTTCCGATATTCGGCAGTGTAATGTGCCAGAACCGCTGAAAGGCTCCCGCTCCATCAATACTTGCTGCCTGATACTGTGATTCCGGTACTCCCTGCAGATGCGCATAAATCAGCAGAAAAGCAAACGGTGCATTCTGCCACACATCAATAATTAGTAACGTTGGAAATGCGGTCTTCGTGTCATAAAACCAGTTGTATACCGGCAGTCCAAGCGTAGTGAAAAGCTGGGTTACAATGCCGTAATTCGGAGAAAGCATCATTCTCCATATCAGGGCTACCGTAACAGCCGGAAGCAGGAAGGGCAAAAGCAGCAGCGTTCTTACGATCTTCTGTCCTCTTTTTAAGCTCTTGACAAAAAGTGCAATGGTAAGTCCCAAGACCACTTCCAGTATTACTGCCAGCACCGTAAATTTTACGGTATTCCAGACTGCCTGACGGAAATACATATTCTGAAACAAAGCCGTGTAATTGGCAAGTCCCGTAAACGGATGAGTGCCCTTCAGATAATTGTAGTTGGTAAAGCCGTAATATATCGTGAAGAAGACCGGATAAATGGTCATCAACAAGAGGAACAGCAGCGTCGGCGCCGTCATCTCGTAGGCAAATATTTTTATTTTCCCGTTTGCGTTCTTTATCATGTTCATCCTACTTCTTGCCTTTCGTCACATATTTCTCTGTTGCATATATCATTTCCGTCTGCTTACGCAGCATATATCATTTTCATCTGTTTATGCCAGAACCGCGTTCCCGTTTTACTGCATCAGGGCTTCCAACTGGGTCTGTGCATCGTTAAGTCCCTGCTCCACGGTCTTGGTTCCTGCCATGATATTGCCCATCTCTGCACCGAGGATGTTGGTAAACTCGGTCCATTCTGCAATGGCGGGTCTGTATACACCGTTTTCCAGAGCCTTGCACACGGTCTCCAAATGAGGGTATTTTGCCAGCACATCCGCATTGGTAAGGCAGCTGTATCTGCAGGGAACACCGCCGTTTTCCACACTTGCAAGCTGTACTTCCGGGTCCATGATGTATTTCAGTAATTCCAGCGCCAGGTCGGGATGAGGGCTGTTTGCGGGAATACCGATGGTCCAAGTGCCGTATTCGGAGGTGTTGTAAGCTTCGGCGCCGTCCTTTGCGGTAGAAGGGCTTACCATATAGTTTGCAGCACTGTCTGCGCTCGGTACATACCAGCCGGGCCAGCCGATTGCCAGTGTTGCGGAACCGTTGTCTACGGAAGCGGTTACATCATCCTTGGACATGGCTGCGCCGGTTCCGATTAACTCTAAGTAATAATTCATCGCCTGTGTAAATTCCGGTGTGTTGATAGTGGGTTTGTTGTTCTCGTCCACTACCCAGCCGCCGTTTGCCAGCAGAATGGGAAGGAAATCGGATACAATATTGTCGCCGGTGTCCCCTCTGTAAGCAAAACCGTTGGTGCCTGCTTCTTTGGAAGCCTTTGCCACATTCAGCATATCTTCCAGAGTAGTGATGTCTTCCGGCTTATAGCCTGCCGCTTCTACATTTGCCTTGTTGTAAAGCATAACCGTTACGTTTCCGAAATAAGGTGCCAGGTAAATGTCATCCCCTACCATGCAGATTTTTGTGGTATTGGGAATAATATCATCATCGAAGCTATAGCCCATTTCAGACAGATTTGCCAGCACATTGTTTTCGGTAAATTCTGCCATCCAGCTTCCGTCTACCATGCATAAATCATAGGTGCCGGAGGTGTTTACCGCATCCAGGGCGATGCCGGTATGTAAATCATCAAAGGACATTTCCAGTACTTCGATTTTACAGTTGTGGCTTTCTTCAAAGTCGGGCAGGGCTGCCTTGATAACATCCGCATAGGAACCGCCTCTTAAAATAATGGTCATGTCGGTGGTTTCTGCTGCTCCCGTCTCCCGGGAATTGTCCGCAGTGCTTTCCTGTGCGACATTTCCTGCCTGCGCCGTGCTGCCCGTCTGCGCAGAATTGTCATTGTTAGATGCGGTTGTGTTGCTGTTTCCACAGGCTGCAAGGGATGCAATCATTGCCATACTTGCTACCGTGGCGATAATTTTCTTCATTTTCATACATTTTCTCCTCTTTTCTGATGATTGATCTATTCTTTCACAGCACCACTGGATAAACCGCTTATCAGGTAGTTCTGTGCAAAGACCACAAATAAGGCTACCGGCAGGAAAGAACTGACGCCCCCTGCCGCCACCAGTCCGAAATTGGTTACGTTGTCCTCGGTATTCAGCACCGCCAATGCCAGCGGAATGGTGTAGTTTGCCGGGGAACGCGTCAGGATGACGCTATATGTATATTCATTCCATGCATACATAAAGGAAAGCATGGAGATTGCCGCCACACCGGGAAGCACCAGCGGCAGTACCAGTCTGGTGAAAAGCTGCCATTCCGTGGCGCCGTCCACTTTGCCGCTCTCTTCCACTTCCTCGGGAAGTTCTTCAAAAAAGGAAACCATGAACCAGATGACCAGCGGAATGTTCACCAGCATACAGGACAATATAATAGGAAGTCTTGTGCCCATCAGGTTCCATTTGGTAAACAGGGTGTATAACGGGATAACAAAGGCTACCGGCGGAAGAACTCTCACCAGCAGCACCCAGTAGGTAAGAGGCTTTTTCATGCCGAACCGGAAGCGTTTCCGGGATATGATGTAGGCAGTGGTCAGTCCCAGAACGAGGGACATAACCAGTGCGCTCACCGCATTTATCAGACTGTTTTTCAGCGCCGTACCAAAGCCTTTTCCCACAAACAGCTCTGTAAAATGCTCTCCGGTAATCTGATGAGGGATAAGCCCTGCCCCCATGCTTGTCTCCGCCGTAGGCCGGATTGCCATCAGTACCAGCCAGTAAACGGGAAACAGTGCGGCAAACAGCAGTACTATTAAACAAATGCCTTTCAGGGCAAATACCATTCTTTTCTTCACCAGATGTTTTCTGCGGATATGTTCTCTGTTTATGCTGATTTTGCCCCGGTACGGTCTTTCTACCGGAAGCATTCCTGTTACATCCATCTTTTTCTTCCTTCCGTATTCCGGTCCTTCTTTTGCTGTAGCTCTCTTTCCTGCCGCACGCCGTAAGACCTTTTTCGATGCTAATTCTAAGCCGGCGCCGTAAAATCCAAAATCACAGAGCTGTAAATTGGGTGTAAAAAAAGCCAGCGTGTGCAAGACGCTGGCTTTTCCTGTTGCCCTTACGGACTTATTATAACTTTTTTACTTATTGCTATTGAGGTGCTGCCTGCCTTTCAGCTTTTCCACCTTTTCTACCATACCTTGTTCATTCACATCAAGATTTCTCGGAAGTATCAGCCGGTACTCTTTGTCATCCCCTTTGGCGCCTACTGTCACTTCGCAGAAATCACGGTATTCTCCCAGATAAATCATAACCCACATTGAAATACGGGAACCTTCCTCCGTTGTATTCTCACCGGATTTATAATAAACTTGGCTGAAATCTTCACTCGTGGCGTCTTTCACATCCACTGTCACCACAGAAGCATCCTCGTTATTCATGATATCATACGCATAATACAGCATATACCCGTCAAAGTCGTACCAGCGCGGTTGGATATCAAGTCCTTCAAAATCAAAGGTATCATACCATACCAGCTCCGCGCTGTCCTGTCCGTCATCTCTTACCGGAATAATATTCCCCTGTTCCGTATTCACAAGATTACCGGCTAAAGCCTCCTGTTCCCTGGTAATTCTTTCCGGAGTGGCTTCCGCTAAAGCGTCCGGCTGTGTTCCGCCCAGGTTTGCTCCGGCGATGTCTGCCTGTGTTCCGGTGCTGTCTGTTTCCATTTCGCTTTTGGCGGCAGGTGTTGTTTTTTCATTGTCAGCTTCTTTCCCCTTGGGGCTGGTCGCAAAGCACACCGCCACAATGACAACTATTACAATGGAAATGCCTGAAATCCAAAATGTCGGTTTCTTGTAATTCATCATGTTCTTCACCCTCCCTTTCACTCCGTTTTTTCCAAAAGCAACCGGACATGCCGCAATCATTTTCCTCGGCATGCTGCAAGTCAACAATGCCTTGCAGTAGTCCGCCCTTGCACTTTCCGTTTCTCCCTTGATAACTTTTTCATCACAGGCATATTCGATATCCCCGCACATCAGTATATAGGCTGCCCAGCAAAGCGGCTGGAACCAGTATACGGATAAAACCAGAAAACCAAGCGGCTTCCACAGGTAATCTTTTCTGCCAAGATGTGCCGTTTCATGTTTGAGGACATATTTTTTCGTTTCCTCGTCAAGTCCGGACGGCAGATAAATCCGGGGACGAATAATGCCCAGAATAAACGGGTCCGCAATGTCATCACACTCATATATGTTTTTTTCGGTTCTTACCGATGCCCTCACCTTCCATTTTACCGTAACATAGGCTGCCAGCGCATACAGAAGCAGCGCCGCCGTTCCGGCTAACCAGACAACCGTACCCACATACATCCATACCTGAAGCGGATTTGCACTTGCCGTTTTATCGGGGGTAAAATTCTGCTGCAGCGCCGGGTTAATCAGGTTGTCCACATTTTCTATGCCGGTACTGATGTGCGGATTGCTTTCCATGGCAATACCGGCGGGAATGGGTTCGCTCGTGGGCACCAGACTGAATACGCTTTCCACCGGAAGCGGCATCATCAGCTTCGCCGCCACTAAAATCCACAAAAGACAGGTTATCCATTTCGGCATTTTCCTGCATAAAACACGGACCAGCATAATGACAAGAATTAGTATGCCTACGGTAATGGCGTTGTTTAATATCTGCAAAAAGACATTTTCCATCTCACGTCCCTCATTTCTTTCATAACCTGCGAAAAAATTTTCTCACACTAATCTTCCTTCATTTTATCAATCATCTTCTGGATTTCCTCGACATCCTTCTTGGACAGCTTCCTGCGCGAGGCAAATGCTGCGATAAAAGCGGGCAGGGAACCGTCAAAATTATCCTCTATGATTTTCTCGCTCTGCGCCGCACCGAATTCTTCCTTACTCATAAGAGCCGTAACCACACCGTTTTCATTTTGAAAAATGCCGCGCTCGCACAGTCTTTTCAGCATGGTGTAGGTGGTGGACTTTTTCCATTCCAGCTTCTGCTCGCATAATTTTACCAGCAGGCCGGATGACAGCGGTTCATTCTCCCAGATAATATCTGCAAATTTTCCTTCTACAACTCCTAATTTCAGCTCGTCCATGTGTTTTCTCCTTTGGTCTAATGCCAGTAAACCATTTCTTGATTTTAGTCTACAATGATTAGACCACTATGTCAATCCATTTTTAACAAAAAAATACCCCGGAGGAATTTTGGTAAAGAAATGTCATCTTTACGCATTCCCTCTGGGGTGGATACAATTCTTATTTTTTCTGAATCATCCTACAGGCACGCTATCAGCCGGAACACCTGCTCCACGGTTGCTGCCAGATTTTCCCTTGCCTTTTCCGGTGACATTGCTTCTTCCAGCGTGGTAACCGAACGCAATATGGGGAAAAAGGCATCTATTCCATGCCGGTTGCACAAAACAGCATCTTCCGTTACACACCCACTGAACGCAAGCACCTTTTTTCCATATTGTTTTGCCATGCGGGCTACACCGATGGGTGCCTTCCCCATAATCGTCTGACTATCCAATCTCCCTTCACCGGTTATGACAATGTCTGCACTTTTTATATGTTCTTCTAATTTTGTTTCCTCTAAAACAATTTTTACACCCGACTCCAATATCGCATTGGTATAGGACAAAAAGGCAAAGCCAAGCCCCCCCGCAGCTCCGGTTCCCGCCCTGTTCTTATCAGACTCAGGATATTTATCCTTTGTAAGTCCGGCATAGCGGGCAAGCCATTCATCCATTTCCGCAATCATGGACGGTGTTGCGCCCTTCTGCGGACCGAAAACAGCGCTGCAACCCTGCTCCCCGCACAGGGGATTTGCCACATCGCACGCAACCTTGAAATGACATTCCTTCAGTTCCGGTACCACCCGGTCATCCGTAATTTTTTCTATCAGCGCAAGCCCTTTTGCTCCGTAAGGAACCTGCTTTCCATCTGCATCCAGAAAGCCATAGCCCAATGCCTGAAGCATTCCCACTCCGCCGTCATTAGTGGCACTGCCTCCGATACCCACAATAAAATTCCGGCAGCCTTTTTTCATGGCATCCTGCATCAGTTCCCCCACTCCATAGGTAGTGGTATAAAGGGGATTTCTGTCCTTTTCCGCAAGCAGCGTAATGCCGGCTGCCGCTGCCATTTCTATAATTGCCGTTTTGGTTTCCGCAATTATGCCGTAAGATGCTTCCACCGTATTTCCCAAGGGACCTGTCACACTGACATGCTCTGTTTTTCCGTTCATTCCTGCTGTCAATGCCTCAACCGATCCTTCTCCGCCATCCGCCAGAGGCCGGACTGTCACTTCCGCATCCTTGTCTGCTCTGTATATTCCTTCAGCAACTGCTGTGCCCGCCTCCATGGAACTTAGGCTTCCTTTAAAGGAATCTATTGCCACAACAACCTTCATAATCTTCCTTCCTCCTCGGCGCGCTCTTTTCCTCCTTCAAGTGCCTACCAATCTGAAAGTCAGCCATTTTCTTCTATCTTTATGGCTTCGGTTTCCACCCAGGCTGGCTTAAAGCCACTATTATAGGCGATATTTTGTGACTGAATGTTTGCCGTGGCTGTGCCATAGAAAGGAATGTCACCCATATCCATAATTTTGTTCTTAAGCAAGGTCACAAGATAGGTGCCAATTCCCTTTGAGCGGTATTCCGGCAAAATATCAATTCCAATCTGCTGCCAATGTGGTGCATCCTCTGAACAGCCTGCCATACCCATAATAGTATCCCCATCATAAGCAGCCACAACAATTCTATCCGGCCGCACGGGGCAGGGCGCAGGAAAAGCAATCGCATTCGGGAACCGTGAATCGCCGTAGAAAGGACTGATTTCACTGTCGTAAAGCCATTTTACCCGGCAGCGTTCTTCTATCGCAACATTACGGCAAGGCAAAAACATATGATGTGTCGGGTTCAGCTGATAGTCATACTTTTTAAGCTCTCCGTTTAATTTCATGAGATGATCAAATTCAAACAGGTGGTGTCCCTCCGCAGTTTGGGCCCAATCATGCAGAAACTCATGTAAACATGCATCCGCCATAACGACCGTGTTGCTTCCAAGTGTCACCATTTCCAGGAATGGGTTCCCGGGACTATAGCTTCTTCGTCCATCGTTTACTGCCGATATTGTGATAACATTTTCCTTTGCCTGTAAGTCTGCCGGATCACAGTTAAAATCGACGGACAACTGTTTTAAAAGCTCTTTATAGAATTCTGTATTCCTGATTTCCATACTCATCTTCTCCGCACCTTTCCGTACCTGTTACCTCCTGCGTGTTATCCCAAAAGAAATCCTGTATTGCCATCTACATTTTCAGATTGGAGACTGAATTGTTCTCGTAGATAAAATTTAATTGCTTTCTCATTTTTCTGATAGACGCTTAGACTTAATGAAAACTTGACTTTCTTTACATACTTCTGTAAACATATCCATCTTTAACTTAACAACAGTATTCACATCTTTGATTCCCGCTTTTTTATTTTCATAGTGATGTACTCCGTTCAAACAGGCAACTAATTTACCTTCCTTGCATATTCTCACCAAATTCCAGGTTATCTCCCTACCGTTCCTGATTGTAATTTTCCACTTCCGTAGCCATTGGCATGTCTAATTATGCCACAATTTTAAATTTTTTCTTAATTTGTGGCGTTATGATAAATTAATGTCCTTCTTACCCAAAAGAAAATCAACAATATTGATATGTGCAATTCCATCTCTTGAATAATCAAACCGATCTAACGAAAACACATATTTCGGTGATGCATCACTAATTGGCTTAAAAGCACCAAACTCTCTTTCAATCGTTTCCTTGCCAGCCAAATAATATGCCACCTGAATAAAACATTTCTTTCTTCCATTTATTGCAACAAAATCAATTTCGCCCTTGTATGTTTTTCCTGTAAAAACTTCATAATCTCTTGCTTTTAGCTCGTTATATATTATGTTTTCAAGAAAAAATGTATCCTCAAAATTCACTAAGTTTGTATTTATCATGCGAAAACCAGTATCTACCGCATACTGTTTCTCTATATACGACATTGCCTGTTTTCCTACAATATTAAATCTTTTTACACGATCAATCAGACAAGCCTTTTCCATTTTATCAAGATATCTGTATATCGTCTTTTTATCCAAAGTATCTGCATTTTGATGTATAAAATAGTTCTCTATGTTTTTACTGGAAAATTCCTTTCCTGCATTCGCCATAATATATGTTGCTACTCTTTCAAAGTTTTGTCTATTAACCTTTGATCTGTCAGTAATAATATCCTTATCTAAGATACCTTCATATGTCTGCTCCAAATATCTCTTAATATCACTTTCTTTTGTAAACGAAAAACGCAAAGGGAAGCCACCCCAATTGACATAATCAATCATAAACTCATCCGGAGACATATTTCTTCCTATAGCTGTAGCATATTCGTAGCTTTCGGCAAAGGAAAATGGCATTATTCTAAATTCAACACATCTTCCAACCAACAATGTTGCCATCTTGCCGGATAGCAATTTCGAATTACTTCCAGTAATAAAAATTGAGCAATTTAATGTTGCCCGAAAGGAAGCTAAAACCTTTTCAAAGCTCCTGACATGCTGAATCTCATCTAAAAAAATCAAGTATTTGTCATGGTCCTTGATTTGCTCATTCACATAGGAATTAAGTTTTTCTGCATTTCTTATTTTTTCAAATTGCAAATCTTCAAAATTAATGGTAATAATATGCGTTCTATCAAACCCATTTTCAATAAATTCTTCTTTAATCTGCTCTAACAATATAGATTTTCCACATCTTCTAACACCTGTCAGAACCTTAATTAAATCCACATCATAAAAAGGTCTTATTTTGCTTAGATATCTTTCACGCTTTATATACATAATATCATCTCCAAATCAAAATATATATTTATTATGCCACAAATCAAGAATTTTTCAAGATTTGTGGCATATATTTAGAAAATTATTCCATTCTTGTCCTTCGGGCAAGAAGCCACCCTCGCTCTAAAGAGCTTGGTAAATTCTAGTATTCTAAGGAGCGAACACCTATCGTTCATCCACAACCTGGAAAATGTAGAATTTTAAATAATAGGAAGAGTCCGCTGCCCAGAGAATGGGATGATCGGGTGCCTGTGTGCGGAATTCCACCTGACGCAATCTCTTGTGAGCGCCGTGCGCCGCTTCCATAATCGTCTTGTGGAACAGCTCCGGGTCCATAAAATGGGAGCAGGAACAGGTGGCAAGAAAACCGCCGTCTTTTACTAACTTCATGCCCCGGACATTGATTTCCCGGTAGCCCTTCACTGCATTTTTAATGGAATTACGGGACTTGGTAAAGGCGGGCGGGTCCAGAATAACCACATCAAATTTCTCGCCCTTTTCTTCCAGTGCCGGCAGGAAATCAAACACATCCGCACAGACGAAGCTGACCTTGTCCTCCAGGCCGTTTAAGCGGGCATTTTCTCTTGCCTGCTCCACGCCAAGCTCGGAAGCATCCACACCGATAACCTCCGTTGCTCCCGCAATACCGGCATTCAACGCAAAAGAACCGGTATGGGTAAAGCAGTCCAGTACACGTTTTCCCTTGCAAACACTGTGCATAGCGGCACGGTTCTTTTTCTGGTCTAGGAAAAATCCCGTTTTCTGACCGTCTTCCACATCTACAATATATTTGACGCCGTTTTCCACAATTTCCACGCGGGTATCAAACGGTTCTCCGATAAAGCCCTTGTAACGCTCCATGCCTTCCTGCTCCCGCACCTTGGCATCGCTGCGTTCATAAATGCCGCGAACTGTAATGCCGTCTTTTGCCAGTACTCTCTTTACAGCGTCCAAAATCTGCTGCTTTAATTTATCAATTCCCAGCGCCAGAGACTCCACTACCAGAACATCTGCGAACTTGTCCACCACAATACCCGGCAGGAAATCCGCCTCTCCGAAAATCAGGCGGCAGCTTCCGGTATCAATGACCTGCTTTCGGTAATCCCAAGCCGCCTGCACTCTTTCTTCCAAAAAAACGTCATCTATTACCGTATCTTTTTTCCGGGACAGAATGCGCACGGTAATTTTGGATTTGGTATTAATAAAACCATATCCTAAAAAGTAGCCGTCAAAATCATGAACGGTCACAATATCTCCGTTTTCAAAGCTGCCCATAATGCTGTCAATTTCATTATCATAAACCCAGGCGCCGCCTGCCTTCAGGGTGCGGCCCTCGCCCTTTTTCAGTGTCACTATTGTATTGTACATATTTTTACTCCTGTCATACTGTAATTGGAGGATGAGTTTTGCAAAGCAGCGTTTCATCTCCTTGTTGTCTGCATTTATCATACTACATGGCCCCGTTCCCGACAAGTAAGAAGAAAATTGTTTCTCTCGCACACCCGCAACTGTTTTTCTCTCCGGCACGTAAGAACAAGCCGGAATACCGCCTCTCCCTTGTTGACATGTTGGTTAGCCTGTGCTAACATTTTACCCGGATGCACGGGAAAAATGCATCTTGTCTGAGCATAGGGAGGAAACACGAATGCAGGAAAACACAATGCCTGAACGCACACCGTACAAATGTCCAATGTACAAATGTCCAATGTACAAATGTCCAATGTACAAATGTACATTAGAAAAGGAAGGATTCTTAGGCACCTTTTACGAAAGTGAAGTGCCCACCGACAAAGCCATCATTTTGGTTGGCGGTAGCGGTGAAAAACGGGAGTTTGTGGAAAAACGTGCCGAAGCTCTATGGAAAGAAGGCTTTCACGTGCTGTCTTTGGGCTACTATTTATGGAAGCCCCTGTCCCCGCATACTGTCAGCATTCCCATTGATTATGCAGAAAAAGCAGTGGATTTCCTGAAAAACAAATGCCCGGTGCCTATTGCTAAAATCGGTATGACGGGACTTTCCCTGGGCGCCGCCTACGTTCTGCTTTGCGCTTCCTATCTGCCCGATATTTCCTGCGTGGTTTCCGTTTGCGGTTTTGATTTCGTAGTGGAAGGCTGCAAAAACATGATTTTCCGCCAGCACAAATCTTATTTCTCCTTTCATGGAGAGGATGTACCCTACGAACCGGCGGAAGCCCTGTCCCATATAGGAAAAACGCTGCGCGCCTGGAAAAAAGACCCTCGTTACGGCTCCAAAGCCATGAACCGCTTCTATTATAATGAATGCTTTTCCGACCGCACCGATGCCAGCCGCATAAAGGTAGAAAACATCAAGGGCGACGTCCTTTTGCTGGCTCCGGCTTATGATGACACCTGGCCTTCCGACATTGCCTTTCCCCGCATCATGAAGGTATTGGAGGACAAACAATTCCCGTACCGTCATGAATGTATTATCTATGAAAAAGCAAGCCATTATCTGGCAGTTCCTTCCGGCGCCATGGCGGTGAACGGAAAAAAAGAAGAAGATATGTATAAAATACTTGCCCGATTCATGACCATGGAAGCCAAATATCCGGAAGAATGTAAAAAAGCCCGCGAAGAAAGCTGGCAGAAACTGGTTTCTTTTTTCCGGGAATGGTAAATTTCTATTGACACTTTCACCGTCTTAGTGTATTATTTTAATGTTCGACATAAAGCGATGCGTGGCTCAGCTTGGTAGAGCGCTACGTTCGGGACGTAGAGGTCGCAGGTTCAAATCCTGTCGCATCGATAAAAAAAGCTTGAAAACATTTGTTTTCAAGCTTTTTTGTTATAAACCGTCTATTTTTATCCCCTCGTATCTCTGCTCCTTACATCTGCGGTGTCTGATATGTATTCGTGTTCTGGTATGCGTAATACTGCTGCTGTTCCTCCTGACCCTTATTGAAAAGCTTCTTGAACTTTCCGGAAAGCTTGCAGAGCTTGTCATATAAATCGAAGGTAATCTGGGTGGTAGGTGCTACTTCCATGTAGGAAACCATCATCTTTACCATCATGTAGCTGTCGATGAATGCGCTCTTAAATACGGCTGCAAACATGATACCGAGGATGAAAGCGAAAATCCATGCATTCTGTACGCCGAAGGCTGCTAAAATGCCAAGGAAAATAAAGAACGGAAGCGCCCATGTCACAAGGGTGATACCCATAACGATTAAAGTTGTGATTGCGGCATCCTTTAAAAGTTTCTTCCAGTTCTGGAAGTAGATAACAACGCCGTCTGCTGCGCTCTTACATGCGGACTGGTCTTTATGTAAGAAGGTGTAGCCCAGGCAGCATTCATCAACATACCCCAGTGCAATCTGTATAAACATCTGGGCAAAAGATAAAATGGCGCTGACCCCGGGAATACCGCCGAGCAGATTATCTAACTTCTGTAAGCCCTTCTGCAACTGACTGACCGCGCCGGATACCAGTCTGTCTACTACAAAGTAAACGTTTGCTGTGGCAAATCTCTCTTTTACCATGTTCTTCGCAACTTCAAACTGGTTATCGGGTACCTGCCCGGTTGTAACGGCGGTGGTTACCATTGCCACATGTCCTGCTTTAATCATATAGCCGACATAGTGATTGACGATACCGCTTACCGCTGCCACCATAATGAGCCAGATCCAGAAACCGATTACCATGCCGCCGCCCTGACCGAGGCTGCCGAGTCCTAAACAGATAGCCAGCAGTATGATAGAAAAAAGAATAACTGCTGCACCAAGTGCGAGCTTAAGCCACACAAACTTCATTGTCTTAAAATAAACATCTCTTGCTTTCAATTTTTTTCCCTCCATAAGATTATTTTCAAACTACGCTCTTATTATATGAGGGGCAAAGAAAAAATGCATCCTCAGATTCTGCACTTTAGTGTGGCAGAACAGTAAAAAGGATGCACGTTTCAGGGAAGTATAAATTTTTCAGTACCCTGGAGCTTTGCTTTCCAGGAGGGAGAACGGTCTCGCAGACATTCCACCGCAGCCGTAACCTCTCTTATAATAGAAGCAACTTCCTCTTCTGTATTGTAATCGCTTAATGTCAGGCGCAGGGCACTGTTTGCAATCTCCCGTGGTCTGCCCAATGCCAGCAGCACATGGCTGGGATCTAAGGAACCGGAAGTGCAGGCGGAACCCGCCGAGGCACAGATGCCCTTGGAGTCCAGCAATACCAGCAAAGTTTCTCCGTCCACCCCTTCAAAGCTGAAATTCACGTTTCCGGGCAGCCTGTGCTTGCTGTCACCGTTCAAAGTGGAGTGAGGAATTTGCGACAGACCCGCAATCAGCTTATCCCGCATAGCCTGCACCCGGCTGCTTATTTCTTCCAGGTGTGCCGAACATTCCTTGAGGGCTGCCGCCATGCCCACAATGGCGGGAACATTTTCCGTACCGGCGCGCCTGCCTCTTTCCTGGGCGCCGCCTTCGATCAGATTTGTCAGCAGAATGCCCTTTTTCACATAAAGAGCGCCTACACCCTTGGGTCCGTGAAACTTGTGGGCGGATAAAGAAAGCATATCGATATTCTGCTCCGCAACCGATATGGGCAGATGTCCCACTGCCTGCACGGCGTCCGTGTGGAATAAAATGCCCCTTTCACGACAAACAGCCCCAATCTCCCCGATGGGAAGAATGGAGCCTACTTCATTGTTTGCATACATAACCGTCACCAGACAGGTATCGTCACGGATAGCATCCCGCACCTGCCCCGATGTAATATTTCCCTGTTCTCCCACAGGTAAAAGCTCCACCGTAAAACCTTGTTCCTCTAACTTTTTCAGAGTATGCAGTACGGCGTGGTGCTCAAATGCCGTGGAAATAATGTGCTTTTTTCCCGCCTTTTCGCCAAGTCTGGCTGCCGACAGGATTGCCTGATTGTCCGCTTCACTGCCTCCGGAGGTAAAATAAATCTCCTTGGGGGAGCAGCCTAAGCATCCGGCTATTGCATTGCGGGAACTGTCCAGCGCATCTGCCGCCCTTTGTCCCACTGCGTGAAGACTGGAAGGATTGCCGTAGTATTCCTGTAAAAAGGGGAGCATGGCCTTAAGAGCCGTTTCGCTCATTTTTGTGGTTGCCGCATTGTCTGCGTATATCTGCATTTTCCATGCTCCTCCTTCCCTTTATAATTCCACATCTTTTGCTTAATCCCAGGGCTTTTGCCAACCGGAATTATCGAATCTCTTAGAGTCCTAATTTTTTCTCCAGCTTAGCAACAACATCTTTGATACAACCGTCCTTGAACGGGCTTACCAGTCCGACCTCTTCTACCATGCTGGTGAAGAAATCGCTTGCGGACAGATAGCAGAGTTTTAAGTAGCTGTCCCATGCGGACTTGAAGTCTTCGTCCATTTTTGCCTTGTACTGCAGAGCGTCCGTCTGTGCGATACAGTAATCGATATAGTAGAACGGAGACATGTAAATGTGCTGCTGTTTCTGCCAGAAACCGCCCTTGGAGAAGAATTTTGCATCGCCGAAATCCCAGTGAGGCTTGTATTCCTGCTGTAATTTCTTCCATGCGGCATGTCTTTCCGCCGGAGTCATTTCGGGATTTTCGTATACGATATGCTGGAATTCATCTACCATACAGCCGTAAGGGATAAATGCCACAGCATCCTCTAAATGCATTTCTCTGTAATCATCCGCTCTGTCACCGAAGAACAGCTCCATCCAGTCACCGGTGAAAAATTCCATGGACATGGAGTGTGTTTCCGCGGTTTCCATAGTAATGTCGCGATGCTCCTGAATAGGGTCTTTGCCGGATAAAAATCCCTGGAACGCATGACCGCATTCATGAGTTATGACATCAACGTCACCTTCTGTGCCGTTAAAGTTTGCAAAGATAAACGGAGAATTGTAGTCGGGCAGGTAGGTCATATAGCCGCCCGCTCTTTTGGTCTTTCTGCCGAGAACATCGAAAAGCTCGTTCTCCATCATGAAGTCAAAGAATTCCTTGGTTTCGGGAGAAAGCTCTGCGTACATCTTCTGTCCGTTCTTCAAAATATCTTCGGGAGAGCCGATGGGCTTGGGATTTCCTTCCTTAAAATAAACACCTTCGTCAATGTAGGAAAGCTTTTCCAGACCCAGTCTCTGTCTTCTTCTGTCATGCAGCTTTTCTGCAAAAGGCACGAAATCCTTCTTAATCTGATTACGGAAGTTCTCCACCTCATCCTTGCCGTAGCAGTTGCGCTGCATACGGTAGTAGCCTAAGGTAACATAGTTGTCGTAACCAAGTGCCTTTGCCTGTGCATCTCTGTTCTTGACAAGCTTGTCATAAATTTCATCCAACTTGTCTGCGTTTGTTTCAAAGAAATCTGACATCTTGTCCCATGCTTTCTGACGGATTTGTCTGTCAGGGCTGATGGTGTAGGGACGGAGTAAGGAAAGGTTTAATTCTTCGCCTTCCCAGTCAATTTTTGCGGAAGCGATCAGCTTCGCATACTCGGTTACCAGCGCATTTTCTTCCTGCATCAGGGGAATGAGTTTGGCATCGAAAGATTTTAAGGAAAGTTCAATGTTCTTAAAGGCTACGGGACCGATTTTCTCAACTAAATAATCCTTGTAGGGAGACTCATAGAGTTTTTTCTTGTACGCTACCACCAGATTTTCCAGTTCGGGCATCTTCTCATCATAAAAATCCTGCTCTGCGCTGTAAAATTCATCCGCAGTATCTACGTCATGGCGAATTTGTGCAATGGTAATGTTGGTTGCCACTGTGTCATAAAGTGCATAAAATTTTTTGTGGACAGCGAACTGCTCTTCGCCGCTCTTTGCCGCATCCAGCTCTGCCATCAGGGCTTTCATGTCTTCCGCAACTTTATCAAAGTCCACTCTCTTGTAGGGCATGTCCTTAAATTTCATAAAAAAACCTTCTTTCACTATAAGATAATAACGACTGTATCTCTATCTTATAATGAAAGAAGGTTCTTTTCAACTTAAAACTTTATAAAGCCGGGATTATTTCCTTTATACTGCCTTCGCATACTCCTGCAGCTTCTGTTTAGCGTCCGCGCTTAAATTTCTGGGGACACGGATCTGGATAACCGCATACTCATCACCCTTCTGGGAAGGATTTTTCATGGAAACAATGCCTTTGCCCTTCAGACGTATCTTAGTGCCGGACTGGGTTCCTTCCTTAATTTTGCAGCTCACCCTGCCGCTTAGGGTGGGAACTATCGTCTCGCCGCCGAGAACTGCGGTTTCAAAAGGAATTTCCACGGTAGTGTAAATGTCCATGCCCTTCCGTTCAAAACCGGGTTTGCTCTGAACCGTAACTTCCAGAAGAAGGCTGCCGGCTCCGCCGCCGTTTTGTCCGGGCATACCCTTGCCCTTCAGGCGGATTTTCTGACCGGAATCGATACCCGCGGGAATGTGTACCTGCAGAGACTGCTCGCTGCCGTCCGGAGCACGGAATCGGATAACCTTGTCCGCACCGAGTGCGGCTTCTTCAAAGCTTACCTCTACCTTAGCAAGCACATCTTCGCCATCTTTGGAACGGCTGCGGCCCTTTCTGCTGCCGCCGAAGAAACCGTCAAAAATGTCATCCAGATTGTCACCGGTATAATAGTATTCCTGATACCCGTCGCCGGAATTTCCGTTAAAATGGAAGCTGCCACCGCCTCCGCCGCCGAAGTTGCCACTGCCAAAGCCACCGAAACTGCTGTTGCCAAAGCCGCCTCCGCCGCTGAAACCGCCACGGAATCCCTGTCCACCGAAACCGCCGAAACCACCGGCACCGCTGCCAAATCCCTGGCCACCGGCACCGTATGCACCGCCCTGACCGGCGCCTTCATCAAAGGCTGCGTGACCGAACTGGTCGTACAGCTTACGTTTCTCTTTATCGCTCAACACTTCATATGCTTCGGTAACTTCCTTAAAAAGCTCCTCTGCCTTGGGGTTGTCCTTATTCATGTCGGGGTGATACTTCTTTGCCAGCTTCCGGTATGCCTTCTTGATTTCCTCATCCGTCGCCGATTTATTCACGCCCAAAACCTCATAATAGTCTCTTTTCTGTGCCATGTCCTCTATCCCTCCCTTCGTATGATAATTAACGTGTTTAATGATACAAGGTCAGAGAATGCCGGGCATTAATGATGCCCTGTATTCCCAGTAATCTGATGATAGAAAAAATGCCCCGGAGTTTGTCCCGGGGCAGCTTTTCGTTTAGCCTTCAATAGCGACATGCTTCTTGGTTTCCACTGCTTTTGCTTCCTTCTTGGGAACATCCAGCCGTAATACACCATTTTCAAATTTCGCATGAATGTCATTCTCGGTGATGTCATCACCAACGTAAAAGCTTCTGCTCATTGCGCCTGCATAACGTTCCTGACGGATGAATTTGCCTTTCTTATCCTCTTCATCCTTATCAAGACCCTTGGAAGCGGAAATGGTCAGATAACCGTTTTCCAGCTCAACATTAACTTCATCTTTCTTGAAGCCGGGCAGGTCAACCATGATTTCATAACCGTTATCCAACTCCTTAACATCGGTCTTCATCATCTGTTTTGCATGTTTGCCATACAGCTCCCTGCTTACATCGGGGAATGCAAAACCATCCATAAAGTCATCAAAAATATCTCTACCAAATACACTGGGCATCATCATAAGTCCTTCCTCCTTCTATGACCGCACAACCTTGGTCGTGCAGAAAATGGAAACCTTCGTTCCATTTGTTTACATTTTCATTTTGGAACTCCGGAACATTTCTCTTTTCCTTTGTTCTAAATGTACTATAACACTTATTGTTAGCACTGTCAAGAGGTGAGTGCTAATATAATTATAAAGAAATTATAAACAAAAAATAAACTGTAATATTCCCATTCTTGATGTTTTATGCTATACTTGAAACACTGTTTTGCAAAATAATGTGAAAAAAAGGAGATTTTTATGAATACACAGGATAAAAAAAGAAGTTCCTTTTCCGGAAAGATAGGTTTTGTACTGTCTGCCGCGGGCGCTTCGGTAGGTCTTGGCAATATCTGGCGTTTCCCTTATCTTGCTGCTAAATACGGCGGCGGCATCTTTCTCATTATTTATATTTTACTGGCGCTGACCTTCGGCTACAGCATGATTATTGCGGAAACCTCCATCGGTCGTATGACCGGGAAAAGTCCCGTCGGCGCTTTTTCTTCCTTCGGAAAATCCCGCTGGCTTTCCTTCGGCGGCTGGTTCAATGCCATTATTCCTATTCTGATTGTTCCGTATTACTCCGTTATCGGCGGCTGGGTTATCAAATATCTCGTGGAATATATCAAAGGAAACGGCAGCCTGCTGGCAACGGACGGTTACTTTTCTTCCTTTATCACGGACGGACTTTCCACGGAAATCTGCTTTATTGTGTTTGCCCTGTTTACCCTCGGCATTATTTATGCAGGTGTGCGGAACGGTATTGAACGAGTGTCGAAATTCATGATGCCGGTTCTGGTCGTTCTTTCCGTGGTTATCGCGATTTACTCCGTTTCCCGCCCGGGCGCCTTAAAGGGTGTGGAGTATTTCCTTATTCCCAACATAAAGAATTTTTCCTGGATGACCGTTGTGGCGGCCATGGGTCAGATGTTCTATTCCCTGTCCATCGCCATGGGTATCCTGATTACATTCGGTTCCTATATGAAAAGGGACATATCCATTGAAGACTCCACCCGGAACGTGGAGGTTTTTGACACGGCGATTGCCATTATGGCAGGTCTTATGATTATTCCCGCCGTATTTTCCTTCTCCGGCGGCGACCCGGATACCCTGCAGGCAGGTCCTTCCCTGATGTTCATTACCATTCCCAAGGTATTTGACAGCATGGGCCTCGGCACCGTTATCGGTATTTTATTCTTTCTTCTGGTGCTTTTTGCAGCCGTTACCAGCTCCATTGCTTTGACGGAAAGCGCCGTTTCTACCTTTGAGGACGAACTGGGCTGGGGCAGAAAAAAAGCAACCGTTCTGGTCGGTGTGATCATGCTGCTTTTGGGAAGCCTTTCTTCCCTGGGCTACGGACCGCTCGCCAATGTGAAAATTCTCGGCATGCAGTTTCTGGATTTCTTTGATTTCCTGACCAACTCCGTTATGATGCCCATTGCCGCCATCGCTATCTGCCTGTTAGTTTCCAAAGTAATCGGTGTCAAACGCATTGAGGAAGAGGTACTGCACGGCGAAAGCTCTTTCCGCAGAAAGAAAGTTTTCTACATCATGATTCAGTACCTCTGCCCGATTTTTGCAGTGATCATCTTGATCAGCTCCATCGCAAATGCATTCGGCTGGATTTCTATGTAAGTTTAAAAAGACTGTATGCCCGACGGACATACAGTCTTTTTATTATGGTTATGTACACACAAACTTTTGCTGTTTTTTGCCGCTTTTCACGGCATCTGTATTACGGTTATTCTACATCCTGCAGAGCTGCATAATCTTCTTCGCCGGTACGAACCTTTACAACCTTATCTACGTTGTAAACGAAAATCTTACCGTCACCGATATGACCGGTGTAAAGAGCCTTCTTGGCAGCTTCCACAACTTCGGATACAGGAATCTTGCTGACTACAACTTCTACTTTCACCTTAGGGAGCAGGGTGGCATCCATTTCAACACCACGATACATCTCGCCGGCACCCTTCTGAATACCACAGCCCATAACCTGCGTCATGGTCATACCGGTTACACCAAGGTCGTTCAGCGCTTTCTTCAGGTTTTCAAACTTTGCCAGTTTTGCAATAATAACTACCTTATAAATACCTTCTGCCAAAGTCATATTAGGAGCCTCGGCAACCTTGACGGCTGCATTCTTCTGGAACTCTGATGCCTTTTCGTAATCAGAAACACCAAGATCGGTATTCTCATTTACATCCATAGTCATGGTGTTGGAAATATCCATAATGCTGAAGCCTGCATATGCAGAAGGAAGACCATGTTCGGTTACATCCAGACCTGCAATTTCCTCTTCTTCGGAAACACGTAAGCCGAAAATCTTCTTAATTACAAGGAAAGCAATGGTAATGGTAACTGCCGTCCATGCTGCGGTACAAAGCATACCGAATAACTGGATTCCTAACTGCCTGAAGCCGCCGCCGTAGAAAAGACCTTTGCCGGCAATCTGGTTTGCACCACCGCTGATTGCTCTTGCAAATGCGGGAGCGCTGTCGGTTGCAAACAGACCTACTGCAATGGTACCCCAGATACCATTCATAAAGTGAACGGCAACTGCACCAACAGGGTCATCAATTCTTAATTTATAATCTAAAAGCCATACACCAAATACAACTAAGAGACCGGAAACAAGACCGATAATGGTTGCACCGAGTGCATCGCAGACATCGCAGGGAGCGGTAATGGCAACCAGACCTGCCAGGGATGCGTTCAGACACATGGAAACATCGGGCTTACCGTATTTAACCCAGGTGAAAATCATGGCAACAACAGTTGCAACGGAAGGAGCAATGGTAGTTGCTACGAAAACGGAACCCATTTCTTCAATGGAAGTAGCTGCGGCGCCGTTGAAGCCATACCAGCCAAGCCAGAGAATAAATACACCAAGACATCCAATCGGAAGGTTATGTCCGGGGAATGCATTTACTTTTGTAATTTTGCCGCTCTTATCTTTTACGAATTTACCGATACGGGGACCAACCATTGCGGCACCGATTAAAGCACAGATACCGCCAACCATGTGGATACAGTTGGAACCTGCAAAATCGTGGAATCCCATCTGTGCTAAGAAGCCACCGCCCCATGTCCAGTGTGCTTCAATGGGATAAATAACTGCAGAAATAATAGCGGAATATACACAATAGGATAAAAATCTGGTTCTTTCAGCCATGGAACCGGAAACGATTGTTGCGGTGGTGGCACAGAATACTAAGTTGAATACGAAGTTGGACCAGTCAAAATGGGCATAATCCGTAAAAATGTCAAACCCGGGCTTACCAATAATACCTAAAAGGTCTTCTCCCAAGAAAAGCCCGAAACCAATTAAAATAAACATCACCGTACCGATACAGAAGTCCATCAGGTTCTTCATCAGGATATTACCGGCGTTCTTCGCTCTGGTAAATCCGGTCTCCACCATTGCAAAGCCTGCCTGCATCCAGAACACGAAGGCTGCGCCAATGAGGAACCAGACACCGTATACTTCGTTGGTGATTGCACTCATAATTTCCTCTGTCATAATCATTCCTCCTCAAAGTTGTTTTGATTAAAAGATTTGTTTTGCAAAACAAAAAAGGCACTACGATTTTTCGTAGCGCCTTTGCTATGGAGAGAGTATAGCACCGCATATTTTTTCTGTCAACAACTTTTTTTCCAGACTTTTCCGAGCACCACAACTGCTGCCACAACCGCAAATACCGCCGCAGTTATTGTGATTATCAAGGCTTTTGCATCCATTGTCCTTGCTGCTTTTACTCCATAATAAAACGGCAGAGCCTTGCTTACCGCAAGAATTTTTCCGCCCAGCGTATCCACCGGCATCCAGATTCCGCCCAGCATGCCGGTAACGGTTACCAGCACCGAACAGATCCCCGGAGCAGCTTTTTCATTGAAAATGCTGCCAATCAGAAGTCCCAGGGAAGCAAACAACAAAATGGATGGCAAAATACGCAGCATACTGCCCGCCACCGCCGCCGGTTTTAAGGGCGTTTTCAGAATAATTCCCAGAATGATGGCTGCCGCATAAGTGACGCACACCTGCAGAATTCCTAAAATAAAAAGGGGTATTGTGTAGCCCTCAATAAAATCCACCGCCCTCATGGGGGACGCATGCAGCCGCACCATCAGGGAAGTGGCACGGTCCCCGGCTATCTGGATGGCGGAAAATATCATGATAAAGGTGAGTCCGAAATACACGGTTCCGGGCGCCAGATTTTCAAGGGCGAACAAGGAAATGCCCGCTTCTTTCGGCAGACTTTCGTTGAGTACCGACATAAGGAGCAGCATAAGCAGCGGAAATCCCAGACAGAAAATATAGCTGAGCGGCTCCCTCAAAATTTCCTTTATGGTTCTTTTGGCAAAAACAAGACCTTTCATGAGCGTGCTCCTCCTTCCTGTGCAATGCGCACAGAGGTTTCCTGTGCGATGCGCACAAAGGCTTCCTCTAAATTGTCCGCACCGGTCTGCTCCTTTAATTCTTCCACGCTTCCCATGGCTTTTATTTGTCCGTCCACCATGACTGCCACTTTATCGGAAAGGCTTTCCGCTTCCTCCATGTAATGCGTGGTGAGAATGATGGTGATTTTTTCTTTCATGCGGCGGATAACTTCCCAAAGCTCGCGCCTTGCCAGCACGTCCAGTCCCAGAGTGGGCTCATCCAGAAAAATAATTTGCGGCTCGGTAATCAGCGCCATGGCAATGCTTAATTTCCGCTGCCAGCCGCCGGACAGCACCTTTGCCCGCCTGTCCGCCACTTCCTGCAGATGAAAATACTGTATCATTTCGTCCGCTTTTTCCCGCTGTTTTTTCCGGTCGGCACCGTAAATTCCGGCAATGAATTCCAGGTTTTCCCGCACGGTCAGCCGGGATGCCACGGAGGTGTCCTGGGGCGAGATATTCACTAATTTCTTCACCTCATCCAATTCCGTGTGAATATTGTGGGAAAGCACATATGCCTCTCCCCCGGTGGGGCGGGTCAGGCCGCAGAGCATTTTAATCGTAGTGGTTTTTCCGGCGCCGTTTACACCGAGCAGCGAAAAAATGCTGCCTTTATCCACCGAAAAAGAAATGTTGTCCACGGCAGTTTTGTCCGGGTACCGCCTGGAAAGCCCGGTGACTACGATGGCTTTTGGGCTGTTTGCCTGTTCCTTATCATGTTCTGTTTTACTCCGGCTGTTTACCTGTTCTTTATCCGTTGTCGCTTTATTTTGATTATTTATCTTCATCCTGCTCGTTCTCCTCTCCGCTGATTTCCGCTATCCGGCGGTTGATTTCCCGGACTTCTTTTACTGAGTTGCGATATGCCACCGTCCAGCAGATGAAGTAGGTGGCAAAATAATTGCACAGGAAAATGATGGCTGATGTTTTGTATACAAAGAGCCCCCAACAGAAGCCGGTAATGGGAATGCAGACTGCCGTTGTCAGAAGAAAATACAATAGGCTTTGCAAAAGAAGACCCAGTTTTGCCTGTTCAAACAAAATAGTTCCCCCCGCAAAGGTTCCGCTGATAACGCCCGTCAGTATAATCTGAATGAGCAGCGCCATACTTTTGTTTTCAAAATAGGCGGAATACGAAGGCACCAGAGGTTCTTCCTTAAAAACCAGGATACAAATAAGCGCGATCACCACATTGATGGCGGCGGCATAGGAAAAACCGTCTATTATTCTTTTTGTCAGTTCTTTTTTCATACTCACACCTCCTACAATCCCAGCGCCTGTTTGATTTTGCCCATGTACCTGCGGGAAACATATGCCTCCTGCTCCCCGGAAAGCTTCATTTTTATGGTTCCGATGATGCCGGTATCCAGCCGCTTTATTTTCCGCACATTGACAATATCCGTATTGGAAATCCGCACGAACTGACTTCCGTCCAGCGTTTCTTCCAGTTCATACAGGCGTTCTTTGATGCGGTACTGCTCGTTTTCCGTGGTCAGATATACATTTTTGTTCTGGGTAAAAATGCGCACAATATCCCGGTAGGGTACTTTGACAATTTCTTCGTCCTTATATGCATACAGACTGCCGCACAGGGCATCTTCTATGGTTTTTGCCATTTTTTCTACTTCCGGCGTGACCGCAGCCGTACAAATCTGCACTTCGGGCTTCCCGTATGCCGGGTTCGTTTTTATTTTTACAATCATACTTTTGCCTCTCTGTCGGTGGATTATATGAGTGCTTTTACAGAAGGTACTTTCTTCAGATACTGTCTTACAAAAGACTTTCTGTAACAGATACTTCCTTCAGAAGATATTTTGATTATAGAGGATTTTTCTTACGTTGTGGGGATTTTGAGATAGATGGTTGAAAATAAACGACGAATGGAAAACGGGATGCCCCTTGGGAGCATCCCGTATCTGTCAAATGTCACCTTTTGATGTCAGCCTTTTCTTACTGAAGGAACTCGTTCACTGAAGGAATTCGTTCACTGAAGGAACTCGTTTACTGAAGGAACTCGCCTACTGAAGGAACTCGCCTACAATCTTGTTGACAACGCTGCCTTCTGCCTTGCCTTTTACTTTGGGCATCAGTTCTTTCATAATCTTGCCCTTGTCTTTGGCGGTCGGCGCTTCGATACCGAGGTCGGAAAGAACACCCTTAACAATCTCACGAATGGCATCTTCGCTCAAATCCTCCGGTACAAATTCTTTGTATACAGCCAGACGTTTTTCGCACTGCTCAATAATATCCGTTCTATCTGCCGGAGCGGTTTCCAAAGTTTCCTTTGTCTGGCGGATTTCCTTCTTGATTACTTCATTTTCTTCATCGGGAGTCAGGTCTTCTCTCTTATCAATAGCCTTGTTCTTCAATGCGCTTAACAACATGGAAAGGGAATCTTTTCTCTCCTTGTCCTTGTTTTTCATTGCGGTTACCATTTCTGCTCTTACTTCATCAATTTTGCTCATAACTTTATCCATTCCTTTCTATTTCCTGCCGCCTTTTCAGGTGTCGGTTTACAAAAATTTATCCAGCTCTGCTTCGACCTGTTCTCTTCTCTTGAACCTGGGATTGCGGATAAGTCTGCCGGAAGCCACTACCATGTCCACATGACGGAGCGCCTTTAAGTCATCCAGCGGATTTTCTTTTGTGACAATCATGTCAGCAGCCTTTCCCTTTTCCAGTGTACCGGTCACATCCCCTATTCCTGCCATTTCCGCGCTTCTTGCCGTTGCGGTATACAGAGCGAATGCATTGCTGACACCCACGTATTTGTGGAAGTAATACAGCTCTCTCCAGAAGTCATACTGGGTTATCCAGGGGCATCCCACATCATTTCCCAGCACCACCGGAATGTCATTGGCAAGCGCCTGCTTGGCACATTCCACAATGCCTTCAAATACCACATTTCCGTTGTACTGCTCCACTTCCGATGCATTTGTGACACTTCTGTCAAACAGTGCATAAGGAAGCGCCGGGGATATGGTGGTGCAGAGGAAAGCGCCTCTTTCCTTGAAAAGCGCAATCATTTCATCATCCAGCTTGGCACCGTGTTCAATGGAGTCCACCCCGTTCTGCAAAGCTACCTTTACACCCTGCGGGGACTCTACATGGGCGGATACGATAAATCCCGCTTCATGCGCCTTGTCACAGACAGCCTTTACCATTTCGGGTGGCATCTTCAGTTCACCCGGAACGCCTTTTTCCTTGGCATCTAAAACACCACCGGTAATCATCAGCTTTACCAGATCTACTTTTTCTTTTTCCGCCTGCGCCAGATGTGCCAGTGCTTCTTCGTTATTTTTTGCCGCAACTGCCACGGAGCCTGCCATATGACCGCCGGGTACGGAAATACCCTGATTGGCCGCTAAAATTCTCGGTCCGGTTTTTCCGGCTTTTATTTCATCTCGGAGTCTGGTATCGAAATCGCCCAGGCCGCCCACGGTACGAATGGTTGTGACGCCGCTCATCAGCTCTGTTTTGGCAAAACCGCTTACCACCTTGTAAGCTACGGCTCTGGAAAGCGCCGTTCCCATCAGGTTGCGAACCAGTTTTTCATTATCTCTCTGCTTTTTCTGGGGTTTTCCATTGCCTGCCAGATGCACATGCATGTTTATCAGACCGGGCATTATATATTTTCCCGCAAGGTCTACCGCTTCATACTCTGCCGGCACCTGTTCCTTCGGCACAATGTCCGTGATTTTCTCGCCGTCCGTCAGGATACACAGACCTTCCTGTACCTGCATATCTTTTGTTCCGTTCAAAATTTTTCCGTTACAGTATGCGTATTTCATCTTTGGTCCCTTTCTGCAGTATGTTGCATCAAAGTCGGGGCTTTTGACCCCGACATCATCTACAAACAGTATAGCACACTTGCAGGAATGTTGATAAGGTTTCTTAAGTAATATTTGACTATTCAATTTTAGATAATACTTAGCTTTAAGCTTATAGAAATCCTATGTTAAAAATGGTACAATAATTATATTATGTGTTGGGGGAAGGCGGGAATATTATGAACGAATTACTTGTACAGTTAGGATTAGAAAAAATATCTCCTATCGAAATGATATACAAACAACCAGTTGAAGGCAACTTGGCACGTATACCTAAAATAGACCAGACAAGGCGTTTAGTTTATTTTGTTTGCTCAAATGATGGATTAGCATTAAAGCACGTTGCAAAAAGATTACTATCCTACGATTTGTGTGAACTTGCGGTTAAGCAAAATGGACTTGCTTTAAGTTATGTGCCAAAGAAATTTATCACGACTGAACTTTGTCAGGAAGCTGTTTCAAGTAATGGAAGAGCTTTGGAATATGTTCCTGAGGAAATGAAAACCCTGGAACTTTCAGAAATTGCAGTAAGCTACTATGTAGATATGCCTTATCTGAGGTTAAATGAAACATATGACGATTTTATCCAAAAATGTCAAAAACATATAGCTGAGTCCCAAACACAGGGCTGTGACTTAAGAGAATATCAAAAATACCCTATAGCTTTTGTACCGAAACAATTTTTTACTGAAGATTTATTCATCAAATCTATAACATACTCTCCATTATCATTAAAAGATATACCCAATAAAAATAAGACCAAAAAACTTGTAAGTTTAGCTGTATCATTAAATGGTCTTGCTTTAAAATATGTTCCTAAAAATTATTGTAGCAAATCTTTGATTACAACAGCAGTGATGAATAATCCACAGGCTATTAAATTCGTGCCCCTGCGTTATATAACGCAGGAACTATGTAATAACCTTTTTCAAAAAGATTATAGCTCTATTTTATATATTCCAGAAGAGTTTGTCACATTACAAATGTGCTTAAAATTGATTGAACTGAAAAAATTTTATGTGTCTCAATCAATGAAGGAACTATATGATTTACCTGATGATAAAGATGGAAACCTCATTTTCTTTAATGAAATTCCCGAAGAAATACGAAACTGTCAGCAATTTATCGATGAAATAATTGATAAATACGAGGATGGAGCATTACATATTTTAGATTGGAACAGCAACGTACTTAATGAAAGAAAATTCCAAAAATCAGCTATTGGATGTATGCCTCAAAATGCAAAAGGAATTGAAATATTACCGCTAAAGAAAAAAACAATAGCGTATTTGAAAACAAAAGTTGTTTGCATAAGAAATCCGAAAAATGATTTTGAATTGCAAATAAAAAAGGCAGAACCATATATCTCTGATAAAAATTCATTGGTTGTTCCTCTTGAACCTGCCCCTACGAATAGTTTGCCTGTTGAATATAAATTGGATAGCCTAATTGTTCATAATCTATCAAATGACGAAAATGTAGATAACATTTATTATAT
>ERZ1035006.421-NODE-421-length-33976-cov-7.755373_pt1 | contig 33976 bp, 24 predicted proteins | sample MGYA00520694_ERZ1035006 | MGnify/ENA primary metagenome ERZ1035006 (study PRJEB33766, sample SAMN09781746) | gut metagenome | biome: gut microbiome | host: Homo sapiens | place: Madagascar | study: EMG produced TPA metagenomics assembly of the PRJNA485056 data set... | reverse complement strand
TGGATTGGCTATACCTATTTGGACGATTCCGGGAGGACCAAACCTGCTTTTCTGAACTCGACCGGGGCCATGTACCCCAAAGTCGAATGCAGCCTGAAATTGTTGTACCAATGCACGTAGTCCGAAAGCTTCGCCTGCAGCTCGCGGGTCGTGGCGAACGCCTCGCGGTAGACGAACTCCGCCTTCAGTATCTTGTTCGTCGACTCGTCGACCGCGTTGTCGTAGGGGCAGCCCTTCTTGGAGAGCGACCGCTCGATGCCGAAGACCTCGAGCATCCCGTCGATCTTGGCGTTGTCGAACTCCGAGCCGCGATCGGTATGAAAAACCTGGATGTCGGATATGGGGAATTCCAGCGTCGCGAACGCGGACCTCACCAGGTCGGCGTCCTTGCGCGGCCCCGCCGAATGCCCCACGATCTCGCGGTTGTACAGGTCGACCAGCAGGCAAACGTAGTTCCAGCCGCCGCCGACCCGCACGTAGGTGAGGTCGCTGCACACGTGGGTGCGCGGCGAACGCCCGCCGAACTGCCTCGCCACCACGTTTGGCAGCTCGGCCTCGTTGGGCCTGCCGGGGTGGCATTTGAACTTCTTGCGGCCGTAGGCGCTTGCCAGGCCGTTGTCCCGCATTATCCTGCAGATGCGCCTGCGGCTCGCCGTCACGCCGGCGCGCGCCAGCGTGGCCTTGATCTTGCGCGCGCCGTAGCGCCCGCGGCTGGCCTCGTGCGCGGCCACCACGTCGGGCTCGATGGGATCGGGCCCCTTCGGGGTTTCCGCTCGCGAGCGCATCGAGTAGTAGGTCGAGCGCGCAACGCCGAGGATCTCGCATTGCGCCGATACCGGGTAGCGGCCGGCGTTCGCCGCTATCACCGTCACTTTCGTGCGAATATCAGCGCCGCTTGTTTTAAAACGTCGACCTCCATGCGGAGCCGCCTGTTCTCGCGCTCCAGCTCGATGATCCTGTTCTGCTCGGGCGTGCGGTTGTCGGCCGCGTGCGGCGAGCCCGACAGGTTTATCGCCTTCACCCACCTGTCGACGGTGCTCTTGGACAGGTCGTACTCGCGCATCACTTCCGCTTTGGGTTTTCCCGCGTTGACGAGCTCGACTATCTGCCGCTTGAACTCGTCGGTGAAACGCCTGGGGTGCTTCGGGTCGGCCATGGGCCCCTCCTCGCTCTCGCGGCCCTCACGAAACTGTCCAGCTTAGTATAGCCAATCCAAGCACGTCGTCGGGGAAGTAGGTGCCCTCCCTCAGCTTCGGGATGCGCAGGGTGATCCTCCCGACGCACGTGTTGAGACTGCGCTCGCGGTAGCCGTTGCGGCGGTTGCCCTCGCCCAGCAGCTCGTCGGCCTGCTCCGACATCACGGCGTTGAGGCAGTCCTCCAGGAGCCCGCGGGCCAGCTCGTTCAGGTCGATGCTGCCGTCCTGCCTGCGCGGGACGTCCTCGCGCTCGGTCTCCCGTTCGGTTAAAGTGTCCATGTGGTCGTCTCCTGTCCTGTCGATGTGTGGTTACAACGATTCTAGGGGGCGGCCGCACCTTTTTCTGGCAAGGTGCCCGGACACCAGCTATTGGGACGCGATCCCGATTTTGCTTTTTGGAAACGGAAAAGAGTCCGCAATCGCAAAAAAGTTGCAAAAATGTCGGGATTTTGTTTTTGCAGCGGGTTGATCGCCGAAACGAGGCGGATTCCGCGAGAGGAACATGGGGTTCTGTCAGTTAAGGCGGCAGCGCGCCATTATCGGCGCTACTAAAACGCGTTATCGATGCTGCCCTTGATGGGCGTGAAGACGCGCACGAGGGCATGGTCGTTGCCGCTGTCGTTGTCGTCGGTGATTTGGGAAAGACCCACAAACGAAGAGCGGGTACCCGTGGAAACCAGATGCTCGCCATAGGTGTCACAGCCGCTTGGTGTGTCGATGGCAAAGTAACTCTTGCTGCCGAAATTAACGCCGCACAGGGCAGTGGTGGATTTTACCACGAACCATTCGCCCGACCAACAGGGGGCGGTAATGGGTGAGCGCGAGAACCGGAACCACTGCAGGCCGTCGTAGTTATAGGCATTTGCCGCCGAACGTGGCGTGTAGGTGCCTAGGTTGGCAATGCCGCCGCCGAAATTGTAGATGCTGCTGAATCCAAACGAAAAACCGCTGCGGCCGTAGCTGGCCAAATCGGGCGTCATAGACGAAGGGAGCGTCATCTGGTCGACGGTGGAATTGTCTTTGGCTGAAATTTTGGTGAGCTGGTAGTAGGTTCCCTGGGCTTCGGCGCGCGGTGTGATTACCACGCCATCGTCGGCTGAGGTTACGCGTGTGGCGAAGGCCTTTTTCGAAGTGTAGGGAACGGCTACGTCGGTGGAGCCGAAGCGCGCACTTTTAAGGGCGCTTCGCTCGGCAGCTGATTCCCCCGAGGTATTGGGGCATACCTGCCAAAAAGCGGTTTCGCCCACGGCGGCAATGGACGGAATGAGCCAATTGCCATCGCCCTGGTCAACCTGGGTGATAGACGCGGCGCTGCCGTTTGAAAGCTTTGCGGTGTACACGCGCCAAGCGGATTCGTAGGCGCTTGATTCCGTCCAAACAAGGCCGTTTTCGCTGCAGCGCACATCGACGATTTCGTATCCTTCGTCGGCGCCCTGCGCAGCGGAGAGTATTGAAGCGGTTTTGCCGTTGGAAAGGTACAGCAGACTTACCGTGTTTAACGGGCTTGCCGATTCACCGGGCACCAGGCAGGCGGCAACGGTGTCGTTGTCGGCCCATACCAAGGTTCCGTACGTAAGCTTGTAGCTTCCAGCAGCCTTCACGTGCTGCGTGTAGTCGGCTTGGCTGTAATCCGAAAGGGCATTCACTGCATCTTCAGGGACACTGATGCTGTTCACGGTGGCTTCCTTCTTGCCACCCAGTGCGTTGGTTGCAAGGGAAAGGCCTCCGCCCAAAGCGGCAACGCCTGCGATGGCGCCCGCTCCGATAAGCAGGTTCCTGCGCGTAAGCAGCACTTCGGGGCCCGATTTCTTTGCGGAAACACCGCTGGCCACTTGGTTGAATACGGGGCCGAAGCCATGGGTGGAAGCGTTGGAGAATCCGCCTTTTCCCTTCGTTTTCGCAGACGGCCCGAACGCCGAACGGCTTCTGGGCGCAGAGGTGGAAAAGCCCTGCGGAGCTGCCTTACGGGCAGAATGAGCGCCGCGCGTGCTGCCTCCGCGAACCCCTGCACTTCGGTTGTGCGAATTGCGGGAGGGGCGAGGGGCTTTGCCGGGGATATTTTGACTGCGTTTAGTGGGCACGTATTCTCCTGATGTGGTGCTTTCCCGCACAACGGTTAGGCGGGTACTGCTGAGGGGTATTGTGACATTTGGGTGTCCGCTTATGGCTCCTGTTCTGGCAATTGATACAATAATTGCAAATGGCGCCTGGACGCTCTGATGCGTTGCGCGCAACAGCGCATCGTATTGGTTGGTCCCAGTGCCCGCAGCCGCTTTGTCCGCATTTTGGCTGCGCTGCATGTGCAGATAAAGCCCGTACGGGCTTTTCGATACCTGTCAGGAGGCATTGATGACTTCTTCAATGAACGAAAGCACTCGTCGTATCCTTCTTGTGGAAGACGAAAAGGCCATTCGCGATGCGGTGGCAGCATATCTCGAACGCGAGAACTATTGGGTTACCGCCGTGGGCGACGGCCAGGAAGCTTTGGAAGAGTTTTCCAAGCACCACTTCGATTTGGTTGTGCTCGATCTGATGCTCCCTCGCGTTCCCGGCGAGCGCGTATGCCGTGTTATCCGCGACAACTCTGACACGCCCATCATCATGCTCACCGCCAAGGGTGAAGTGGAAGACCGCATTATCGGCCTCGAGCTGGGCGCGGACGACTACCTTATCAAGCCCTTCAGCCCCCGCGAATTGGTTGCTCGCGTACGCGCTCTTTTGCGCCGCGTGCATTCTGAGTCTGAGCCTCAGCGCGAAGTGCTGGAGTTCGGCGAGCTCACCATCGACATTTCGGGTCACAAGATCCTTGTAAGTGGCGAAGAGGTAGACCTTACCGCCAGCGAATTCAAGCTGCTCACCACGCTGTGCCGCTACCCTGGCCGTGTGTACTCGCGCATGGAATTGGTCGAAAAGGTTTTGGGCTACGACTTCGAAGGTTACGAACGCACCATCGACTCCCACGTGAAGAACCTTCGCGCCAAGATTGGCGACAATCCGCGTAATCCGAAGTGGCTTCATACCGTGCATGGCGTAGGATACCGTTTTGAGGACCCCACGAAGGCCAACTAGTTTCCTTGGAACCTGCAGCGCGTTCTGCTTTCGGGCGGGGCGCGCTTTTTTATTGGGGCCGCCACAGAAAGGAGTTGCTGATGGCTGCGAATTCGACCGATGCCGCCTGGAGCCAAGCGAACAGTGAGGAGCCAGATGGAAGCTCGGGAAAGAAGAAGGGTCTGAACCTTTCGTTCAACAAGCGCATCGTGCTGGTAATGCTGGCCGTTTCCTTAATCACGGTGCTTTCTTCCATTGTGGTGCTTTCCTTTGTATGGGAGCAGCACTTCCAAACCTATACGCGCGAAAATGTGCAGCGCGTTGCCGATTCCACGGCCGATTCCATCGCCCAGGGCTACAAGGCTTCTCGTGGCGATTGGTACAGCGGCGCCTTGAACGCTGCTTCTTCGGCGAGCATTTTGTACGATTCCATCAACGTGCAGGTGCGTGACGAAAATGGCGCAATCGTGTACGACGACTCTACCGACAAGGCTTTGGGTGCGGCTGCTATGAGGGAATCGAGCGGCAATGTGGCTAAGGCGGCCATCGATGTCGATGGCAATCAGGTTGGCACCGTGTTCGTGCGGGTGCACGGCTCCGATACGCTGCTAACTCAGACCGATGCCGAATTCCGAGAAAAGTCGTATCAAGCCATGATCTTTGCTGCATTCATCGCGATGGCCATTTCGGTTGTGGTGGGAGTGTTGTTCTCCCGTGCGCTTGCCGCCCCCATCCGCCGCATTACGAATACGGCTAAGGCACTGAAAGAGGGCGATTATTCGGCGCGTACCGGCATGAAGGGTACCGACGAAATTGCCCGTTTGGGCAATATGTTCGACGCCATGGCCGATTCCGTGGAACAGAACCGCAAGCTGGAGCGCAGGCTGGTAACCGACGTTGCCCATGAGTTGCGCACGCCGCTTATGGCCATCCAGTCTACCGTTGAGGCGATGATCGATGGCGTGTTCGAGCCCGATGCCGAGCGCCTGGAAACGCTGAATTCCGAGGTGCGCCGTCTTTCTCGTTTGGTCGATGCCTTGCTGAAACTCTCACGCCTAGAGAGCCGCGCCAAGGCCATCGAGCGTCAGAAGGTCGATCTTACCGAAATGCTGTCGGCGGTTGTGGCAACGCATCAGGCCTACATCAACGAAGAGGGGCTGAACCTGGAATTCGAGTACGATCCGCACGTGTACGTGTACGGCGATGCCGACCTGCTGCGCCAGGCTACGGCGAACCTGATTTCCAATGCCGTTCGCTATACCCCCGAAGGCGGCACCATTACCATCACGGCTCGCAAGGGCGAGCTGATGGGGCAGATCAGTGTTCGCGATACGGGCATCGGCCTTACCCCCGAAGAAGCGAAGATGGTATTCCAGCGCTTCTGGCGCGCCGATTCAGGCCGCGCCCGCGCAACGGGCGGCTTGGGCGTTGGCCTTTCTGTGGTGAAGGAAATCGTGGATCAGCACAATGGTTGGGTGCGCGTTGAGGGCCGTCCCAACGAAGGGGCGTGCTTTACCATCTACGTACCCCTGTACACCAGTGAATCTGAAAAGAAGAAGGGCAATCGCCCCCGCTTCGGAACGAACTAGCTTTGGAGGGCGCCCGCATGGGCGCCTTTCGCGCGTTCTGCACCCAGGCTTAAATCGCAGTAGTTGTGAATCGACGCAAGTAGTGCTTCTTTTTCATGCGTTGCTGCGCAAGATGTTCCATAATAGAGTTCTGTCAACAAACTCAGACGGAAGGACGGTCATGTCTGTAATCGACATCAAACCCGATGCACAGGGAAAGGTGCGCGATCTGTACGATTTGGGCGACAAGCTGCTGCTGGTCGCATCTGATCGTATTTCTGCTTTCGACTATATTCTGGAAGACGAAATTCCCTATAAGGGCCAGGTGCTCACGCAGCTTTCTTGCTTCTGGTTCGACCTTCTTTCCGACGTGGTGGACAACCATCTTATTTCTGCCGACGTTGCCGATCTCCCCGAGCAGTTCAAGTCCTATGCCGATAAGCTCGCTGGCCGTTTTATGCTGGTAAAGAAGGCCAACATGTTCCCCGTCGAGTGCATTGTGCGCGGCTACCTTACCGGTTCTGGCTTGAAGGACTATCAGAAGACGGGCGCTGTATGTGGCATTCAGCTTCCTGAAGGCCTGGTAAATTCTTCCAAGCTGCCCGAAACCATCTTCACTCCTTCCACGAAGGCTGAGATTGGCGACCACGACGAGAACATCAGCTTCGAGCAGTGCGAAAAGCTCATCGGCGCCGAAGATGCTGCCGCCATCCGCGACCTGACCATCAAGGTGTACGAAACGGCTGCAAGCCACGCGAAGGAACGCGGCATCATCATCGCCGACACCAAGTTCGAGTTCGGCGTATACGACGGCAAGATCATCTTGGGCGACGAGGTTCTGACCCCCGACTCTTCTCGTTTCTGGGCAGCTGACACCTATAAGGTTGGCGAAGAGCAGCCCAGCTTCGACAAGCAGTTTGTGCGCAACTGGCTCAATGCCAACTGGGACCGCACTGGCAACCCGCCGCGTCTGCCCGAAGATATCATCAAGAAGACCAGCGAAAAGTACATTCAGGCTTACGAGAAGATCACGGGCAAGACGTTTGTAGCCCAGTAGGCCCCGACAAAACACAACAAGGAGAATCAAGGGATGTCTCAGCGAAACCCCATGAACGAGCGATACACCAGCGACCAGAAGCGTGGCGCTACCCGCAAGAGCGCAGCTTCCGCCAAGCCGGTTTCGAAGGCTGCGTCTTCGGTGCGTACCACATCGGCCAAGCCCGAGAAGAAGGGGTTGTTCGGCGGCTCCAAGAAACAGGCGCCGGCTCCCGCGAAAGCTCCCAAGAAAACCCAGGCTGCCCAGTCTTCGGCTAAGGCCGAAGAAGTCCCTTCACTTTCCAAGGAAGAGCAGAAGGAAATCGAGAAGCACAACAAGAAGGTTAAGCGCGCCGACCGTGAGGCCCGCCGCGAGCGCAACAAGGAAGTTAACCGCTTCGTTCCCGACACTGCCGAGTTCAAGCGCCTGAACCGAAAGCGCATGGTTTATTCGGGCGTTGGCTTCGTGGGCATGATCGTTGCCATCGTGCTTTCGCTGCTTATTCCTCAGCAGCCGTTCATTTCGATTGGCCTGATGATTGCTTCTTGGTTCTTCTTCTTCATGGGTATGCGCATCGACACCAACCAGTTGCGTCCTCTGCGCGAGCAGGGATACGACAAGGCTGTGCGCCAAGCCCAGAAGAAGGCAAACAGGAAGAAGAAATAGCTTTGACGGAAAAGGGGTTTTGCCCCTTTTCCTATTCAGATTCGTCAGAAGCGGCAAAAGGGGTATCCTCTTTTGCCGCTTTGGTTGAAAGGTGCTTTTATGCGATTGGTTTCCTGGAACGTCAACGGTTTGCGCGCCGTTATGAAGAAAGGGTTCATGGATGCCTTCGATGAGCTTGACGCCGATGTGTTTGCGCTCCAGGAAACGAAACTGCAAGAAGGCCAGATCGAAATGGACCTTCCCGGGTACCATCAGTGCTGGAGCTATGCTGAGCGCAAAGGCTATTCCGGCACAGCGGTGTTCTGTAAGGAAGAGCCACTGCAGGTGATTCACGAGGTGGGCGTGCCGGAGCTTGATACGGAAGGCCGCGTGGTGATCTGCGAATTCGAGCAGTACTGGTTCGTAAACGTGTACACGCCTAATGCCCAAAGCGAGCTTGCGCGCCTTGATCATCGCATGGCTTGGGACGATAGGTTCCGTGACATATGCAAGGGCCTGGAAGAGGGCATGCTTCCAAACGGCCAAGCCGGAAACGCAAAGCCCGTGGTAATGTGCGGCGACTTCAATGTGGCTCATCAGGAAATCGACTTGAAGCACCCGCGCTCAAACCGTGGCAATCCTGGCTTTTCCGATGAAGAGCGAGCCAAGTTCACCTGTCTTTTGAATGCAGGCTTCGTCGACACGTTCCGCTACCTGAACCCCGCAACCGAAGGCGCCTATTCCTGGTGGAGCTACCGCTTCCATGCTCGCGCCAACAACGCAGGGTGGCGCATCGATTATTTCCTGGTGAGCGAAGCGCTACGCGACAAGGTGCAGATGGCCAACATCTATTCCGAGATTATGGGATCCGACCATTGCCCTGTTTCGGTGGAATTGGATCTGTAGGTTTGGCCTGTTGCGTTCAGCCCGTTACGGCAGTTCGGCCCGTTGCGGCGGCTTCGCCCGTCGCAAAAACAAAAATCTCGGCATTTTTGCAACTTTTTTGCGATTAGGGACTCTTTTTTCGTCGCCGCTGGGTGGTAATAGGCCGCAGCACGGCCAATTGCCTGCGTTTTTATGCCGCGATTCGCGATTGGAGAGTTTGGAACAATTGCTAATCGCAAAAAAGTTGCAGTCTGGGCCGATTTTTTGTTTCTGGGCCCCAGGGACAGCTTAAGGGCGGTGCTGTAAGCGAGATGAGCCCGATGCGGCGTGCGGGGTGGGCCTGCGGCGGTGGCTCCAACGTGCGGGGTGAACCTGCTGTGGCGCGATGGGGCGGGCCTGCTCCGGTGCGGCGATGCGGGTCCGAGTGCTGCGGGCGGTTGAGTCGGTTTCGGGCGGGCCGCCATGCTCGTGCCGATATGAGGCGTGGCTCTTCGCTGTAGCGCATAATCGGGTAGACGCGCTACAATGGTTCGATACATTTTCTATTGGCTGGAAGGCAATGATGGCAAGTAACGATATGGATTTGGCAAAGATCGAGCAGGGCGTACGCCTGATTTTGGAGGGTGTTGGCGAAGACCCGAATCGCGAGGGGCTGCTTGAAACCCCGGCGCGCGTGGCCCGTATGTACGAAGAATGCTTTGCTGGCCTGCATCAAGACCCGGCCGTTCATTTCGAAACGCTTTTCGACGAGCACCATGATGAAATGGTAATCGTTCACGACATCCCGTTCTTTTCCATGTGTGAGCATCACTTGGTGCCGTTTTTCGGCAAGGCGCATATTGCATATCTGCCTTCCGAATCGGGCAAGATCTGCGGTATTTCCAAGCTGGCTCGCTTGGTCGAGGTGTATGCTCGCCGCCCTCAGGTGCAGGAGCGTCTTACCTCGCAGGTGGCCGATACTCTGGTTGAGCAGCTGAACCCCCGTGGTGTTGCCGTGGTTATGGAAGCGGAGCATCTGTGCATGAGCATGCGCGGCGTTAAGAAGCCTGGTGCGAAAACGGTCACCAATGCCATGCGTGGTATATTCAAGGAAGATGCTGCGACGCGCGCAGAGGCGCTGTCGCTTTTGATGGGACGCTAAGTTCCCGCAGGTAGGCCGAAGCTTTCGCAAGGAGCGGAAGCAAAGCGAAAGGAATCTTTCATGCGTTGTGTTATCTCGGTTTTGGGTAAAGACCGCGCCGGTATCGTAGCTGGCATTTCCGGTGTCCTGGCAGAAAAGGGCGCAAGCATCGACGACATCAACCAGACCATTCTGGATAACATCTTCAGCATGACCATGTTGGTTCGTCTCGATACCGACACCGCTGGCTTCAACGAGGTTCAGGAAGCACTCACCAAGGAAGGCGAAGAGCTGGGCGTTCAGGTAATTGTTCAGCGCGAAGACGTATTCCAGTTCATGTACAAAATCTAAACAGGAGGCGAAGCTCAGTGAGCGAAAACTGTCAGACGAGCGCAGGGGAAACGCAGCAAGGCACCTCGTGTGCGCCATTGGCAGGTGAAACGTTCGCTGCTTTCGTTGATACCATAGCTGCTCTGCGCGCTCCGAACGGCTGCCCGTGGGACCGCGAGCAAACCCATGAATCCATCGCCCGCAACATGATCGAAGAGGCGTACGAGGCTGTCGATGCTATCGAGCAGCACGACGCGACGCATCTTCGTGAAGAGCTGGGCGATGTTCTTTTGCAGGTGGTTCTGCAGAGCCAGATCGCCGCCGATGCGGGCGAATTTACCGTGGCGGATGTGTGCCGTGATGTGAATGCGAAGATGATTCGTCGCCATCCACATGTGTTCGGTGAAGCAGCTGCGAGCTCTGCCGAAGACGTGCTTTCCATTTGGGACAACGTGAAGCTCTCCGAAAAGAGCGCCGCCGATGCCCAGGCCGAAGAGCCCGAGGGGTTGCTGGACAGCGTGCCCGCTAGCTTTCCGGCGCTGCTCCAAGCCTACAAGATTTCCCGTAAGGCGGTTGCAGCCGGGTTCGAGTGGGACACCGTCGAAGACGTGTGGGCCAAGGTGGAAGAAGAAATTGCCGAATTCAAGCAGGCATGCCGCTCCGATGCCGCTCAGGCGAAGGAGCTGGAGTTTGGCGATGTGCTGTTTTCCCTGGTGAACGTGGCGCGCAAAGAAGGTATCGATGCTGAAACGGCTCTGCGTGCCACGTGCCGCAAGTTCCGTGATCGTTGGGCCTTTATGGAAGGCGCTGCATGGGGTCAGGGCAAGCGCATCGAAGAACTGGATATGGATGAAATGCAGCAACTGTGGGATCAGGCCAAGATGTTGCACGTAGGTGAAGCGTCCCATGACTAAGCTCTATTCGCGCACGGTGGCGCTGAACACCGATATCGTTGACGCCTTCTGCGTGCTGCAGAAGGGCTTTACCGATCAGTTTGTGTACTACGACAAAGAACGCCCCATACGCTATTTGGGGCTGGGCCGCTGCATTGCCTTGGCAACGCTGGGCGAAGCCGATGTGGTAAGCCAGGATGCAGGGTTTGCGCCGGTGTTCTTTTCGTTCAACCGCTTTGATGCCGAAAACCCCAAGCCTGCCGACGACATGATGACGGCCTTCCCGCGTTTGCGCTTGATGCTGCCCGAATTGGTGCTTATCCAAAACGAGCAGGGGTCGTTCTTGCAGGTGAACAGCTTGGGACCCGTGTATCAGGGCAGGGTTGATCGCTTCGTGCGCCATGCCGAGGAAGCAAAACCCCGCACCCATCGCACCATGGCATATTCGTTGCAGCGCGACTCGTTTAATGAGTGGCAACGCATCATGGATATGGGGCTTGGCCGCATTGCGTCGGGCAAGATTGAGAAACTCGTGCCTTCGCGCCGTATCGAGCTTACGGCCGAACAGCCGTTTTCGTCGAAGGATGTGCTGGTGAACCTGATCGACGGCAGCGCCCGCGGCACGGTGTTCCTGTATCGTTACGGCGATGTATTCTTCTGCGGCTGCACGCCCGAGCTGCTGCTGCGCAAAAAGGGGACGCACGTGGAAAGCATGTGCCTTGCTGGCACGTGCCCGCACGGCGAAACACCGGAAGAGCAGAAGATACTGGCAGACGAATTGCTTGCCAGCGAAAAGAACCGTCGCGAGCACGAATACGTAGTGAAATTCATGCGCGAAGTGTTCGCCCGCAATTGCTATAACGTTGATATTCCCGCAACGCCGCAGATCAAGGTGCTGAAGCATGTGCAGCACCTGCATACGCCTGCAGCGGCGCAGGTTATGGAGGGCACCACGCTTATGGGCCTTGCTAGCCAGCTGCATCCTACCCCGGCGCTTTCTGGCACCCCGGTGGGCGAAGCGCTGATGACGCTGCGTGAAGCCGAGGGCTACAATCGCGGCTTCTTCGGTGGCGCGGTGGGTTATGTGAACGCCGATGGCGATGGGGAATTTTCCGTGGCTATCCGATCGGGTGTTTTCGACGGTGAGCGTGGTTGGCTCTATGCTGGGTGCGGCATTGTGGAAGGCAGTGATGCTGCTGCGGAATTCAACGAGATCGATCTGAAGCTGAAAACCATCTTGAGTGCGTTTGAAGCACCGGGGGACGAAGGGGACGAATAGGCTATGGCGGAAAAGGAAGCGGAAGCGCTGAGCGGCGAAAAAGGGGATGTGCCAGTTGGCGAAGAAGATCGTACGCCCGATGCGCTTGAGCTTGCTGCTGCGCAGAAGAAGCGCGCATTGGGTGCCTATGTGGGTGCGTTCTTCGATGAGCTGATGCGTGCGGGCGTGCGCGATGTGGTGGTAAGCCCCGGCTCGCGCTCCACTCCTCTTTCGATGGTTGCCCACGAGGCGCATGCGCGATTCGGATCGGCATTCAACCTGTATCTTGATATCGACGAGCGTGGCGCTGCCTTCTTTGCTTTGGGCATTGCCAAGGCAACGGGGCGTGCCGTGTGTGTTATCTGCACTTCGGGGACGGCACTGGCAAACTACTATTCTGCGGTGATGGAAGCGGAGATTTCCCGCGTGCCCCTTATTGTGCTTTCGGGCGATAGGCCAGCGCGCCTGCAGGGGCTTGGCGCTCCGCAAACGTGCGATCAGAACAAGGCGTTTTCCGACCACGTGCGCCGCTTCTTCGCTATGCCTGAGCCGAACGACGCTCCTAAGTACATTGCCCACGTGCGCCAGGTTGCACGTGAAACGGTTATTGCCGCAGCTCCGGGGACTCATGCCTCGGCTCCTGTGCACGTAAATTTCCCATTCGATGAGCCGCTGGTGCCCGACATTGCTATGCCTGACCTGTTCGATGCGGGTCGCGTTGCCTCGGCTGACGATCTTCCCGCCCTGGTGCGTACGGAACACGAGCTCTCTTCCCGCGATGCGGCTTCCCTGGTGGATTTCCTCGATTCCCATACTGTGGTGGTTCTTGCTGGCGAAGGAACGTTTTCTGCTGAAGCGGTTGCAGACAGCACACGCAGGGACCGGGAAGCGCAGGCGCTTCTTGCTTTCTCCGAGCGCTTCGACGCGCCTTTGCTGGCCGACCCGCTTTCCCACTTGCGCACGTACGGACACCCCGCTGTTATCTGCGGATACGATCGCATCATGGGATCGGATGAAATGCCCGCCTTCGATGCGGTGGTTCGCTTTGGGCGCTATCCGGTGTCGAAGCGTGCAACGCAGGCAATCGAAGCTTGCCAGGCTGCGCAGATCGTGGTTGATCCGCTTGCCACACGCGATTTCAATTCGCAGACCACCACGTTTGTGGCCGCAAATCCGCTCGATTTCGTAGTGGCTCTGTTGGAAGCGGGAACCGTTCCCAATCCAGAAGAATCTATGGCCTACGCGCCCTTGCCCCAAAACGTTCATGAGTGGGGGCTTATCGATCGTGCCCGCACCGAGCGCATATTGGCAACCGATTTTGCTGTTGATAGCCAGTTCGAGGGTTCCTATTTGCGTGCGATGCTGGAAGAGATTCCCGCAGAAAGCCTGCTGTTCACGGCGAACAGTATGTCGGTTCGCGCGCTCGATGCCTTCTATGTAAGCCAAGCGAAGCACCTTACCGTGCTGGCAAACCGTGGCCTTAACGGCATCGATGGCACCGTTTCCACGGCATTGGGTGCGGCGCAGAGCTTCAAGCAGACTGTTATGGTCACGGGTGATTTAACCCTGCTGCACGACCTGAATTCGCTGGCGCTGCAAGGGGAAATGCTCTTGCGCGAACGCCAAGGATCGCCAAGGCCCAGCATCGTTATCGTGCTCTTGAACAACAACGGCGGCGCTATCTTCGACATGCTGCCGCAAAAATCTGACGAATCGTACTTTGAGAGGCTGTTCCTAACACCTCAGAAGGTTGATTTTGCCGCTGCGGCAGGTGCCTTTGGGGTACCCACGGCTACGGTGCATACGGTGGCAGAATTCAAACAGGCATTTAGCGGCTTCCTGGGTGAACAGGGTATATCCTTAATAGAAGTTCCCTTGCCCCTGACGGGAGTGCGGGAACGCTACGATCAGTATTGGTAATGCGCATGTGCGCACGTGCTTAAGGGGAGCAACCGATGCACAATCACACTTGTGGCTGCGGTCATCACGAAGGGGACGCCGGCTGCGGCTCCCACGAACATCATCACGGCGAAGCATGCGCGTGCGGCGCTCATCACGGCTCGCCTGAAGTTGAGCCTCTGGCGTCAGCATGGAGCATGTTGGGCAAATCTGCTCAGGAGCTTACGGTGCCGCCCACGTGCGAATTCGACTTTGACTGGGAAGGCCAGAAGATCCATGTATATCAGTGGGGTAAGGCCGAAAACATCCCCGTTGTTCTGCTTCATGGCTTCATGCAGACCGGTCTAAGCTGGAGCATCATTGGCGCCGCCCTTTCGGGCAATCATTGCGCCTACGCGCTTGATTTCTTGGGGCATGGCAGAAGCAGCAAGCCCGATGATGTCGAGCCTTATCGCTACGGCGCCATGGTGCGTATGGTGGAATCGTTCTTGGAGCAGGTTGCGTGCGTGGGGCATGAAGGCGCCAAGCGCCGTGCCCACGTTATCGGTTATTCCATGGGCGGGCGCGTTGCCCTGGGGCTGGCCTCTTCCGAAAAAGACCTGCTGTATTCGCTGATCTTGGAAAGCTGCAGCTTCGGGCCTGAGGGCAACGAGCAGCGCGCTGCCGCCGAAGAGCTCAATGTTGGCTGGGCGCAAAGGCTGCGCACCGACGGCATCGAGGAATTCGTGGAGTATTGGGAAACGCTGCCGCTCTTCGAATCGCAGCGCGAAATGGGGCTTGATGAAGAGCTGCGCCCCGAGCGTTTGGCCAACGATGCCGAATCTATGGCGTTGTGCTTGGAAGGCGCAGGAAAGCACGCCATGCCTGATGCTTCTCAGTCGTTCGCCGTGGTGGCAAACACCTGGGTGCCCGTTAAGTACCTGTGGGGTTACGACGATTGCGGAAGCGAAGCGGTAGCGCATCAGTTGGAATACGATGGCATCGATGTGACCTCGTTTGGAACGGGTCACAACGTACACTTAGAGGCACCTGTTCTTTACGGTACAGTAGTGCAGGAATTCTTGTCCGGCATAGAACCCAGGGGTGCGGCCCCAGAAGGTTCCGGGCACCAACAATAAGGAAGGACATCTATGAGCGATTTCCCTTGGGAAAAAGTTAAAGATTACGACGAGATCATCTACGAAAAGTACGATGGCATCGCCAAAATCACCATCAATCGCCCCGAGCGCCGCAACGCTTTCACGCCGAAGACGAACGTCGAGCTGTTCGATGCGTTTTCCCTTGCGCGCGACGACCAGGAAGTGGGCGTTATCATCCTTACCGGCGCCAACCATGACGGCAAGGACGAAGACCAGGCATTCTGCTCCGGCGGCGACCAGAAGGTACGTGGCAACGGCGGCTATGTGGGCGAGGACAACATCCCGCGCCTGAACGTGCTTGATCTGCAGCGCCTTATCCGCGTAGTGCCCAAGCCCGTTATTGCTATGGTGAACGGCTATGCTGTTGGCGGCGGCCATGTTCTTCATATCCTGTGCGACCTTTCCATTGCAGCGGAAACTGCCAAGTTCGGCCAGACCGGACCGCGTGTTGGCAGCTTCGACGGTGGCTACGGTGCTTCGTATCTGGCTGCTATCGTCGGCCAGAAGAAGGCTCGCGAGATTTGGTACCTTTGCCGTCTGTACACGGCAGCCGAAGCTCTGGACATGGGCCTGGTAAACAAGGTTGTCCCCTTCGATGAGCTGGAAGCCGAGTGCGTTTCCTGGGCTAGGGAAATGCTCCAGCTTTCGCCTACGGCCCTGCGCTTCCTGAAGGCATCATTCAATGCTGCCACCGACGGCTATGCCGGTTTGCAGCAGCTTGCAGGTGATGCCACGCTTCTGTATTACACGTCTGACGAAGCGAAGGAAGGCCGCGACGCCTTTAAGGAAAAGCGCAAGCCCGACTTCGACAAGTTCCCGAAATTCCCCTGATCTGAAATTCCCTGATAAAGGATGTGACGGCAATGATTGCCCAATTGGCGGAAACGGCCTATCGCAAGGCCGGCCAGATGTTCTTCTGCGTGCAGAAGGATGCGCGCTCAGTAACGTTTAGCTATCGCCGCGCCCGCTTTGCTGCTGCGGCTCTAGCTCAGCAGCTTGCCAAGCACGGTTACGGTCGCGGCACCACGCTTGCGTGCAATCTGTACAACGGTGCCGAGATCGTGATCCTTTCCTTGGCGGCGGCGTACGGCGGCTTCACGTTGGCGCTGCTGAATCCGCGTCTTTCCTACGAAGAGCGCAAGCTGCGCATCGTGGAGCTGGAAAACGCCACGGGCGAAGCTGGCATCGATGTGCTGGAACAGTCTGCGGTTGAGCGCCTGATGATCGATGCGACGGGCTACGGCCTGGCCGATTTCGCCGCTTTGCCGGAAGGCTCTGTGCCGCATGCCACGCAGTTCGAGGCGTTCGCCCGCGAATGCGAGCGGGCATGGGATGGCCAAGAGGCGGGCATTGTCATGTTCACATCGGGTTCTTCGGGAACCCCGAAGGCCACGCTTTTGCCGTGGAACTGCATCATTGGTGCCGCTACCGCGGCAAACCGCGTTCTGGCATTGGAAGATGGTCGTAGCGTATGGCAGCTGGTCCTGCCTATGTGCCACATTGGCGGCTTCCAGATCATGGTGCGTTCGCTTTTGAGCGGTGGCTCGTTCATCGTGTACGAGCGCTACAACCCCATGCGCGTGCTGAATGACGTGCTGAGTTTCCGCGTTACGCATATTTCTGTCGTGGATAAGATTCTGGCCGATTTGCTTGAAAACGATCGCGATAGGGTTATTGGGCAGTACGCGTGCATTCTTTTGGGCGGCGCGGCGTTGAACGAAAAGACGCTGCGTATGGCCTTGCGCGCAAAGGCAAACCTGTATTCCAGTTACGGCATGACGGAAACTTCCAGCTTCATTGCCGCGGCTCCGGTAACCCGCGGTTTCGATGGCGGGCTTGAACTGTTGCCCGGCTATGATGCTCGCATCGTAAGCCCCGATGCCGATGGCATTGGCCAGCTGCACGTTGTGGGTCCTGGCATCTTCGAGGGATACCTGAATGCCCGCAAGGCAATGAGCGCCGATGGCTATTTCGTTACCGGCGACAGGGCCTCTATCGACCGCAACGGTCTTTTGCGTGTGTATGCGCGTACTGAAGATCTCATTATTTCGGGCGGCGAAAACATCTACCCAGCTGAAGTCCAAGATGTTCTGCTGGGCATTCCCGGCGTGAAGGACGCCTATGTGTTCGGCACCGCAGACGAAACCTGGGGGTATCGCCCCGTGGCGTTCATCGAGGCCGATTATTCTGCCGAAGCCATTGCCCGCGACGAAGAAGAATTTGGCATCGACCCTGCTCAGAGCTGCATTCGTCCGGCAACGTGCCCGCAGGAATACGCCCATATGGTGCACGATTACCTGAATGGCTGCATGTCGAAGCTCCATCATCCCAAGCATATTTTGGTGATGGATAAATTCCCACGCACCATCGCCGGCAAGGTGGACCGACGCGCATTGAAGCAGCGCTACGACAAGCGCATCGATATCAAGTCGCTCACCCTGTATCGCGTGAAGCAGCCCTTTTCCCATCCTGTGAAGACGGCCAAGGGCAATGTTGATTTCCGTGAATCGTTCTTTGTGGAAGTGGAAGACTGGGCTGGGCGCACGGGCATTTCCGAGTGCGTTTCCTTTGCCACCAATTGGTATTTGCCCGAAACCATCGGCGAAGACTACGCCGTAGTGCGCGATTCCATTGCCCCCGTGGTGTTAGGTGAGCGCTACCTGCATCCCAGCGAAGTGTCCGCTTCGCTTGCCACGTTCCCTGGTTTGGCAAAGTATCCCATGGCGAAAGCTGCGGTGGAGCCTGCCATCTGGGATCTGTACGGCAAGATCATTGGCCAGCCTCTTTCGAAGATGATCGGCGGCTCTAACGCCGAGAAGATTCTGGGCGGTGCCGTGGTGGGTATCGCTCCTGTTGAAGAAGTGCGCGCGGCGGTAAACAGCCTGGTGGCTCAGGGGTACACCCGCGTAAAGATGAAGATCGAGCCGGAAACCGCATTCGAATGCGTGGCTGCCGTACGCGCCGACCATCCCGACTTGACGCTGATGCTCGATGCCAACCAGTCTTTTGACGAATCGTATCTGAACGTGCTGTATAAGCTCGACGCATTGAACCCTGCATGCATCGAGGAACCCTACAATCCGGACTACGTTCCCAACAGCGGCGAGCGCAACCTATTCGTGCGCCTTTCGCTGCTGCAGGATGAACTGAAAACCATGGTGTGCCTGGACGAATCGGTGGTAACCGCAAGCGACATGGAAGCAGCCATGGGGCTGGACAACCTTCGCTGCTATGCCTTGAAAATTGCGAAGTTCGGCGGCATTCAGCCCACGCTCGACTTCTACCACTGGATGCGCAGCCTTGGAAAAACGGTTTGGATGGGTGGCATGTTCGACACAGGCGTTTCGAAGCGCATGCATGCGGCGTTTGCGACCTTGCCGGGCATGGATTTGCCGCCCGATGTTTCGGATTATTCGGCATATTTTGCCCACGATACCGCCCTTCCCCCGTTGGAACTTGAGCACGGCGAATTGGTACTGAATGCGCCCAAGAACCCCGTCGGCCTCGGCTGCATTCTGGACAAGGAGTACCTGAAGTCCATTGCAATCGACGAAGTAACGGTTACCACCGAAGGATAGTGTTTTTGCCATGCGAAAAAAGCTGCTGGTTGTTGTTGCCGCGCTTGCCTTAGTGCTTTGCATGCCCGCCATGGCGTTTGCGGCCAATTCGGCGTTCGACAAGGGAACGGCGGAAAGCACGAGCTACGTTGACTCCTATACGGGCAATGCTTTCCTTATGGAGCGCGATGCGCTGAACCTTACTGTTGGGTGCGACCTGTACTGGGCAGGAGACACGTTGAACGCAAGGGGCCTTGAAGTAGGCGGCGAAACCGGCGGCAGCGCTTTGCTGGCTGGCAGCACGTTGAACGTGGTTTCTTCTACTATTCACGGTAGCTTGCGTGCGGCAGGCCAGACCGTGAACGTTTCTTCGACGACGGTTGGGAACAACATCACCGTTGCTGGGCAGAATGTGTCTATTGCATCCGATGTTTCCGCAGGTGGCGTGTATGCTGCTGGTTCGAATGTGAGTGTATCGGGAACCTATCAGGGCGCTGCTTTTGCTGCGGGCACGGTGAACATAGCTGGCTCCTATGCAGGTGACGTGAGCATTTCCGCAAGCACGGTTAACGTTTCGCGAGGCACTACGGTGGGCGGCACGCTGCGTGTGCCGAACAATGCGCAGGTTACCATTGAGGAAGGCGCCAACGTCCCCAGCGTAAGCTATGTTGACGACGCCTTGGTTTCTACCGTTTCCGAAGGATCGGAACAGAACCTGTTTTCGGTGATTGGGCCGTTGCTGTTTTCGTGCATGGCTCACGTCTTGTTGGTGCTGTTGTTCTTCTTCCTGATTAAGGGTGCGATGGAAGGCGCCGTCAAGCTTACGGAAACGAAGCTTCCGCGCATGTTCGTGTTGGGTTTCGCGGAGTTTTTCGTGCTGCCCCTGCTGGGCCTTTTCCTGCTATTCCCGCTTGTTACGGCTCCTATTTCTGCGTTGATATTCATCTTCATTGCAGTGCTGTGGATGTTTTCCATCCCGTTTGCCGGCTACGTGCTGGGACGTCGCTTGTTCGAGGGCATGGCGCCTTTGGGCGCGGGCGTGATAGGAACGCTCGTTCTTACCGCTATTTGCTATATCCCGTATCTTTTCTTCGTGGTGCCAACCGTATGCTCCGTTTTCATTGCGGGCTACCTTACGCAAAGTTTCTTGGACAAGCGCGCTTTGCGTGCGGCGCAGGAAGCCGCTTCCGCCTCGGAGCTGTAGGGTTGCATGCCATGCAGAGGTTCATTTACCGATTTGAGAGAGGGGTCCAACGATGAAGCGAATACGACCGTTGCTGGCAATGGCCTTGGCGCTAGCCCTTGTATGTTTGGGCAGCAGCTTCGCTTTTGCAAATGATGAAAATGGGGGGGGTCAAGAGCGGAACGGAACTGCGTCGGTTGATCCTTCTACCATGAACGATTGGGCGGCTCTTACTGGTACCGACGGATCAAGCGGCCTCGGAGCCAACACCTCGAGTATCGGCCGAATATGGACGGATAAAACCGTGTCGGCAGATTCTGTAACCACGAGCGACGGGAACGTTGTCAAATGCGATAACTCCGCATTCGTAACGGTGCTTTCTGCCCTTTCTGGTACTTCGAACGTGGCGTCTACGTCGACCACCCCGCTCGACATCGTGTTAGTGCTCGATGCCTCGGGTTCGATGGACGACAACATGAGCGACGGCACGAAGCGCATCGATGCGCTGAAGAGTGCCGCAAATGGCTTTATTGGCGAGATTGCCGATCAGAACAAGGGGATCTCTGACGAATCGAAGCAGCATCAGGTCTCCATCGTGAAATTCGCGGGCAATAAGACAGCTGCAGTAGGCAACGACACGTATCGCAGTGGCGGGTACACCTACAACTACAGCCAGGTTATGAAAACCATGTCTCCCTGCAACAATACGACCCAATCTGTCTTTACGGACACGATCGACTCCATCAACCCGGCAGGCGCCACGGCCGCCGATAACGGCTTGCAGCTTGCCCAGGGTCAGACCTCGAACCGCGAGGAAGCCAAGAAGATCGTTATCTTCTTCACCGATGGTTCGCCAACCGACTATAACGATTTTGACGATTCGGTTGCCGGTAGCGCGGTATCTGCGGCAAAGGATATGAAGGATGCAGGTGCGACGGTTTATACCGTCGGCATCTTCGATGGCGTGAACCCCTCCGCCGATCCGACCGCCAATAACACCACCAAGGAAAACAAGTTCATGCACGCTGTTTCCAGCAACTACCCCAAAGCTACCTACACTGAGAGCGGCGGATGGTGGAGTAGTTGGAACTGGGACTTCGGCGACCGTCCCGAGGGTTCTAACTACTACAAGTCGGCTTCCAACGCCGATGAGTTGAAGCAGGTATTTGACGGCATTTTCTCTGAGATCAACAAGGGATCGGGCTATCCGACTCAGACCACCGAAGGTGCTGAGCATCAGAGCGGCCATATCACATTCGATGACAAGCTGGGCTCCTATATGCAGGTGGACAATTTCAGCGCCGTTACCTTCAGTGGGAAAACGTTTACCAACCCCCAGAAAACAACCGAAGGCAACGTGGACACCTATACCTTCAATGGCACGGTTGAGCTCAACGGCAAGAGCGTTGACCTGAGCAACCTTGTGATCAAGGTGACGAGGTCTAATAACCCCGCCGAAGGGGATACCATCCAGGCGAAGATCCCTGCAGCGCTTATCCCGTTGTGGAACTTCAACGTCAATCGCGACGATATGACCATGACCGTTTCCGAGCAGAAGCCTATCAACATTGTTTACACCTCGAGCCTCAAGCTTGGGGTTGAAGACCTGCTCGCAAACCCCGATGAAACTATGGAAGCGTATCTGCAGGCGAATTCCGCAGACGGAAAGGTCGCATTCTACAACAACGACTGGAACCTGGGTTATCTTGGCAGCACCACGGCAGGGTTCGAGCCTTCAAGCGACAACAGCTTCTACTACTTTACGAAAGACACGCCGATCTATACCGATGAGGCCTGCACTCAGCGCGCTACGCGCATAGATGAGGGAACCACCTATTGGTATCAGCACACGTATTACAAGATGAAGAATGCAGGCTCCCTTTCCGGTGCGGTTGAGGAAGTAACTCAGCCCATCAGCTTCAAGGGCGGCGATGCTGAATCCGTTGAAGGCTCCATTGGCTCCGATGGCAGCGGTGCGTACTTCAAGGCGGGCTCGCGCGAGGCGACCTTCATCAATAGCCTTTATAAGGAGAAAGACAAAAACGTTACAGAAACGGCGGAAGACGTACTGAATCCGAAATGGGCTTCCGTGGGCCAGATCGCTTCCTATCTTGGCAACAATGGCAAGCTTTCCGTCGACCTTCCTGGCGCGCTTGCGGTAACGAAGCAGCTCCAGGTTCCCGATGGATACAGCGCAGATGAATTTGCAAGCGAATCGTTCGAGTTCACCGTAGCTGTGCCAGAGGCTGCGAACAAGGCATTCAACGCCGTTGTGAAGAACGCCAACGGAGAGCAGCAGGGCGATGCGTTCACCCTGACATTCGATGGCGATGGCAAGGCACAGCATAGCTTGAAGGCCGACGAGACGCTGTGCATCTACGGCCTTACCGCTGGCTGGAACTACACGGTCGGCGAAACCGAGCGTTCCGGATTCGACCAGAGCGGAACGAACCTTGAAGGAGCAATCGCGGCAGGAGAAACCGCGCAGGCAAAGGTTGTGAATACGTATAAGGCATCGGGCACGCTTTCGGGCGAGCAGGTTCTTAAGGGCGAAAAGGTGCTTACAGGCCGCAGCTGGAAGAGCACCGATAAATTCACATTCCTTCTGGAAGCACCCGAAGGCTCCGTTGATGTTCCTATGCCTGGTGGGGCTGGTAGAGCAACCGTTGAGGTAACCCAGCCCGATGGAGCTCCGGCTGATACTCCGGTTTCGTTTAACTTTGGCGACATTACGTACACCAAGCCTGGTGTATACACCTACGAGATTCGTGAATCGAAAGAACTCAGCGTATTTAATCCTGGTGTGAGCGCATCGAAAGCGCTGTATGAGGTTGTTGTGACCGTTACCGATGAAGGCCACAACGGCACGCTGACGGTTACTTCTGCGCTGACCAAGAAATATGACGACGATGGTGTAAAGCTTGACAACCCTGAAGGTGCTACTGTTGCGAAGTTCGTAAACGAATACGACACCCAGGTGGTGAAGTGGAGCCCAAGCGGTGGAAAGCTGTACACGGATGCTACTGGTTCCCGTCCGCTTGAAGCGGGCATGTTCCATGTAATTGCCTGCACGAACGACCCCAATGCTCCCTTGCCCCAGCTCCAAGGCGAACAGAAGATTGAGGACGAGCGCAATGGCGTGAAATGGTACGGCGCAGTAACTTCCGTGGAAGCGGACGGCACCATTCTGTTCCCGCAGGCAACGTTCACTTTCGACAACTTGGGCACAGGTCAGAGCGAAAAGACGTTCACCTACAAGATCATAGAAGTAGTAAAGGTCGGCGATAAGTGGCGCTCCGTGGAGGATGCCCTCGCTGACCCGAACTTTGACTCAGCAGGCGTAACATATGACCCGACAATTTGGACTGTCGAGGTAACTCTTAAGAACGACAACGGTACGCTTGTGTTGGACACCAAGTACAGCAACAATCTCCTCGCCGCTGCCCCGGGCGAAGGCAATACGCCCATGTTCCGCTTCAGCAACAGCTATGCGCCCGCCGCTGCGACGGCTGTTGTTAAAGGCTCCAAGACTTTGACAGGTCGCGACATGGCGGACGGCGAAACCTTCGGATTCGAGCTTTCTGCTGCAGACGATGCTACGCAGAGTGCGGTGGCGTCGGGCGCTGTGACGCTGCCCGGTGCGGCAACCGTATCGGGTGCGAAAGACGGCGTTGCGACCGGCTTTGCCTTCGATGGGATGAGCTTTACTAAGCCGGGCGAATACACCTTCAACGTGAATGAGACCACGTGGAAGGGTGAGGCTGTTCCTGCTACCGACGAAAAGGGCATGCAGTTCGATCGCAGCACCAAGACGGTGAAGGTGAAGGTGACCGACGACCATACCGGTTCGCTCAAGGCCGAGGTTGTTAATCCGCAAGATGAGGTAGCGTTCACCAACAAGTACGCAACGAGCAGCACATATAACGGTATTCAGGTCGAAAAGACTTTGACCGGCCGCGACATGAAGGCTGGAGAATTCAACTTCGTTATTGAAGGCAAAGACGATGCTTCTGCGGCACTTCTTGCTGACAGCGACAAGCAGTTCACCAACCCGAATGATCGCGCCGAGGGCATTGCCGATGTGATGACAAAGATCGCGGGACACACCTTTACCCAGGCCGATAGCGGCAAGCACTTCGAGTTCACGGTTAAGGAAGTAATTCCCGAAGGAGCAGTTCAGGACCAGGCAACAGGGCTTTGGTACGTTGAGGCTACAGGCCTGTACTACGACGGGGCAAACCATGTTGTGACCATCGATGTTGCCGACGACGGCAACGGCCAGCTGACGACAACCACCAAGGTCGACGGCCAGGAAACTAACGTGGTCTCTTTCGCCAATAAGTACCGCGCTCAGAATGTTTCGTTCGATACGGCAACTGCTCATCTGAACAAGATCCTGCAGGGCCGCGACTGGATCGAAAACGATTCCTTCGATTTCACCATCACCGCGCGTGACGGCGCGCCGATGCCTAAGCGCGATGGTAACGAAGTGTCTTCCGCAACGGTGAAGTCGCCCAATTCGAAGGATGGCGATTCGGTATCGTTCGACTTTGGCCAGATCGAGTTTACGTCCGATATGGTGAAGGATGCTCCTGGTCATAAGCGCACCTTTACCTACGAGGTAACTGAAAACGCCGGTAATCTGCCTGGTATTCAGTACAGCGACAATAAAGCCGTTATCGAGGTAACGGTAAGCGACAATGGCCAGGGCAAGCTGGTTGCGTCTGCCACCACGCAGAATGGCACGTTTGTGAACCGCTATTCCGCTGAGTTGAACTACACGGCAGCGGGTGGCTTGAACCTTGCCAAGACGCTGACTGGTCGCGATATGACTGACGGTCAGTTCACTATTAAGATCACGCCCAATGATGAGGCGTCGGCAGGCCTGCTCGGCTTGCCAGAGGGCGGCCGTGAGGTTTCGATGCCTGCGGCTAGCGATGGAGTGCAGGTTACGAAGTCTGCGTTGACTGGCGATGTAGTGCTAACGCAGCAAGACGCGGGTAAAACCTACAGCTATAAGGTGGTTGAGCAAGGCACGGCGCCTGGTGGCTACACCTACGACACGGCAGAACGCACGGTAACGATTACCGTTGAGGGCGATACCGCAAATGGCACGCTGAAGGCAACCACGGTTGTGTCCGGTGGCCCCGATGGCACCAAGACTTATGTGTACAGCAGCAATGCCGTTGGTACGCAGGAAAAGGCAGTTGTACCTTTCAACAACAGCTATGCAGCTTCGGGCGAAGTTGGCGTTACTGCTACCAAGAGCCTGACTGGCCGCAACCTTACCGAGGGCGAATTCAACTTCGCGGTTAAGTACGCTTCGGGCGGCGACGACCTGCTTACGGCAAGCAATAAAGCTGATGGCTCTATCGACTTCGGTAAGCTCAGCTACACCACCGAAACCCTTGCCAAGCTGGTAGCGGATGGCCATGCCAAAAAGGATGTGAAGGATGGCAAGCCTGCATGGAATATTTCCTATGCGGCATGCGAAAAGACCGATAGCTTGCCACGCGGCGTATCTGTTCAGACGGAGCTGATTTCTTTCACGGTGACGGTTGTGGATAACGGCGACGGAACGCTTACCGCAACGGCTAATACGGGCAACGGGCTGAAGTTCCAGAATGTTTATTCCACGGGCGGTCCGGTTTCGGTTGGTCTTTCTGGCGTGAAGGATCTGAAGTCTGATGCTGGCCTGACCCCTGCAAGCATCGAAGGCAAGTTCACCTTCACGGTGACGTCCGATGATGCTGCGGCTCCTATGCCTGAGCACACTACGGCGACCAATGATGCCAATGGCAACGTTGATTTTGGCAATATCAAGTTTACGCTTGATGACCTGAACAAGGCTTTGGGCACGAATAGCACGCACGCAGCCGATACTGCTGGCCAGAGTGCGTCCGATCAGGGAAGTGCTGCAGGTGCCGATAGCGAAGAGCAGGGCAACGCGGCAGCTTCTGATGGCGCCGAGCAGGGCCAGGGCGCTGCAGTAGTGACGGGTGAAGGCACGGGCGCAGCTTCCGTTTCGACGGCTGCAAATAAGGTTGCTGGCGCCGAAGATGCCGACCAGGCATCTGCTCAAAGCGACGAGCCTGCCACAAGGGCTGGCGTTGTCCGTTCGCATACCTTCACCTACAAGGTGACGGAAAGCGGCTCTGCCGATGGCGTAACCAACGACACCGAGACGAAGACCGTGAGCTTCAAGGTGACCGACGACGGCAACGGAAAACTGACGGTACAGCGTGTGGGCAACGACTCTGCTGCGGCGTTCACGTTCACCAATACGTATTCGGTACAGCCGGTTGACTCCAGCGTGACCGATCAGGTTACGGTAACGAAGAACCTTACGGGTCGCGATATGAAAGCAGGTGAATTTGAGTTCCAGCTGCTCGACGGCACCAAGGTGGTGGCAACGGGCACCAATGACGCTTCGGGCAAGGTGACGCTGAGCTCGATTACCTACACCAAGCCGGGTACCTATAACTACACGTTGTGCGAAGTAGGTGGCGGCAGCCAGAAGGCGGGCGTTCAGTATGACGGCAGCACATTCGCCGTTACCACGACCGTAACCGACAATGGCAACGGCACGCTGTCGGTGGCTCACAAGGTGGATAACGATGCGAATACGGTTGGGTTCACCAATTCGTACACACCGGCAGCTACCTCGGTGACGCTGGGTGCCTCGAAGGTGCTCAACGGCAAGAGCCTTGATGCCGAAGAGTTCACCTTCGTTCTTACGGACGAAGGCGGCGAGCAGGTTACCGCAACCAACGATGCGAACGGTATGGTAGTGTTCCCTGCCATTGGCTACAGCGAGCCTGGCACCTACCAGTACACCATTGCGGAAGTGAAGGGCGACGAATCTGATGTGACGTACGACGAATCGGAGTACGCGGTTACCGTTACCGTTGAAGATAACGGCGAAGGCAGCCTGGTTGCCACGGTAGCTTACGAGGGTGGAAATGCCCCCGTGTTCACTAATATGTACAACGCACCTGAAGCCCCGGCATCTCCTGGCGATGGTCCTGCCTCCGTTGTTGAGGCGCTGGTTTCCGGTTCCGCTAAGACCGGCGATTACTTGCTGGTGATTGCTGGCGTGGCCGCTGCGGTGGCTGCTGCGGCTGCTGCTGTGGCCGTGGTTTCCCGTCGCAAGAAGGGCAAGCACGCTAAGAGGTAGTGGGGATATAGGGACAGGTACCGTTTTCCCATTTGGCCATAGCGCACAATGATAGAGCCTCGCTTGCGTGATTGATCGCAAGCGAGGCTTTTTTGTCCGACTGAGAAAGTCGATCGAAACGACTCTTTGACATGAAAGGGTGGCGTTGACCTGCGTCAACGCCACCCTGCCCGGACACACTTTTTGTCCTATAAGCCTTTTTGTTGGACGGGAAAAGGCGCCGGGGTCATAACTCGGAAGTTATTTGTTCGGCTCTAATATCCACGAATAAGATTCTCCGTCCAAAGTGGACGCCCCTTTGGATACCTAGAAATCCCTTGGTTCCTTATGGTCCAGGGGATTTCTTTTTTGCGGTGTGCGCTGATGCCACCCCTCCCGCTTTACTTCTGTTTGCAGCTCGAAATTGGTCTTTAACCCAAAAACAACGGGTTTTAACCCAATACTTTGGCACTTATGCCATTTCATGGGATAATGAATAAAGCATTGTTTCACCTATCGGGCTAGACCATCGCATAAAAGCCTTGTCTGCTAGGCCGTACGAAAGATTGGAATGCGGAAAATGAAGCGGATGCAGTTGATACTGGCAATGGTTTTTGCTCTTTTGTGCGTGTGTTTTAGCGGAAGCTTTGCATTTGCGGATAGCGAAAATGCTTCTGCTGCCAATGCAAACGAAGCATCGTGTGAAACTGATGCAATTGTGGGTACCGTGAAAATCGATGGGCGTCCACTCCATGCTGGCGAGTTCGATTTTGGCGTGAAGTATGCAAATGGCCGCGATGATTTGCTTTCGGCAAGTTGAGTTTTACTGTTACTTCGCTCGATGAATTGGCTCAAAACGGTATTGCCGAGAAAACAACGATAGATGGCGTTCCGGCCTGGATTGTGTACTACCTGGTGCATGAGAAGACCAGCGGATTGAGCGATGTGGGCGTAACGCTGCATACCGCCCCTGTTTCTTTGGTTGTAACGGTTAAAGATGAGGGGAACGGGGCGCTTTCGGCAAGCTTCCAGACGGCGAACGAACTGCGCTTCGATAATACGTATTCCACAGGAGAGCCCGTCACTGTGTTTTTGGCGGGAACGAAGGATTTGCAGGTGGAAGAAGGAGCCTCGCTTGTTGATATCGAGGGAAAGTTTCGATTCGCTATATCGACAAAGGATATAGCAGCACCTATGCCCGAATCGACGGATGCCGGAAACGGGCAATGGGGCCGAATCGAGTTTGGGTTCATAACGTTTTCCCTCCAAGATCTGAATAAAGCCCTGGATGTTGATTCTGATTCTGCGGAAAAAGCAGGATGGCTCCGCTCCCATGTGTTCAAATACAAAGTCACCGAAAGAGGATCGGTGCCGGGTGTGGTGAATGATCCCGAAACGAAAACGGTGAGGTTCAAGGTCACCGATGATGGGAAAGGGAAGCTCACCGTTGTATGCTTGGAATCCCCCTTCACCGCATCCACCGCCTTCACGTTCACCAATAGGTGCGTAGTTGTGCCCGATAACTCAGCTAACGATGAGATAGGTTCGGATGCAGGCGATAAGCCGTTGGACTCTAATGGCGATGCCGACCCTAATGCCGGGCGCGTTGTTTCGCCGAGTGTGGGGAATGCTCCAAGTGGCACTTCGGGTGGCGTATCGGTTTCCACGACAGCGAAGACGGGCGATACTGCGTTGACGTTGGCGGTGGTGCTTGCCGCGGTTGTCGGCCTGACAATGACCATTGCGGGGCTTGCTCGCGGGAGGGGACGCAACCATAAGAAGTAGCACGCGCAAAAGGAACAATGCAGGCAAATGAAGCTGCAGGCAGCGGGCCGCTGGAGTAATCCAGCGGCCTGTTTTGTGCTGTTGGCACATGTGTGAAAACCGCGCTGTGCCATTCGTCTGGAGATGCCCCCGACCTACCGAAACGTAAAATGTGACGAAAATTTGAAGGCAGAACATTTCAATTGCGTTAAGTGTGGCGCCTCCCTATAATTGATCAAGTCGCATAGAGCGATTGATCGTGCGGGGTGGAGCAGTCTGGTAGCTCGCCGGGCTCATAACCCGGAGGTCGTTGGTTCAAATCCAGCCCCCGCGACCAAGCATTTTCGCAGGCCAGAGGTTAATTCCTCTGGCCTGTTTTTGTTTTTCAGGGCGATTCAAAAACGGTCTGGAGTCGAATAGCGAAATAACTGAATTCAATTGGGTGGGACGCGATAAGTCGAACGTGCCGAGAAATCTACCCAGCAGCGCTGGGATCCTCGAAGCCCTGGGATCCGATGGACACTGTCACCGCTACGAACGCGATGCCGTCGTCGTCCTTGGCGACGATGTCGATGGCTGCGCCGTCCGCCTGCCAGTTGCGATCGAGGATCTCATATCCCTTGCGGGTGAGGAAGTTGATGCTTGCCTCGACTGCGCGGTTGCTGATTCTTTCCATGATTGACCTCCTGGTTCCTAGGCTGCCCCGTTGGCTGCCTTGCGGCACGGAGGCCGCACGGCTTGACGGCATGTGCAAGGAAATAAGCTGAAAACGCAGCGCGCCCGAGTTTTGCGCAGCAAAAGTTTTTCACGCCTTGCGCACGTCGACGGGCCGTGCGAACGTGCGGAACTCAAGGAAGCGGCGGGTTGGGCTAGGGCCCGGAAAGTCCTCTGGAAAGCACCTGGGATTGCAGTCACGTCGGTCAAGCGCCATAGTCCGTATCCCCGCGCATATCCGATTGCAGCAGGTGGTGGCCTGTGTAAGCGTATAATGCCAAACAGCGAATGTATTGCATTCTGAGTGAATGGAGTTCCGATGCCAGGCTACAAGGACCTCATCACCAAGAAACCCAGCGAAACTGCCATTCGAAGCTACCTAGTGGAAGGCGACCAAGTTTCGGTGACGCTGCGCATCCCCGACACCCTGCGCGACGCGGCCAAGGAGGAGGCGGCCCTGCGTGGCATGAACTTTTCCGCCTTCGTCCGCACCTGCATGATCGAAGAGCTTTCGAAGAAAGGTGTATAGGCATGAACGAATCGGATACCCGCCTTAAGCTCATCGATCCGGTACTCAAGAGCAAATGGGATGTTAACAAGCAGATCTTCACCGAGTATTACTTCACCGACGGAGAGATTGTCGTACGCGGCAACATCACGGCGCGGAAGAAGCCGAAAAAGGCTGACTACCTACTCATGCGCTCAAGGGACCTACCGCTCGCCGTCGTCGAGGCTAAGGACACCGACCATAGCGTCGGGTCAGGTCTGCAGCAAGCCATGGACTACGCAATGGCGCTCGATGTGCCGTTCGCCTACAGCTCTAACGGGAAGGGCTTCATCGAGCATGACTTCACTACCGGCATGGAGCGGTCCATCGCCATGGACGATTTCCCGGGTCCAGATGAGCTGTGGAGTCGCTGGCTTGCGCATAAGGGAATATCAGACGAAGCCGCGGAACGCACCGTTTCCGCCCCTTACCATTACGGGCAAGACGGCATGAGCCCGCGCTACTACCAGCGCAACGCCATCAACCGAACCATTGAGGCAGTCGCCGACGGCAATAAACGGATCTTGCTGGTCATGGCAACAGGCACGGGCAAGACCTATACGGCCTTCCAAATAGTCCATCGACTGCGCGACGCGGGCGCTGTAAAGAAGGTCCTCTACCTGGCTGACCGAAACATCCTGATTGACCAGACGATAGACGGCGACTTTAAGCCGCTGAAAAAAGTAACCACCAAGGTCGAGGACAGGAAGCTCGATCCTGCGTTCGAAGTCTACTTCTCCCTTTACCAGCAGCTTGTTGGAGAGAACGGTGAGGAGATATTCAGGGCATTTGACCGCTCTTTCTTCGACCTCATCATCATCGACGAGTGCCATCGCGGAAGCGCGGCGGACGATTCGGCCTGGCGCAAGATCCTGGATTACTTCGATGAAGCAATCCAGGTCGGCATGACCGCTACGCCGAAGGAGACGAAAGACGTTTCCAACATCGACTATTTCGGCGAGCCTGTTTACACCTACAGTCTCAAACAGGGCATCGAGGACGGTTTTTTGGCTCCCTACAAGGTCGTTCGACCGAAGCTTAACGTCGATGTTTACGGTTTCAGGCCGGAGGCGGGAACGGTGGACGACAACGGCTTGCAAATCGAGGACCGCGTCTACGAGAAGCAAGACTTTGACAGAGAGCTCGTCATCAAAGAGCGCACCGAAGAGGTTGCGAAGAAGGTGACCCAGTTCCTCAAGGAAACCGACCGGTACTCGAAGACCATCGTCTTCTGCGTCGATATCGACCATGCGGAACGTATGCGTCAAGCGCTCGTAAACGAGAACAGCGACATAGTCGCCGAGCACCCGACGTACATCATGCGCATCACCGGCGACTCCAAGGAGGGAAAGGCTCAGCTCGACAACTTCATAGACCCCGACGAGAAATACCCTGCTGTGGTCACCACCTCGAAGCTGCTGACCACGGGCGTCAACTGCAAGACATGCAAAGTGATTGCGCTGGACAATCTCTTTGGGGAGCAGGGCATGACCGAGTTCAAGCAGATCATCGGCCGCGGCACGCGCATCTGCGAGCCCTACGGCAAGCTCTACTTCACGATTCTGGACTTCCGAGACGCTTCGCGCCTCTTCGCCGATCCGTCATTCGACGGCGAGCCGGCGCAGATATTCGAGACTGCACCGGATGGGCCGATGGTACCAGACGGGGATGAGCCCGTATCTCCACCTTACGTGCCGACCGACGATACCGACCGGCCCGTCGACCCCGGCGATGACAAGCCTCATTCGAAATACTACGTGCACGGCATAGACGTTCACATTGTCTCAGAGCGAGTCGAGTATTACTCGATCAACGGTGACCTGGTAACCGAGAGCCTGCGAGACTACACGCGCAAGAACATCCGAGGCGAGTACGATTCGCTTGATCATTTTCTAGTCGCCTGGAACGCGGAGAGCAAGAAGCAGGCGATTATCGACGAGCTCAAGGAGCACGGCGTTTTCCTCGAAGAGCTGCGCCGTGAATCGGGTCAAGATGAGATGAGCGATTTTGACCTCATCTGCCATATTGCCTACGATCAGAAGCCGCTTACTAGGAGCGAGCGGGTCAACAACGTCAAAAAGAAGGGCTACCTCTACGAATACGCCGGCCTCGCTCATGATGTTCTTGAAACCTTGCTCGACAAGTACGCCACCTCGAACCTAGTGGACCTTGACGATACGCGCGTTCTCGACCTGGAGGAATTCCGCAAATTCGGCAGCCCGATGAAAATCGTTAAAGCATTTGGCGGCAAGCAGGAGTTCATCTATGCCGCCCAAACGCTCGAAGATGCCCTTTACACCGCTTAAGGAAGGAAACCTGAATGGCTCTCGGATCCCTTGTAAAGACCCTGCAGAACATCATGCGAAAAGATGCAGGCATCAACGGCGATGCCCAGCGCATCGAGCAGATGACCTGGTTGTTCTTCCTCAAAATCTACGATGCCAAAGAAGAAGAATGGGAGTTCCACGACGATTCGTACAAGTCGGTAATCCCCGAAAGACTGCGTTGGCGCAGCTGGGCCGTCGATAACTGCGACGGCAAGGCGCCCACCGGCGCCGAGCTGCTCGATTTCATTAACAACGATCTCTTCAAAACGCTCGCCGGTCTTGACCTGGGGCCGAACGCTCCATTGTCCCAGGTCATCGTCAAGGCGGCATTCACCGATGCCAACAACTACATGAAGGATGGCATCCTCCTGCGCCAAGTCGTCAACGAAATCGACAAGGCCGTTGACTTCACCGAGTACAAAGAGCGCCATGCCTTCGGAGAGATCTACGAAACCATCCTCAAGGACCTGCAGAGCGCAGGCAATGCGGGCGAGTTCTACACGCCGCGTGCCGTAACGGATTTCATGGCGCAGGCCCTCGCTCCGAAACTTGGCGAGAAAGTCGCAGACTTCGCTTGCGGTACCGGAGGGTTCCTCGCCAGCGCCCTGAAGATCCTTGATTCCCAGGTAAACACGCCTGCTGATCGGGAGCTGTACAGCAATTCCATCTACGGCATTGAAAAGAAGCAGCTGCCTTATCTGCTGTGCGTGACGAATATGCTGCTGCACGACATCGACAGCCCCGAGGTCTTCCATGACAACTCGCTCGAACACGACGTTCGCGATTGGAGGCACAAGAAGGACGGCCAGTTCGATGTTGTTCTGATGAACCCGCCTTATGGCGGCTCCGAGAACGCATCTATTCAGAACAACTTCCCGGTCGCCCTGCGAAGCTCGGAGACTGCCGATTTGTTCCTTGGTTTGATCCTGTATCGCTTGAAAAAGAATGGACGCGCTGCCGTTATCATTCCCGACGGATTCCTTTTCGGGCAAGATGCCGCGAAAGTCGAGATCAAACGTCGCTTGCTCGAAGAAATGAACCTTCATACGGTCCTGCGATTGCCCCAAAGCGTTTTCGCGCCGTACACCAGCATCACAACCAACGTCCTGTTCTTTGACAACACCCACCCATCCGAGGGCGTTTGGTACTATCGCATGGATATGCCCGATGGGTACAAGCATTTCTCCAAGACGAAGCCTATCAAGCTTGAGCATATGGCCGAGGTTCAAGAATGGTGGAGCGATCGCAAGGAAATCGAGGAGGACGGCAACCCGAAGGCAAAATTCTATACGGTCGATGAGCTTCGCAACGGCGGCTTTAATCTCGATCTTTGCGGGTATCCACATGAAGAAGAGGAAATCCTGCCCCCCGACGAGCTAATTCGTAACTACAAGGCCCAACGCGAAAAACTCGATGCTGAGATTGATCTAAAGCTCGCACAGATTTGCGAGATCCTTGGAATCGAGGCCTAGATGAAAGCCAAGGATTTAAAGAACTCTATCTTGCAAATGGCGGTGCAGGGCAAGCTAGTGCCGCAAGACCCCGCCGACGAGCCTGCAAGTGTGCTGCTCGAGCGCATCCGCGAGGAAAAGCAGAGGCTGATCGCAGAGGGAAAAGCCAAGTTTCCCAAAGGAGGCGAGAGCGTCATCTACACCGGTTCCGATGGCTCCCCCTATGAGAAGCGCATGGATGCCAAGGGGCGCGTGCTGAG
>ERZ1035006.416-NODE-416-length-34145-cov-10.298475_pt1 | contig 34145 bp, 32 predicted proteins | sample MGYA00520694_ERZ1035006 | MGnify/ENA primary metagenome ERZ1035006 (study PRJEB33766, sample SAMN09781746) | gut metagenome | biome: gut microbiome | host: Homo sapiens | place: Madagascar | study: EMG produced TPA metagenomics assembly of the PRJNA485056 data... | reverse complement strand
ATAAATTATTGACAGCTCATTAAAATTAGAATATACTAATCAGCGTAAGAGAAACGTAATGACAAGTAGATGTTTCTAAAGAATAAAAAGGAAGGATGATATGATGCCGTTATCAATGGTAAACGAAGGAGAGCCGCAGGTGATCAAGAAGGTCGGCGGTAAAGAGGAAACCCGTAAATTCCTCGAGAATCTTGGATTTGTACAGGGTGCAAGTGTAACCGTTGTAAGCGAGATCGGCGGAAACCTGATCGTAAATGTTAAGGATTCCAGAGTTGCCATTGGAAGAGATATGGCGAATCGGATCATGGTCTGAAATCCAGAAAAAGGAGTCTAGTATTATGAAAACATTACGGCAAGTAGGCGTTGGCCAGACTGTCACAGTGAAAAGACTGCATGGCGAGGGACCTGTAAAGAGACGTATCATGGATATGGGAATCACGAAGGGCGTATCTATTTATGTACGTAAGGTTGCACCTCTTGGTGATCCTATTGAAGTAACTGTAAGAGATTACGAGCTGTCTCTGAGAAAAATCGATGCAGAAATGATCGAGGTAGAATAATCGCTGCTCGAATTGAACCCTGGTAGTAAGCTGTGCGGATGCGGGGAAATGTATCTCACAGGAAATTGCATATTTCTTCCAGAAAGAATAGGCAATTTTTTTTTACTACACTGGTTAGCGAAAGCTAATAACAAGGCATATGCACTAACAAATGAAAGCCGATTGCAACAATCGAAAGTGGTGCATAACCTGAAAGGAAAGAGGGCAGGTAAGCCCGAATCAAAAAAGAAAATCTGGAAAGAAAGAGGAGGCATGGAAATGTCTATTAAGATTGCACTTGCAGGTAATCCTAACTGCGGCAAGACTACATTGTTCAATGCATTGACCGGTTCCAATCAGTTTGTAGGTAACTGGCCTGGCGTAACCGTAGAGAAAAAAGAAGGTAAGCTGAAGGGACACAAGGATGTAACCATCATGGATCTTCCTGGTATTTATTCCCTTTCTCCATATACTCTGGAAGAGGTTGTTGCCAGAAATTACCTGATAGGTGAGATGCCAGATGCGATTATCAACATTGTTGACGGCACCAACCTTGAGAGAAACCTGTATCTGTCCACACAGATTATGGAGCTTGGTATTCCGGTAGTTATGGCAATCAACATGATGGATCTGGTTCAGAAATCCGGAAACAAAATACATATTGACAAATTAAGCAAAAAGCTTGGCTGCGAAGTCGTTGAGATTTCCGCTCTTAAGGGAACCGGAATCATGAAAGCAGCTGAGAAAGCAATCAGTGCTGCACAGAGCAAGAACAAAGCTGTCCCGGTTCATGAGTTTGCACAGGATGTCGAGGATGTGATTAAAACTGTTGAAGAGAAGCTGACAGGAATTGTTGCAGATGCTCAGAAACGTTTCTTTGCAATCAAACTCATCGAGAAGGATGATAAGATTGTTGAGCAGATGAAGAGTGTTCCGGATGTATCCCGTGAAGTAAAAATGCTGGAAGACAAATTCGATGATGATACAGAGAGTATTATCACAAACGAGCGCTATGTATACATTTCCTCCATTATTGGGCAGTGCTATACGAAATCCTCTACAGGAAAGAAGCTTACAACCTCTGATAAGATTGATAGAATCGTAACCAACAGATGGCTGGCGCTTCCGATTTTCGCAGTTGTAATGTGGCTTGTTTATTATGTGTCTGTAACTACTGTCGGAACGATTGTAACAGACTGGACAAATGAGGTGCTTTTCGGGGAGATTATCCCTCCGGCAATTGAATCTGCTCTGGAAGCTGTAAATTGCGCAGCATGGCTGCAGGGTCTGATTCTTGACGGTGTTGTTGCCGGTGTTGGTGCTGTACTTGGTTTCGTACCACAGATGCTGGTTCTGTTCCTGTTCCTTGCATTCCTTGAGTCTTGCGGATATATGGCTCGTGTAGCATTTATCATGGACAGAATCTTCCGTAAGTTTGGTCTTTCCGGAAAATCCTTCATCCCAATGCTGATTGGTTCCGGATGCGGTGTTCCTGGAGTTATGGCTTCCCGTACAATCGAGAATGACCGTGACCGTAAAATGACAATCATGACCACAACCTTTGTTCCTTGTGGTGCTAAGCTTCCGATCATCGCCATGATCGCAGGCGCATTCTTTAATAACAGTGGATGGGTAGCTACAAGCGCTTACTTTGTTGGTATCGCAGCAATCATCTGCTCTGGTATCATCCTCAAGAAAACAAAAATGTTCGCTGGCGAGCCGGCACCATTTGTTATGGAGCTTCCGGCATATCACTGGCCAACAGTTGGCAATATTCTGAGAAGTATGTGGGAGAGAGGCTGGTCCTTCATCAAGAAAGCCGGTACCATCATTCTTCTTTCCACCATCGTTCTCTGGTTCCTTATGGGATTCGGCTGGGAAGGTGGTTCCTTCGGAATGGTAGAAGAGTTGAATAACAGTGTTCTTGCCAAGATTGGTTCTGCAATTGCCTGGATCTTTGCTCCTCTTGGCTGGACAAAAGCCGGAGAAGGCTGGAAGATGGCGGTTGCTGCCGTAACCGGTCTTATTGCAAAGGAGAACGTCGTTGCTACATTCGGTATGCTCTTCGGATTTGCTGAGGTTGCAGAGGATGGAGCTGAGATCTGGGGAAATCTTGCACAGGTTATGACTCCTATTGCAGCTTACGGATTCCTGGTATTCAACCTTCTTTGTGCTCCTTGTTTTGCTGCAATGGGTGCCATCAAGAGAGAGATGAACAATGCAAAATGGTTCTGGTTTGCAATCGGCTATCAGTGCGGTCTTGCTTATGTAGTTTCCCTTTGCATTTATCAGATTGGTACACTGCTTACAGGCGGCGGATTTGGAATCGGAACAGTTGTTGCATTCGTTCTGGTTGCAGCATTCCTGTACCTGCTCTTCAGACCATATAAAGAGAGTAAGAGCTTAAAAATAAACACAAAGAGTATTGCGTAAGTAAAGGCTTTGTGAGACATATTTCAGCCTGTATCTTTTGATGATACAGGCTGGAATTTTTATATAAGGGGAAATCAAAAAGGAAAAAATTTCTGTTTATATAAGAATTCCAGAATAATACAAAGAGAAATAGATCAAGAAAAGGATGGCGATGAAACATGAGGGAAACAGCAGGAAAAGAAAAAGTACATCAGGAAAATGATGCATATCAGCGTACCAAAATGCAAAAAGATATGATCCTGGAAAGACTGCGTGAACAGGGGTGCCGGATAACAAGACAACGTCAGATGATTCTTGATATCATTCTGGAAGAGGAGTGTTCCTGCTGTAAGGAGATTTACTATAAGGTCCAGGAGAAGGATCGTAACATCGGGCCGGCTACAATCTACCGTATGGTAAATATGCTGGAAAAGATAGGTGCTATCAGTCGTAAAAATATGTATCGCATATCCGGATGCGAGAAATGCTGCCAGGAGAATGGCTGTACAGTTAGACTTAGTGATGATACTGTTTGTAAATTACCTTCGGAAATCTGGAGACAGGTTGTAAAGGCGGGACTTAAAAACATGGGCTATATCGCAGATCAGGATATCGAAAGTATTGAGATGACAAGGTCGAAATGCCAGATATAGCCTCCAAAAGTGAAGATGAAGCAAACTGTGACGCACATCTTGCAGAAAGTATTTTCCAAATACACTCTTGTTTTGTAAGAAATTGAGATTTATCGATAAAATTTCTCAATAAGTAAAAAGCACTGGAAATCTTGAAAAATACGATATATAATACGGGCAATTGAAAGCAAGCAGATAATCAAATTATTTAACGTTTTGACGTATAAGGAGGAAATAAATTATGGCAAGTTTTAAATGGGACAAAACAGGACTTTTTGCAGCAGGTGTTTTATTCGGAACTGCAGGTATCAAACTTCTCTCCAGCAAAGATGCGAAGAAGGTTTATACAGAGTGTACAGCTGCTGTTTTAAGAGCTAAGGACTGTGTAATGAAGACCGTTTCCACTGTTCAGGAGAACGCAGGTGATATCTATGCAGATGCACAGCAGATCAACGAGGACAGAAAAGCAGCTGAGGAGCCATTTGAAGACGAGGCACCGGCTGAGGATGAGACAGAGTTCAAAGAAACAGAAGAGTCTGAGGCACAGACCGAGGAAGCTGCTGAGTAAAGAAAATTTTGTATTTGCACTTGTAGAACAGATGCGTAATGGGGACTGCCGTATTTTGCGACAGTCCTCTTGCTTTGAAAAGTAGGTGAACACATTGAAATTTACGATAAAACATGAGAAAAAAGGACGTATCAGAGTCCATCTTTTTCAGAAATATATGAATTATAACCAGGCCGATACCCTTCAGTATTACCTGGAAAACCTGGACGGGGTAAAGAAGGCACAGGTATTCAACCGGACCTGTGATGTGCTTGTTTATTATACAGGAGAAAGAGAAGAGCTTCTGAAAGCAATTCGGCATTTTGGCTATGCAAGAGTAAGCGTACCAGCCCAGGTGCTGGAGAATTCCGGAAGAGAATTAAATGAGGAATACAAGGAGAAACTGGTTGATAAGATTCTTTTCCATTATGGCCGCAAAATTCTCCTTCCATATCCATGGTCCGCTATTTATACAACTGTAATGTCAGTAAAGTATATCTGGCTTGGAGTTAAGACCCTGTGGAAACGCAAGATTGAGGTTCCGGTCCTGGATGCAACTGCTATCGGAGTTTCTATTTTCAGAGGCGATTTTTCTACCGCAGGTTCTGTAATGTTTCTGCTTGGAATCGGTGAGCTTCTTGAGGAGTGGACACACAAGAAATCAGTAGATGATCTGGCACGTACTATGTCCCTGAATACGGGAAAGGTATGGCTGCGAAGTGACGGTACAGAGGTACTGGCGGATGCAGATAAGATCCAGACTGGTGACATGGTCGTGGTACATATGGGAAATGTTATCCCATTTGACGGTGTGATCACAGAAGGCGAGGCTATGGTAAACCAGGCTTCCCTTACAGGCGAATCGGTTCCTGTGAGAAAGGTAGAAGGGAATTCCGTGTATGCAGGAACTGTTGTAGAAGAGGGCGAGGCAGTCATTACGGTAAAAGCAGTAGGAGGCTCAAGCCGTTATGAGAAGATTGCAGCGATGATCGAAGATACCGAGAAGCTGAAATCAGGAGTTGAGAGCAAGGCGGAGCACCTTGCAGACAGACTGGTTCCTTATACGTTGGGCGGAACTGTACTTACCTATCTTCTTAGCAGAAATGTGACCAAGGCAGTTTCTGTATTGATGGTTGATTTCTCCTGTGCGTTGAAGCTGGCAATGCCGGTTTCTGTACTTTCAGGTATCCGTGAGGCTGGAGAATACAAGATCACAGTAAAGGGCGGAAAGTTCCTGGAAGCGGTTGCCGATGCAGATACCATTGTATTTGATAAGACTGGTACTCTTACAAAGGCAGAGCCTACAGTTGCCAAAGTGGTTCCGTTTAACGGAAAAAGCGAAGATGAGCTTCTTCGTATTGCTGCCTGCCTGGAAGAGCATTTCCCTCACTCCATGGCAAAGGCTGTTGTGGATGCAGCGAAGAAAAAGAAACTGGATCATGAGGAAATGCATTCTAAAGTGGAATATCTTGTAGCCCATGGCATTTCCACAACCATCGAGGGAAAAAAGGCAATCATCGGAAGTGCCCATTTTGTATTTGAAGACGAAAAATGCACGATTCCGGAAGGCATGGAAGAGCAGTTTAAGAATCTTCCAAATGAGTATTCTCATCTGTATCTTGCCATTGAAGGTAAACTTGCAGCTGTTATCTGTATTGAGGATCCCCTTCGTGAGGAAGCTCCGGCAGTGGTAAAGGCTTTGAAAAAGGCTGGATTTAGCAAGGTGGTTATGATGACAGGAGACAGCGAGCGTACTGCCAGGGCAGTTGCAGCTAAGGTGGGGGTTGACGAATATTATTCCGAGGTTCTTCCTGAGGATAAGGCAAGCTTTGTGGAGAAAGAAAGAGCAAAAGGCCGCAAGGTTATTATGCTTGGAGACGGAATCAACGATTCTCCGGCACTTTCTGCTGCTGATGCAGGGATTGCAGTAAGCGAGGGTGCTGAACTTGCAAGAGAAATTGCAGACATCACCATTGGTGCAGATAATCTGGAAGGCATTGTAATCCTGAAGAATATCAGTGATGCATTGATGAAGCGTATCCATAATAATTACAGGACCATCGTTGGCTTTAACACCGGACTGATTCTCCTGGGAGTGCTTGGAATCCTGCAGCCAACTACATCTGCGCTGCTTCATAATACATCTACCCTGCTGATCGGTATGAACAGTATGAAAAATCTGGTAGATGCTGAGGAAATCTGAAGACATATTTTTATGCAATAGGAAATTCCGTTGGAATCCCCTATTGCATAAAAAAGCCCTACCGGGCAGGATTGCACTGCGGCGGAAAGGCAGATGTCGCTGAAGCGACCCGCCGCAGGCGGAGAATCCTGCAGGCAGGATTCTTTTTTATAAAAAAGAAGGCTAATGAGATATTTTTTCATTAGTCCTCTTTTTTTATTTTTGCTACTTGACAGCATTCAGGAATTAGGCTAAACTAACATCATAAAAGTTAGCAATAGCTAACTAACGGGAGCGTATAGTGGAAGTGCAAAGACTTCTTATTTTTTTAACAGAGGGTTAGGATAAGCTAACAAGAATTTGACACAGCTTCAAAAGGCCCGGAAAGGACAGTTTATATGAGTATCGTAATTATTGGCGGCAATGAAAGAATGGTGTGTCAGTACACGGATATTTGTAAAGATTATGGTTACAAAGCAAAGGTTTTCCCAAAGGAAAATGGTGCGATCCGCAAGAAAATAGGATGTCCGGATCTGATGGTACTTTTTACCAATACCGTATCTCATAAGATGGTGATCAGTGCTTCTCAGGAAGCGAAGAAAAATAATATTCCGGTTGCCCGTGTTCATACAAGCAGTGCAAGTGCATTAAAATGCGCACTGGATGAGCACTGTGTAATGGCATAAGGAGGTCCAGATGATTGAAAAATGTCTCATTGAGCATTGTGCTCCTACCCTTGCTTCCCTGAAGGCGGCCAATTTATTTAATACCTGGTGTGAAGAGGGAGAAAACCTGGAGGCTCAGCTGGCCTGCTGGAACCAGATGATGAATCCAAAGGGCGTGAAGCTGATGGTCTTAAAAAAATGGGAAAACCGTGCACTGGTTTATGTTTATCGGGAAGAACAGCTTGCCAGGAATCTGAAACATCCTGAAATTGCGCATTTCCTGAAAGAGTATGGCTATGAAAAGATGGAACCGGAACAGTGCCTGGCCCTTCTGAAGAAAAAGTTTGAAGCTGCCACTGGTTTTCCGCATGAGATTGGGATTTTTCTTGATTATCCCCTTGGAGATGTGATTGGCTTTATTCGGAATGGCGGCCAGAATTATAAATGTGCCGGCTGCTGGAAAGTATATTGTAATGAATGTGAGGCATTGAAAATGTTTCAGAAATACCGGAAATGCCGGGAAGTTTACCGGAATCTCTGGGAAAAAGGCAGGAGTGTTTTGCAGCTGACAGTGGCTGCCTGACATACAATGAAAGTCCCAGACGGCAGCTGAGGAGCACCGTAGTGGGAAACAGATGACTTTCATTAATAAAGAGCCAGATTGCAGGAATGATTTTTTTAACAGGCTCTGTTATAAGAATGTTTCTGCAGGCTGACAACAAAATTATCAAGAAAGAGGTAGAATGGAATCATGAGTAAAGTAGCAGTTGTATATTGGAGTGGAACCGGTAATACAGAGGCAATGGCAAATAAAGTGGCAGAAGGCGCTAAGGCTGCTGGAGCAGAGGTAGAAGTTATCAGTGCTGATGATTTTGATGGAAACAACATAGAGGGCTTCGATGGCATTGCTTTCGGATGCCCGGCAATGGGAGATGAGGAGCTTGAGGACACAGTATTCCAGCCAGTATTTGAGACCTGTGAGTCAAAGCTTTCCGGTAAAAAGGTAGCTCTTTTCGGCTCCTACGGCTGGGGTGATGGTGAGTGGATGCGCAGCTGGGAAGAGAAATGCCAGAATGATGGCGTAGTACTCGCAGCTGAGAGCGTAATCTGCAATGAGGAGCCAGACGACGAGGCTCAGGCAGCTTGCATCGAGCTTGGAAAAGCACTCTGCTAATTTAATCGAACAACGCAATTAGAAATCTCCGCCAGGGAAGGCACAGCTGAGTGTTCTCCGGGGCGGGGATTTTTTGCGGCTGTGAATAAGGGGCACAGCAGCGTGTGCGACCGAGCTGGCAGAACAATTAGGCTTGCAGGAATGGCTGAGCAGCGTAAAAATTCCCCTGTAAAGAGAAAGTTCTTCCCTCTTTTCAAACCCTTCCAGATAGAGTAAAATAATATTTGAAAATGAAATCGTGGGTTGTTGTTTGGAAAAATATCAGAAAATAATGTTTGGTAAAGGAGAAGCAAAATGGGGTTCGCAGAGAAGAAATATCAGCTTGAAACAGCTGAGAATCAGGAATTTTTAAAAGAAATCAGAGAAAGATTGCTAAGTTTTGGACATCAGTTTCCCTCACCGGGAGGAAGCTCCTATTATCTGGGCGATGACGGCACACCATGGAAGGAGCGCAACCGAGAGACTTGGATCACAAGCCGTATGGCCCATGTATACAGCATTGGTTCCATGCTTGGACATGAGGGGAGTGAGGCACTGGCAGACGCAGCCTTAAAGGGACTTCGTGGAGAACTGCACGATGATAAAAATGGCGGCTGGTATGCAGGTCTTACAAAGGACAATGAGGTTGTTCCCACCAAGCAGTGCTATGCACACGCATTTGTAATCCTGGCAGCATCCTCAGGAGTTTTGGCTGGCAGAGAGGGAGCCCGGGAGCTTTTAAAGGATGCCCTTGCACTTTATGATTTCCGTTTTTGGAATGAGGAAGAAGGACTTTCCTGTGATACCTGGAATACGGAGTTTACAGAGCTTGATTCTTACCGTGGACTGAATGCAAATATGCACACGGTTGAAGCGTTTCTTGCGGCCGCAGATGTGACTGAGGAAGAGAAATACCGTGTACGTGCAGGCAGAATTATCAACCATGTTCTTGGATGGGCCAAGGATAACAACTGGCGTATTCCGGAGCATTTTTCCAGTGACTGGGTACCGGATCTGGAATGTAATAAGGATCGCCCGGATGATCAGTTCAAGCCCTACGGGGCAACCCCGGGACATGGTATTGAATGGGCAAGACTGATCGCACAGTGGGCACTTTCTACATACAAAGAGGATAAAGAAGGCGCTGCTCCTTACGTTCAGGCTGCCGAGAAGCTGTACAATCGTGCAGTGGGAGATGGCTGGAATGCAGACGGAGCACCGGGAATCGTTTATACTACAGATTGGGATGGCAAGCCGGTAGTCCACGACAGAATGCACTGGACGCTTGCGGAGGCCATTAATACGTCAGCTGTACTGTTCCATATAACAGGCAATGAGAAATATGCGGCCGACTATGCAGAATTTATGAAGTATCTGGATGAGAAGGTTCTGGACCACGTACACGGCTCCTGGTTCCATCAGCTGGATAGGGAAAATAATCTCCTGGAGACCGTATGGCCAGGGAAATCTGACATTTATCATGCATTGCAGGCTACTTTGATTCCATATTATGCTCCAAGCCTGTCTATTGCAGTGGCAGTGAAGAAAAAGGTGAGATAAGCATATGAGAGACAGAAGCGTTATGATTCGTTTTCTGTCTCTCATTTTTTCGTAGAATAAGCTTCAGGAAGGGCGCTTTCGATACTCTCCTGGTGTCATTCCGTAGGCTTTTTTAAACGTCCTCATAATTAAAGGTCTCCTATAAAGGTTGAAAATAGTAAAGAATAGCGGGATTCCAAGAGAAGAAAACACTTCCCCTGAATCCCGCTATGTTTTACTCGTCCCATCCATCATATAACCGTATATTAACCTGAATATTACGCACTACATCTCCATCTTCAAGTTCCATATCATCCGGATCTGAAATCGCCGGAAGTTCTGGAGCTTCTTCAGAAAGCTCCAAAGTAATCCAGTCAAAGGCCGCTGCATTGGCATTCTCAATAGCCTCGTCTAAAGTATCTCCCTCTCCATAGCAATCCTCAAGATCCGGAAAAGTACCTCTGTAATGCCCATCATCTGTCTTTCTAAAAACCGCAGGATATATAAATTTCATGGTGAAACCTCCCAAAAGTGTACTGTTTATTTGAGCCTCCATACAAGACGGCTCACTTAGAGAACATTATAAGCGTTTGTAGGAAGAAATACAAGAGCACATATAAGACTGATTTCTTGTTAATTGTTGATGTTATCATAATTGATTTCTAAAAAATAAAATATAGAAAAAATTGAATGAAAGTTCGGTCTGTGCTAAACTATAACTAAAGCGTATTTCTTTCAAATTCAGGAGGTGCTGCATGGAGTTTCAGCATGAATTGATCATTCCAAATGAGGGACTTCCCTTTAAGTTGTTTTTGTTTGAGGGGGGGAATGGGAATTATGAAAGGGAGAAACACTGGCATACATCTATTGAAATATTTGCCGTGCTGAAGGGAAGGCTGACATTTTTCCTTAACGAGGAGGAATATCCCCTGGAAGCCGGAGGTCTGGTCATTATTAATTCTAACGAAATCCATTCCATCCATGCGCCAGATAAGAACGAAACGGTGGTTTTGCAGATTCCGTTGAAACAGTTTGAAAGGTATTTTACAGCCCAGCGATTTATTCGTTTTACAAGTGCGGCCCGCATAGCCAGAGATAAGAATTCTGAGGAACCGGATAATCGGAAGCTGGCATTTTTTATTGAAGAACTTTACAAGGTATATCAGAAAAGGGCTGAGGGCTGGGAATACCGGACAATGGCGCTGTATTACAATATTTTGTATCTGCTGGTAAGGGATTACCGTGAAACGGAAGCTGCACAGGAGGAAATCCAGGACAGCCGCCGGCTGGATGCATTGTCAAAAATTACCACCTATATGAGGGAACATTACAGGGAAGAACTGAAGTTGTCAGACATGGCTGCACTTTTTGGATATTCGGATGCATACTTGTCACGAATGTTCAAAAAGTATGCAAAAATCAATTTTAAGGCTTATCTTCAGGAAATTCGGATGTCTTATGCTTACCGTGAGCTGTTAAGTACGGACCATACAGTGAGCCAGATTGCCCTGGACAATGGATTTGCAGGCAGCAGAGCATTTTCCAGAGAATTCCAGAAACGGTACGGAAAGCTTCCCAGTGAATTGCGAAATAATTTAAAAAGTCAAAAAAGTGCTGTATATTAGACAAGAAAACCGTCGAAAAGCATACCAGATTATGGTATGCTTTTTCCATGTTAAGAAGTCACTTGAAAATGCCTGCTGATGCAGGAAGTTATGCTTTGGGACTAAAGGAGGTTAAACATGAAGGTTCAGAAAGTAACGGATCCGGCTTTCCGTAAATACGGTCAGGTGCTGGAGGGATATGATTTTACTGGACTTATTAAGGAGATGAAACACACACCGGTTCCGGAGGATGTAATTTATGTTCCATCTGTTGAAGAGCTGGAGTCACTGGATGTTATGAAAGAACTGCAGAATAAGGGCTATGGCGGTTTACCTATTGAGATCGGTTACTGCAATGGCCATAACAAAAAGCTGAATGCGCTGGAATATCATCGCAGCTCTGAGATCAATGTTGCTGTAACAGATCTGATTCTTCTTATTGGACACCAGCAGGACGTTGAGCCGGATCATACATACGATACCGGGAAAGTGGAAGCATTCCTGGTGCCAGCAGGCACAGGAATTGAAGTATTTGCCACAACCCTGCATTATGCACCGTGTCATGTAAATGATGGCGGCTTCCAGTGTGTAGTAGTTCTTCCAAAGGGAACAAATACAGACCTTACTTTCGAGACCGGAAAAACCGGTGAGGATAGACTTATGACAGCGAAGAACAAATGGCTGATCGCACATGAGGATGCGAAGATCGAGGGTGCATTTAATGGTCTGAAAGGTGAGAACATTACACTTGACTAAATCATTGTAGAAAGAATCAATTTATATATGGAGGAATTGAGATCATGAATAATATACCAGTAGTAAAACTTGGACTTATTGCAGTAAGCCGTGACTGTTTTCCAATCCAGCTGTCAGAGAAAAGAAGAGCAGCTATCATGGATGCTTACAAAGGAGAGCTTTATGAATGTCCGGTAACTGTTGAGAATGAGAAGGACATGGAGAAAGCGCTTGAGGACGTAAACAAGGCAGAGTGTAATGCACTGGTTGTTTTCCTTGGAAACTTCGGACCGGAGACTCCAGAGACACTTATCGCAGAGAGATTTGACGGACCATGTATGTATGTTGCAGCTGCTGAGGGCGATGGTGATATGATCAACGGCAGAGGCGATGCTTACTGTGGTATGCTGAACTGTTCATATAACTTAAAGATGCGTCATCTTGAGGCATATATTCCAGAATATCCGGTTGGAAGAGCAGATGACATTGCGAAGATGATCGCTGATTTCGTACCAGTTGCCCGTGCAGTTATCGGTGTTCGTAATCTGAAGATCATTACCTTCGGACCTCGTCCACAGGACTTTTTCGCTTGTAATGCACCTATCAAAGGACTTTATGAGCTGGGGGTTGAAATCGAGGAAAATTCAGAGCTGGACCTTCTTGTTGCTTACAAAGAGCATGAGAACGATCCTCGTATCCCGGAGGTTTGCGCAGATATGGCAAAAGAGATGGGCGAGGGCAGATATTATGCTGACCTTAGTGAGAGAATGGCACAGTTTGAGCTGACTCTTCTTGACTGGGCTGAGGCTCACAAGGGAGCAAGAAAATACGTTGCATTTGCTGACAAGTGTTGGCCGGCATTCCCGTCACAGTTTGGATTTGAGCCTTGCTATGTAAACAGCCGTCTGGCTTCCAGAGGAATACCAGTATCCTGTGAGGTTGATATTTACGGAGCACTTAGCGAGTACATTGGACTTTGCATTTCCAACGATGCGGTTACACTCCTTGATATCAACAACTCTGTTCCACAGTATATCTATGATGAGGACATCAAGGGCAGATATGACTACAAGCTTACAGATACTTTCATGGGCTTCCACTGTGGAAATACTCCTGCTTGTAAGATGTGCGAGTCTAGAGCTGTTAAATATCAGCTGATTCAGCACAGACTCCTTGAGCCAGAAGGATCTGAGCCAGACTTCACAAGAGGAACTCTTGAAGGGGATATTGCAGCTTCTGACATTACTTTCTACCGTCTGCAATGCAACTCTGAGGGAGAGCTTGTTTCCTACGTTGCAGAGGGCGAAGTTCTTGACGTACCTACAAGATCCTTTGGCGGTATTGGTATTTTCGCAATCAAAGAGATGGGAAGATTCTACCGCCACGTACTGATTGAAGGCAACTTCCCGCATCATGGTGCAGTTATGTTCGGACATTATGGAAAAGCATTCTATGAAGTAGTGAAATTCCTTGGACTTGATGTGAAGAAAATCGGTTACAATCAGCCAGCTGGGGTTAGATATCCTACAGAGAATCCATGGGGCTAATAAAAAAGCAAAATAACACAAAATAATTTATAGGCGTATATTTGACGGCCGTACCACTTTATGCGGTACGGCCGTTTTTAGAGCGTGTTTGGAAAATGCTTTCTGCAAAACGGGGTGTGCAGATTGCAGGAATGATTTTCAAAACATACTCTAATGGGACGCCGGATATAAGGAGGATAAGAATGTATTTTATAGGTGTAGATCTTGGTACTTCCGCAGTAAAGCTTCTTCTGATGGAAGAATCCGGAAAAATCTGTAATATTGTTTCCAAAGAGTATCCACTGTTTTTTCCGCATCCAGGCTGGTCTGAGCAGAATCCGGAGGATTGGTACGAAAAGAGTATGGAGGGTATGAAAGAGCTTACAGAGGGCATTGACCGTTCACAGGTAGCCGGAATCAGCTTCGGTGGCCAGATGCATGGACTGGTAACATTAGATGCTCAGGATCAGGTGATCCGCCCTGCAATCCTTTGGAATGACGGACGTACCTCTGAGGAGACAGAATATCTGAATAATGTGATCGGCAAGGATAAGCTTTCCCAGTATACTGCAAATATTGCGTTTGCTGGTTTTACAGCACCGAAGATCCTGTGGATGAAGAAAAATGAACCGGAGAAATTTGAGAAGATTGTTAAGATCATGCTTCCAAAGGATTATCTGGCATATCGCCTAAGCGGTTCCTTCTGCACGGATGTATCCGATGCTTCTGGTATGCTTCTTCTGGATGTAAAGAATCGCTGCTGGTCCAGGAAAATGATGGAAATCTGCGGCGTGACAGAAGAGCAGCTTCCTAAGGTTTATGAGAGCTGGGAAGTTGTAGGAACCTTGAAGTCAGAGGTGGCAAAAGAACTTGGATTTTCTGAGAATGTGAAAGTAATCGCAGGTGCAGGGGATAATGCAGCGGCGGCAGTGGGCACCGGAACGGTTGGTGATGGTCAGTGTAACATTTCTCTTGGAACATCAGGAACGGTCTTTATTTCCAGCAAAAAATTTGGCGTGGACGAGCACAATGCCCTTCATTCCTTCTGCCATGCAGATGGAAGCTATCATCTGATGGGTTGTATGCTCAGTGCTGCTTCCTGTAATAAATGGTGGGCTGAGGAGATTCTTGGAACAAAGGATTTCGCAGCAGAGCAGGCGCCAATCACAAAGCTTGGCGAGAATCATGTATTCTTCCTTCCATATCTGATGGGAGAGCGTTCTCCGCATAATGATCCGGATGCAAGGGGAGTATTCTTCGGAATGTCCATGGATACTTCAAGAGCAGATATGACACAGGCGGTTCTGGAAGGTGTTGCGTTTGCACTTCGTGATTCCCTGGAGGTTGCAAAGAGCCTTGGGATTAAAATCGAGCGTACCAAGATCTGCGGCGGCGGAGCCAAGAGCCCTCTGTGGAAGAAGATCATTGCAAACGTAATGAATATCAAAGTGGACGTTCTGGAAGTTGAGGAAGGTCCTTCTCTCGGTGGTGCAATGCTTGCTGCTGTTGGCTGCGGTGTTTATCCGGATGTGGAGACTGCAGGCAAGAAGCTGGCGAAGGTAGTAGATACGATAGAGCCAACTCCTGAGCTTGCTGCCAAATATGAAGAGAGATACCAAAAGTTCAGACAGCTGTATCCGGTGATGAAGCCATTATTTAAATAAGAAACACAAAACTAAGAATCCTGCAAGAAGGCTTTTGGATTAACCATCCCAAATCCGTATCTGCTGCAATATATTGAAGCAAATTGTAAAGTGTATTTTTTATAGCTTTTGTGCCTTATAATGCTTTATCCTTCAGAATAAATTTCTTTAATACCTCTGCAACTCCGTCCTCATCATTGGTACGGGTAGTGACATAATCAGCATGGGCTTTCACCTCATCTGGGGCATTTTTCATAGCAATGCCAAGGGCCGCATGGGAAATCATGGAAAGGTCATTGCAGCCGTCTCCTATGGCAATGGTCTGCTCTTTGGAAAAGCCGTATAGTTCCCCAATACGATCCATGGCAGTCGCTTTGGAAACCTTGCTGCTGAAAAATTCCAGATAAAAGGGCTGAGAAGTACAGAAGGTAACATTTTGAAAAAGAGCAGCCTCTTTCAACTCCTGTTCCATCTGAAGGATTTTTGGAATGTCATCGTACCAGATGATTTTCGTAATTCCCTGTGAAAGGAGCTGGTCAATGGAAGGAAGAGGCAAGGGTTCTATTTTGGCAGCCTGGCTGTATTTGTGGATACGGTCATTTAGCTGATTTCCGTAAAGCTGATTATCAGACCAGATGCACATGGTGGTGTCATAGCGAAGCCCGGCTTCTATAATACGTTTTGCATCCTGAGGCGCCAGCTCCTGTTTATAAAGAACCTTCCAGCTGGCAGAATCCAGGATCATGGCACCGTTATAAGTGATCACAGGTCCCTGGATCCCCAGCTGTTCCTGATAACGTCTGGCCCCCTGGACAGGACGTCCGGTACAGATGGAGAAAATCAGGCCGGCAGAAACTGCACGCTGGATGGTTTTGATGGTATCCGGAGTTATTTCATTGGAACTGTTTAATAAGGTGCCGTCCATGTCGGCTGCTGCAAATTTGTATTTCAAAAATATGTCCTCCTTTGGAAAAGTGTTCTTATTATACGTCAGAAAAGATAAGCTATCAACAGGTTTGGAGTATTTGGGGTACAGGAAAATCCAGATGTACGGTTAATAAACCGGGCAAATTGGAGTATATTTGAAAAATCAGTGAACATGAACATGGATTTCAGGAAAAGAAGAGAGGATTTTGGTAATTAGGAGAATTGTATTTTATCCCATAAAATGATAAAATAATCTGGTGCTGTGCCGGAGAAAAATTCTCCTTTACCAGCGGTAAAACTTAAAATTAAAAATAACGAGGTGTAAAGCTATGCAGGAAATGAAGCCAGTTAAAGAAGGCAAGGTACGCGAGATTTACGACAACGGAGACAGCCTGATCATGGTTGCTACAGACCGTATCAGCTGCTTTGATGTGATCTTGAATAACGAAGTGACCAAGAAGGGTACAGTTCTTACACAGATGTCCAAGTTCTGGTTTGATATGACTCAGGACATCCTGCCAAATCATATGCTTTCTGTTGATGTAAAGGATATGCCGGAGTTTTTCCAGCAGGATAAGTTTGACGGAAACAGTATGATGTGCCGCAAGCTGGACATGATTCCAGTGGAATGTATCGTTCGTGGATATATTACAGGAAGCGGCTGGGCAAGCTATCAGAAAAATGGCACTGTCTGCGGCATCACTCTTCCAGAGGGACTGAAAGAGTCTGACAAGCTGCCTGAGCCGATTTACACACCTTCTACTAAGGCTGAGATTGGAGATCATGATGAGAATATTTCCTTTGAGCAGAGTGTTGCTCACCTTGAGAAATATTATCCAGGTCATGGTCAGGAATATGCTGAGAAGATTCGTGATTACACCATCGCATTATATAAAAAATGTGCAGAGTATGCACTTGGAAAGGGCATTATCATTGCAGATACCAAGTTTGAGTTCGGTCTTGACGAGAACGGAAATATCGTGCTTGGAGATGAGATGCTCACACCGGACAGCTCCAGATTCTGGCCGGCAGACGGATATGAGCCAGGACACAGCCAGCCGTCCTTTGACAAACAGTTTGCCCGTGACTGGCTGAAGGCAAACCCGGATAACAACTGGACACTTCCACAGGAAATCGTGGACAAGACCATTGGAAAGTATCTGCAGGCTTATGAGATGCTTACCGGTGAGAAATTAAAATAATAAGATACATGGAAAGGAGACAGCGGATGAAAGTCCGCTGTCTTTTTTAGTACATCAAAAGACCCAGGAGAAATCTCTCCTGGGTCAAAGCATTTCATTGATCAGAACAGTCCTGTAATCCTTCCTGTTTCGTCAACATCGATCTTCTCAGCTGCCGGAACTTTTGGAAGACCTGGCATGGTCATGATCTCTCCGGTAAGAGCTACAATGAAGCCAGCACCTGCGGAAATCTTCAGGTTACGTACAGTTACCTCGAAGTCTGTAGGAGCACCAAGCTTGGTCTGGTCATCTGTTAAGCTGTACTGTGTCTTTGCAACGCAGATTGGGCAGTTGCCAAAGCCAAGAGCTTCCAGCTGTTTTGCCTGTTTCTGAGCGTTTGCTGTAAGAACAACTTTCTTGCCGCCGTAGATTTTCTGAACGATCTGGTTCAGTTTATCTTCGATGGAGCCTTCCAGCTCGTAGGAATATGTGAAGTCGTTTGGCTCCTCAACAAGACGGATAACTTCTTCAGCTAACTTCTTGCCGCCTTCGCCGCCTTTTGCCCAAACTTCAGAAAGAGCAACGTTAACACCAAGCTCTTTACATTTAGCTTCTACCAGGTCAAGCTCTGCCTTAGTATCAGTTGGGAATGCATTGATAGCAACAACACATGGAAGCTTGTAAACATTCTTGATGTTGCTTACATGTTTCAGAAGGTTTGGAAGACCTTTCTCAAGAGCATCGAGGTTCTCATTGTTCAGGTCTGCTTTTGCAACACCGCCATTGTACTTAAGAGCACGAACTGTGGCAACGATAACAACTGCGTTTGGATGAAGGCCAGCCATACGGCATTTGATATCCAGGAACTTCTCAGCACCGAGGTCAGCACCGAATCCAGCCTCTGTGATGGTATAATCAGCAAGCTTCAGAGCCATCTTGGTAGCAGTTACAGAGTTACATCCGTGAGCGATGTTTGCAAATGGTCCGCCGTGAACGATAGCCGGTACATGTTCCAGAGTCTGAACCAGGTTTGGTTTCAGAGCATCCTTTAACAGTGCTGTCATCGCACCTTCTGCGTGAAGATCCCCAGCTGTAACTGGTTTCTGCTCTGATGGTTTGCCGTATGTATAGCCAATGATCATTCTGGAAAGTCTCTTCTTCAGGTCTGTGATGTCACTTGCAAGACAGAGAACTGCCATGATCTCAGAAGCAACGGTGATGTCGTAGCCGTCTTCACGAGGCATACCGTTTGTTCTTCCGCCAAGTCCGTCTACTACATTACGAAGCTGACGGTCGTTCATATCTACACATCTTCTCCATGTAATCTTGCGTGGGTCGATGTTCAGGGCATTTCCCTGGAAAATATGGTTGTCGATCATAGCTGCAAGAAGGTTGTTAGCTGCACCAATGGCATGGAAGTCACCTGTGAAGTGAAGGTTGATATCTTCCATAGGAACAACCTGTGCATATCCGCCGCCGGCTGCACCACCTTTTACACCAAATACCGGTCCGAGAGATGGCTCACGAAGAGCTACCATAACGTTCTTGCCCATCTGCTGCATAGCATCTGCAAGACCAACTGTAGTTGTTGTTTTTCCTTCTCCTGCCGGAGTAGGGTTGATAGCAGTAACCAGGATCAGTTTGCCATCTTTTTTATCTGTTTCTTTTAACAGGTTGTAGTCGATTTTTGCTTTGTATTTACCGTACTGCTCCAGATATTTGTCATCAATACCAGCCTTAGCAGCAATCTCGGTAATCGGTTTCATTTCACATTCCTGTGCAATTTCGATGTCACTTTTAAATCCCATAATAAAAGCTCCTTTCGTTGAAAAAGATTAAATGGTTTTATGGTGTCATTCCTTTTCTAAAAGAGGCAATGACATTATCCCTCATACGGGGGACCTTCCGGTTAAAAAAGGGCAGTATCTGATAAATTTCAAATACTACCCAGACGGACGGCCATGATCTGCTTCTGAAGTCCCTGTGGTAAACTCCACGATCCGTCAGTATTCAGAAGCTTTTCAGTTGATGAGTTTACTGTATCACAAAAACAATATTTTGTCAAGAAATTAACAGATGGCATAATTGTCAAAAAACTACATTAAATTTTGTGAAAAATCACAAAGCTTTTGGGGCGGTATAAAATTTAATGATAGGAACAGTTGCACACTATAACAAGAATTGATAAAATAGAAAATGATTTTTCAAACAGGCTTTATTTATAGAAAGGTTGAAGAAAATAGATGAACAGAATAGAATTTCTGGATATATTGAGGCAGCAGCTAAATGGGAAAATGCATGAGGGGAAAATTGCTGCCCACATACGTTACTATGAGGACTATATACAGTCCCAGGTAAGAAATGGTCGCACAGAAAAGGAAGTGCTAGAGGAGCTTGGAGATCCCCGACTGATCGCAAGGACCCTGCTTGCCACAGATAACGGACAGAGTGTGGCAGAAGAATACAGCACTTATGCAGGAAGTAATAGGGAGACGGAGGCCACGGGAGGAAAAAAGGTTCATATATGGCGGCTTGATACCTGGTACAGCAAACTTATCGGAATTTTGATCGTCTTGATCCTGGTACTTGTTGTTTTTCATATTTTGGTAGCCGTGATTCCGTTTTTCGTAGTGCTGGCAGTGATTTTGTTTGTGGTTTCACTGCTAAAAGACAAAAAATGATCGTTTGAGGAAAGGGTTTGGAAATGAGCAGTATTACGATAGAAGAGTTAAAGGAATTGCCACAGGAGTCTTATGTGATCATTGATATCAGAGATGAAATTGAGATTTCCCATGGTGCCATTCCGGGAGCATTGCCGTGCAGGCCTGATGAGATTTCCGGCAATCCCAAAGTGCCGAAAGACAAAAAGCTGGTGATCTGCTGTAGTCGTGGAATTAACAGCAAAGAAGTTTCAGACCAGCTTTGCCAGGAAGGATATGATGCAGTAAGTCTGGAAAGAGGATATATTGCCTGGCTGATGGATTTGATGAAAAATTCACAACAGGAAGATATTGCCAAGGATGTGGAAATCAGTATCCGTAAGAAATTCAAGAAAAAAATCTGGTCCAGGTTTACCAAGGCGATTAATACCTATGAATTGGTGAAGCCTGGTGACCGGATTGCAGTCTGTATTTCAGGCGGAAAAGATTCCATGCTTATGGCAAAATGCTTTCAGGAACTGAAACTGCATAATAAATTTGATTTTGAAGTGAAATTCCTGGTAATGGACCCTGGATACAGCCCGGAGAATCGCAAGGTGATAGAGGAAAATGCAAGAAAGCTTCATATTCCTATACGTATTTTTGAATCTGATATTTTTGAATCTGTATTTAATGTAGATAAATCTCCCTGTTACCTTTGTGCCAGAATGAGAAGAGGACATCTGTACGCATTTGCCAGGGAAATGGGCTGTAATAAGATTGCTTTGGGCCATCATTACGACGATGTAATAGAGACAATTCTGATGGGAATGCTTTATGGTGCTCAGGTTCAGACTATGATGCCTAAGCTTCATAGTACGAATTTTGAAGGAATGGAACTGATAAGGCCCTTATATCTGGTACGGGAGGATGATATCAAGGCATGGAGGGATTACAATGATCTTCATTTTATCCAATGTGCCTGCAAGTTTACAGATACCTGTACCACCTGCAACAATGAAAATCGTTCTAAGCGAGTTGAAATTAAGGAACTGATACGTACATTAAAGGAAGTAAATCCTTTTGTAGAGGGAAACATCTTTAAGAGCGTAGAAAATGTAAATATTGATACCGTTGTGGGCTATAAGCAGCATGGAGTGCGTCATTCTTTCCTGGAGAATTATGACGAGTAAAAGGAACAAATTTTATATTCATATTCAGAAGGTACATCTGCGAAAACAGGTGTATCTTTTTTTGAAAATTTCTGTACCACAATAATCTTGTAAAAAGAAACCGGCGGGTATATGATGATACCAATGGTGTCTCTGACGGCAGAGACAGACTAGGAGGAAAAACAATGTTATACTTTGAAAATGATTATTGCGAAGGGGCACATGAGGCTATTTTAAAAAGGCTTATGGAAACAAATATGGAAAAGGTATGCGGATACGGACTGGATCCCTACTGCGAACAGGCAAAAGAGAAGATAAAGAAAGCTTGTGGCTGCCCGGAGGGAGAAGTTTATTTCCTGGTAGGCGGGACACAGACAAATGCAGTGGTAATTGCCTCTGTGTTAAAACGTTACGAAGGCGTTCTTTCTGCAGTAACAGGACACATAAATGCACATGAAGCCGGGGCCGTGGAGTTTACCGGACACAAAGTCCTGCCATTACCACAGTATGATGGAAAAATAGCAGCCACAGACCTGAAAAAATATCTTCAGACCTACTATGCAGATGGAAGCTATGATCATATGGTATTCCCGGGTATGGTTTATATTTCCCATCCAACAGAGTATGGAACCCTTTATACCAAAAAGGAATTGGAGGAAATCTCAGCCGTCTGCCATGAGTATGAGCTGCCTCTTTTCCTGGATGGAGCAAGGCTGGGCTATGGCCTTGTTGCCGATACTGATGTAACCCTACAGGACATTGCCAATTATACAGATGTCTTTTACATAGGCGGAACTAAGGTAGGAGCACTTTGCGGAGAGGCTGTTGTATTCCCGAAAAAAGCGCCGAAGCATTTCTTTACCATGATCAAACAGCAGGGAGCGCTGTTGGCAAAAGGCAGACTTCTTGGAATCCAGTTTGACACATTGTTTACCGATGATCTTTATCTGAAAATCAGCAAAAATGCCATTGAAACAGCGCAGAAGCTAAAAACGGCACTGAAAGAAAAGAGTTACCGGTTTTTCCTGAATTCTCCAACCAACCAGATTTTCGTGGTCCTGGAAAATCAGCAAATGGCAGAGCTGGAAAAGAAAGTGAAATTTGGTTTCTGGGAAAAGTATGATGAGACACATACCGTAGTCCGCTTTGCAACAAGCTGGGCGACGAAAATGGAGGACATTGAGGCGCTGATCGAAATTTTATAATTTTCCAAGGAAATCTTCCAATAGATGAAAATTTTTGCGGATGGATAGGAGGCTTTGACTGAAAAAAGAGCAATGTTGACGCATTTGTCTGGAGACATTATAATAAAAACACCACGATTTGCGAGAATAACAGCACCGAAATGCAGCAGCATTTCGCAGACAACGGGAGGTTTTTATAATGGGAAAAGCAGAAGCAAGACAGGAAATCCTGGCAAATAAAACAGCGCTTGGAATTGAATTTGGTTCCACCAGGATCAAGGCAGTTTTGATCGATAGCAGCAATCTGCCTATTGCATCAGGCGGTCATGAATGGGAGAACCGCTATGAGAATGGGGTGTGGACTTACAGCCTGGAGGATATATGGAGCGGAATCCAGGACTGCTATCAGCAGATGGCAAGGGATGTAAGAGAAAAATACGATGTGGAGCTGACAAGTGTTGGGGCCATTGGAATCAGCGCCATGATGCACGGCTATATGCCATTTGATAAAGAGGGAAAGCTTCTGGTTCCTTTTAGAACCTGGAGAAATAATATTACAGGAGAAGCAAGCAGAAAGTTATCACAGCTCTTTCAGTACAATATTCCTCAGAGATGGAGCATTGCTCACCTTTATCAGGCGATTTTAAATGGGGAGTCCCATGTAAAGGACATTGATTACATTACAACACTGGAAGCTTATGTACACTGGAAGCTTACAGGGCAGAGAGTTCTTGGAATCGGCGATGTTGCCGGAATGTTTCCTGTAGACAGCAATACAAAAGACTACAATGAAAAAATGGTGCAGCAGTTTGACCAGCTTGTGGCATCTTATGGATTTCCATGGAAGCTTCGGGATATTTTGCCAAAAGCTCTTGCAGCAGGTCAGGATGCCGGAACCCTTACAAAAGAAGGGGCGAAGCTTTTAGATGCAACGGGCAGGCTCCAGGCCGGAATCCCTATGTGTCCTCCAGAGGGAGATGCCGGAACGGGAATGGTAGCCACAAACAGTGTGGCGAAGCGCACTGGAAATGTTTCTGCCGGAACTTCTGTTTTTGCTTCCATTGTACTGGAAAAAGAAATGTCAGCCCCTTATCCTGAGATTGATATGGTAGCAACTCCATCCGGACATCCGGTAGCCATGGCACATTCCAACAATTGTACCTCTGACCTGAATGCCTGGGTAAATATTTTCCGCGAATTTTCAGAGGCAATGGGAATGGAAGTGGATATGAACAGGCTGTTTGGAACTCTGTATCATAAGGCAATGGAAGGGGACGCTGACTGCGGTGGACTTCTTTCCTATTGCTACTTTTCCGGCGAGCACATGACCGGGTTCACAGAGGGACGCCCGCTATTTGTCCGTTCCCCTGAGAGCCGTTTTAATCTGGCAAACTTTATGCGCACAAACCTGTACACTTGTCTTGGTGCCATGAGAGTGGGACTTGATATCCTGTTTAAAAAAGAGGGAGTGAAGGTGGACCGGCTTCTTGGACACGGAGGTCTTTTTAAAACAAAGGGAGTTGGCCAGCAGATTCTTGCGGATGCTGTAAATGCCCCTGTTTCTGTTATGGAGACAGCAGGGGAAGGTGGTGCCTGGGGAATTGCAGTTCTTGCTTCCTATTTGATTAACAAGGCTGGAAATGAAACATTGGAAGACTTCCTGGATACCAAGGTTTTCGCTGGAAATCAGGGAAGTACCCTGACTCCTGACCCGGAAGGCGTGGAAGGCTTCAATCTGTTTATGGACAGATATATGAAAGGAATCAGCATTGAGCGTGCAGCTGTAGATTCTAAAATCTGGTAAAATATCAGATACCTCTTGTACACCGGAGCATTTTCCAAACACGCTCTGGTGTACAGGAGGTTTTTTTGTTATACTGTAAAAAGCAACATTTAAAAAGTTTTGCAAAGGAGAAAACGATGGTTTTCAGTTCAATGATTTTTTTGTGGATCTTTCTCCCTCTGGTATTACTGATTTATTACGTAAGCCCACAGAAATTTCGGAATGGAGTTCTTATATTTTTCAGCCTGCTGTTCTATACATGGGGAGAACCTAGGTATATTCTGCTCATGCTTTTTTCAGTTACCATGAATTATGCAGGAGGTATTTTTATAGAAAAATATCCGGTAAAGAGGAAGAAAATCCTTGGGGCAACAGTGGCTGGAAATCTGCTTCTTTTAGGATATTTCAAGTATTTTAACTTTATTTTGGAGCTTGTCCGGAATTTGTTTTTTCAGGGAGAGGAACCCATCGCTTTTCCGGAAATAGCACTTCCCATTGGAATTTCCTTTTACACGTTTCAGGCTCTTTCCTACATTATAGATGTATACAGAGGTGAGACAGAAGCACAGCATGATTACGGAAATATGCTTTTGTACATTTCTTTTTTTCCACAGCTGGTTGCAGGGCCTATTGTAAAATACCAGGATATGAACCGGCAGATTTTGAAGAGAACGGTTACGTTCGAGAAATTTGCAGCTGGGGTGATGCGCTTTACATGGGGACTTGGGAAAAAGGTGCTTTTGGCCAATGCATTTGCTAAAGTTGTAGATAATATATATAAATACGGACCAGAAGCTGCAACAAGAAAAACGTTGTGGCTTGGTGCTTTTCTCTATATGCTGCAGATTTATTATGACTTTTCCGGTTATTCCGATATGGCAATCGGCCTTGGAAAAATGTTCGGATTTGATTTCCAGGAGAACTTCCGTTACCCTTATGTGGCCACTTCTATTCGTGATTTCTGGAGACGCTGGCACATTTCCCTGTCCTCCTGGTTTCGTGACTATGTGTACATTCCCCTTGGAGGAAGCAAAAGGGGGGCGTATCGTACCTACCGGAATTTACTTATTGTATTTATCCTTACCGGAATCTGGCATGGAGCTGGGGTGACCTTCCTTCTGTGGGGGTTGTATTATGGTGCATTTTTAATCCTGGAACGGGTATGGCTGGGGAAAAAGCTGGCACGGCTGCCTGCAGTCCTGAGCTGGGGCTATACAATGATAGTTGTATTTTTCGGATGGATTCTTTTCAGAGCCGAGGAGCTGCCGATTTTCACTTCCTATGTGCGGAATATGTTTGTACAGCATGGAGGGATTCTTCCACTTTCTGCTTATCTGGATAAGAAAATGTTTTTTCTTATCCTGCTGGGAGTCTTGCTTTGCGGAATCGGGCGTATTTTCTGGGAAAAGCTGGGAAGGCGTGTGCCAGATATGATCCAGCCAGCCGGTGTGGTGACAGTTCCAAGGATTTTGTTGTGTATGTTGCTTTTCTGGCTATGCGTTATGGCATTGGAAAATAACAGCTATAATCCGTTTATTTATTTTAGGTTTTAATAGGATTGATATGAAAAAAACAAAGATACTAATTGCACTGTTTACAGGAAGCCTTATATTGCCAAATTTGATATTTGGAGCTTTCTATAACTGTTTTGATACAGAAAATAATGAAAATAGAACGCTGACAGAATTTCCAAAGGTTACATGGGAAACCCTGGAGGAATTCCCAAAAGAATTTGAAGCTTTTTATAAGGATCACCTGCCGTTTAAGAATTATTTTGTGAATCTGAATAATTTCATAGACACCGAGCTTTTTCAAAGTACGAGGATTGGAGATGTGATAATCGGAGAGAATAACTGGCTTTTTTACCTGCCTTCCAAGGAGGGGGAAAATGCCATGGCAGATTATCAGAAAACCAATCTGTATACAGATGGGGAATGCAGACAGATTTCCGGAAAAATAGAGAAGGTCCGTGACTGGCTAAGTGAGCATGGGGTAGAGAAGTTTCATTATTATGTGGCACCGAATAAAGAAAGTATTTATTCGGAGTATATGCCGGATAAACCGGAGGTGGTCGGAACCGGAGATTCCAGGATAGAGGCTTTTTCCAGATATATGGAGGAAAATTCTGATGTGGAGTTTGACTATCTGGGAGGCTATCTGCAGCCTTATAAAGAAGAATACCAGCTTTTCCGAAAATATGATACCCATATGAATAATCTTGGCGGGTATATTACGGCAGAGAAGCTTACGCTGGATCTGACAGGAAGCTGTCTGCCTATCGAGGAGATTGATATAGAAAAGGGTACCAATCCCTGCCGTGGGGATCTTTCCAGAATGATAGGAAAACTGCGGGAGCTGGATGATGACCGTGAATACGGCCTTAGCAATTTCCATCCAGGTGTTCACTACAAGGTGAAAAGGGAAGAGTCAGAAGAGGGCGAGGAGATTCTGAAAACCTTCCGGTCCAATTCTAAAAATGAGAAAACTCTGATGGTAATAGGGGATTCCTTCCGTCTCCGTTTGGAGAAGTTTTTGCCTTACCGGTATAAATACACGGTGTTTGTGCGTATTGATGATTTTACTCCAGAGCTTCTGGAAAAGTACCATCCAGAGGATGTGGTGGTGATTACCGTAGAGCGTGACCAGCGTTATATGGAAAATTTGGATGAATATATCGGGGAAAATTAAGATTACAGAAATGTAAAAATACTACGATAAAATAATTATTTATAGAGGAAATATCAGAATACTGTACCAATATTGACAAGTAATTTGTCAGATGGTATTCTGAAACTAACTTGCTCGCTCGTTTGGGATATTTAACTGACGATGTAAGCGTGTAATTTATCTTAGCTCTGTTTGAAGGAGGAAATTATGAAAAGGAAAAAAATTACAGCAATTCTATTAGCTTCCCTTATGGGAATCAGTGCAGTACCTGCAAATGTGTGGGCAGCGGATTCTTACAAAGAAACTGAGAAAGCTGCAATTACCAAAGCAATTCAGGAAATGTGTGCAGAATATGCAGAGGATCTGTCACAGATCCAGGATGAGTTAAAGGGAAACGCTGATATTAAGCTCAGTCTGGATGACGGTGGAAAGGCTATTCTGGGAATGCTTTCCTCTGTGGATATCTCCTGGCTTCAGGATGTTTCCCTTACCTCAAATGTTGGGATGAAGGAATCCGGCCTTACAGAGCTTATGGATGTGAACGTAAATGGAACGAAGATCTGTACGGTTGAATATTATATAGATACTGCAAGCTCAGAAATTTATATGAGAATACCGGAATTAAATGACGGCTACATCAAGATGAATCTGGAAGATATGACAGAAGAAGCCCAGGATGAGCTTGATGAAGCAGATCAGTCTTTTAGTGCAAGCATGGATGTATCTGAAGCCATTAGCAGCTATTTCTCCAGCCTGGAGAATCTCCCGGCAGCAGATGTGCTTGAGACTGTGCTTACCAGGTATACAGGTGTGATTCTGGATAATGTGGCAGATCAGGAGGGTACAGTTGCCCAGGCAGAAACAGCAGGTGGTGTAAGCCAGGAGCTTACTATGCTGGAAGGCCATGTTACACAGAAAGAAGCACAGCCAATGCTGCTGGCTGTTATTGATGCTGCAAGGGAAGACGAGGAACTGAAGGGACTGATTGAAACATGGACAGCAGCTCTGAATGATCCTGCTTATACTTACGATGCTTTCCTGGATGCACTTGGCAGCCTGGAGGAGGAAATTTCAGGTCCTTTAGATGACATAGACGGTTCCGGCTTTATTTTAAGAGCATGGGTAGACGAAAATGGAGAGGTTGTAGGACGTCAGGTGGCTGCCACAGATGGTGATGGAAGTGAGCAGAATTTCTTACGTTATCTGTGTACTTCAGATGGAGATAACAGAGGTCTTTCTATTCAGATTGACGGCAACTCTGAGGACATTGTACTGGAAGGAAGCGGCATACTGAGTGGTGATCTGTTAAATGGAACCTATACCATTTCTTCTAATGGTACTGAAGCAGCTGTTATTGATGTTGCTGATTATGATACTAAGGCAATGGAAGAGGATATGTGGAAGGCTACTTATACAATTTCCGGTGCCCAGACTACAGATGAAGATGGATACACCTATGATACGCTGGGTGGACTGCAGGTTGTAGTTGGTTTTGATGCAGAAGACAAAGACAATGCCACAATTTCCCTGTCTGTTCTTACCGGAGGTGCAAGCCTTGGAACATTGACCATTACTGGTGGAGACAAAGGTGAGGGTGTGACTCCTCTTGACATTGCATCTCTTACAGATGTATATGATTTCAATGTAGATGCAGATGTGGAGAGTTACGGTGCTTCCATTAATCTGGATGCGATTACTGCAAATCTTACAGCAGCAGGTATGCCAGATGGTTTCCTGGACAGCCTGATGGGAACAGAAGAGGATAGCACTGCAGAGGAAGATGCTGCTACAGATATGGCAGGTGATACACTGGATTCTACAGAGAAACCGGCTGCATAAGAATTGGTACAGCAGCAAGATAAACAGAGGATTACAGCAAGGCAAATACGGCAGGGCGGACGAAGCAATTTGTCTGCCCTGTTTTTCAATAAGGAAATTATTTTCAAAACAGGGTGTACATTTTGTAAGCTATCATGGAGGAAGCAGTTGAGGAGAAAGAAAATATTATGGATGTTACTTTTATTCTGGTTATGTGTGTGCAGCAGTGTTCCGGTATTGGCAGCTTCCTATGTGAAAGAAGCCAATGCAAAGGCTGAGCTGATTTCTTCCAAACGTGGCTGGATAAAAAAGGGAAAATATTATTACTATTATAATTCCAAAGGCCGTTTGATGTGGGGGAAAATTACATATAAGGGAAAACATTATTACAGTACCAAGAATGGACGCCGATATACGGGGTGGCTGAGACAAAAGGGAAAATTATATTATTATAACCGCAAGAATGGCGTACGTTTTGAAAATCGCTGGGCCACAGGAACGAAATATAAATACTATTTCGACAAAGCGGGTGTTGCCATTGCGAGCAAATGGCTGACCTACAATGGAAAAAGCTATTATTTTCTTTCCAATTCCAGAATGGCTACAGGCTGGAAAAAAATTGGAAAATATCGTTATTATTTTGATCCGACAACAGGAGCCCTTGCCAAAAATCAATGGGTGGGAAAATATTATGTTGGAGAAACCGGAAGGCGGACTGGAGAGACAAGGCCGGATGTGAAGATAAATGACTCCCATTATACTTATAAAAGCAGTACTTTGAATGTTGACCTTCAGAGGAAAACCCTGCATGGTATTCCCTATTGGCTGGCAGTGATACAGGTGGCAGATGCGGGACAGGTGAGATCTGCCTTATCCTACGGAACCTATGGTGGTACCAGGCAGACCACCTCAAGTGCTGTTTCGCAAAATGGCGGGATTATCGGAGTAAATGGAAGTGCATTTAGTTATGAGACAGGGAAGCCTTCTCCTCTTGGAATGTGTATCAAAAATGGCGTGATCTATGGAAATTATCATACCAGTTATAGTGTTATGGCTGTAAAGTGGGATGGCACCATTTATACGCCGGAGGTTGGACTTCTGGGCGATGAGCTGCTTGCACAGGGTGTGAAGGACACCTATAATTTTGGGCCAGTTCTCATAAAGGACGGGGTGCCTCAGAAACCATGGGCAGAGACTGCCAAATATTATCCCAGAACAGCGGTGGGAATGGTGACACCGGGAAGGTATATTCTTCTGGTTACAGATACGGGAAAATATACAGGGCTGAATCACTGGGATCTGGTGAATATCTTTTCTTCCTATGGATGTACCTATGCCTATAATCTGGATGGGGGAGGTTCTGCCACTCTGTATTATAATGGACAGGTTATGAATAAGCTGATCAATAATTATCAGCGTCCTTGTGGGGACTTTCTGTATTTTACCCGTTAAATTTTAAGATGGTATATAAAAATTGACCAGGGCAGTTAATTGTCCTGGTCAATGAAATTTAGTGCGGTAATTTTTTCTTGGGTGGCGGGGGAGACGTTGTCGTAGATTTCTTTTAATCCATCTTCAACTTCAAATTTGAGTGAAACTCTAAAAAGCAAGTCACTGCTTTTCAGGATTTCTTGCGCCCGTGCTATGAGATATTCTGCAAATTCTTCATATTTTTCCAATCCCATATAACAGTCTCGGTAAGAATAAAACAGAAGATAGTCTGTACAGCCATTGACATTCTTCATGGTGTTGCATTTTTCCAGAGCTTCTTCGTATTTTTTATCCTTTATAAGGTCATCCAGTTCTGCGAAGCGTGCCACAGACTCGTCACATTCTTTCATGTAAGCATCGTATCGCTGCTTAGTGTCATCAGACAGAGGAAAGTCTTTTGCTTCCTGAAGGTTTATGTAGATCGGGGAGTAAAGACGGATGTTCTGGGTGCCAAAAGTATCAAGGTAATCAAGCTGTGTATTTACTGCAAGGTCGTAATTTTCCTCGGCAACATACAGATCGTAATATGTACAGGCGCCAGCAAAAGTATCTGGTCCCATATTGTCATCCTTCAGAATCTGATGGGCTTTTGCAAGATTTCCTTCCTTAATGGCATCCTGTACTAATGTCTGAGTCGTTACTATTTGTCCGTTACTGTTTTTATAAATTTTCATGGTAGAATGTTCAGCTGAAGAAGTTTCCGAGGAATCGGTGGTGTTGGTGGCTGCCTCGGAGGGGATGGCGGCATTGGAAGTGTCCTCAGAAGAAAACTCAGTTGTTTCTTCTGGAAGAACAGTTTGCTCAGGTGCACAGGAAATAGAGATACGCTCAATTCTTGTTTTCGCCAGCCCGGCGAACCAGATCAGCACAACAGCCAACAGGGACGTAGTTAAAATCGAGGCGAAGAAACGGCGTTTCTGATTTCGGTGTTCCAGTCGGATACACTGGCTGATAATGTATTTGGAGTAGGCATCTGTGGCCTGCTGATGGAGCTTCTGCAGCTGGGAATCTGAGGTGCAGCTTTGTTTTTTCAGGTATTCCAGCGCCTGCTGCTTCTGTATGATTTTTTTAATATTTTCAGTCATAAGAACTCCTTATTATAGTTGGCTCACGTTTTACAAAAAGAGCTTAAGAGGAAAGGTGGAAGAGAATTCTTAAAAGCCATTCCAGCCTATGTCTTAAAGCTGAGATCTTTTTATAACGTTTGGAGTAATCAGCGGTGCATTTTGCAATAATCCGGCGGATACGGAAACTACATTTTTGACGGAGCTCCTGGGAAGAAAGCTGTTTGGGTGATTTTCCGGTAAGCATGAAACACAAAACACAGCCTAAGGAATAAATATCTACACGGTTTGTGGGATTCCGGTAATCCAGGATTTCCGGTGCAGCATAAGGATTGGTTCCTGCAACTACAGTGACCATGTGATTTTCGTTCTTCACTTTACTTGTAATATCGAAGTCAATTAATTTAAGAGAAACCTTCTGGTGGAGTCCTTTCATTCTTTTGTAGGTTGGGGGAAGAAGGAAAAGGCGGTCAGTGAGAAGGATATTCTGGGGTGCCACATCACCATGAACAAGAGAGTGGGAGGCAATGCTTTCCAGTCCCTGACATAGCTGGATCAGGAAAATAATGGCTTCTGTTTCAGATAAGCAGCCATATTCGTTTATATAATCTTCCAGAGAAAGGCTTCTTTTTTCAGCCAGTGTTTGGGAAGGATAGAGGAGTGACTGTGGCTTGTGGATAAATTCATTTATAGAGATATACTGTTTACCATCGGAAACAACACCGAAAACAGACTCGATATAAGGGTTCCACAAGGTACTTAGCTTCTCATATACGCTGGCCTGGGCTGGTGGAATTTCTTTCAGGATGACAGAAGCCTGGGAATTTTCTGAAAGAAGATAGCCAGCCTGTATTTCAGCAGTGTAGGTGCTATAAAAATTTCCATCTTTTTTCTGTCTGGGAGTAGAGAGTTCGTCCAGAAAATCTAGGTCAAAATAAGCTTCTAATACTTTCTGCATAGTGGGTGAAAGTGACATGGTTTTCCTCTTTTACGGTAAAAATTACGGACTGCAGTTTGCCATATGTGCATCCTGCTATTTGCTAAGAACAGTATAAGGCTGGTTCCTGGCTTTTGTAAAGAGAAAACACAGTTATCCAAGAGGAGTCAGTCCTTTTTGGGCCAGCAGCTCATTAATGTCATCAAGAGCTTTTCCTTGGCGGATGCCGCACATGATTTCAAAATCACGTTCATTTTTGGGATAAAAATCAGCCTGTATCAGACGACGCAGGATATTACGGGATTCCTGAATATTCAGTTTCAGAATGATGCAGATGATGATCAGTTTGTCCCTGCTGAGGTTCTTTTTTCCTTTCAGAAAATCGTGGAGATGGGAGGGGCAGATATCGCACATATTAGCGAATTTATTGATGCTGGAGGGCATAGCTTCAATACGGCTGTACAGCTCCAGCAGGATCTGATCTTTAGGTATAAAATCTATCTTATCACGGTCTACTTTTCCGCTTTTTTCAATTTCCTGGAATAAAATATCGGTACTTAATTTTTTACTCATCACAATAACCTCTGACTGTATGTTGTAGAAACAGTATAACGCCGGATGGAAAAGAGTGCAAAGTAAATATGGTAAAAAGTGAAAACATACACTGCCAGTGAATGAAAACCAGAAAGGGCAGAGGTATAATGAATAAAATTTGTAAAATGGTTTTGTGAAAAGGAAAAGAGGGAACAGCATGAACGAAAACGAACAGAGGGTGGCAGAGAATATGTCAGCGAATGGAACTGTGCCTGCACCGGCGTATGTTGGAAAAAATATAAGCTTGTTTCTGTGCGGGGAACGTTTTTTACAATGGCAGGAAGTGGGATGATACGTAATACGGTTACTTTTGACCAGGAAAAAATGAACATTGAGACACAGCCTGCTAAAAAGAGTACCATTCCCGTTTTGTATTATGGGGACATTACTTCTGTAATAGTAAACAGACAAATGACATGGTATACGATTTTCTGGATAGTGATATCTATTGCCTGTTGCTTCGCATTTCCACCTGCTGTGTTACTTGTTGTTTTTTGGATGTGGAAGGGAGCAAACAGAAAAATAACCATTACCCTGCGCTCTGGCAGCCAGGCTGTACTGTATGGCAGAAAAAAGAAGGTTGTGGAGGAATTTGTACAGGATATCAAAACGGTAGCAGGGATCTGACAACATGGCAAATATCCGCATTGTGTAATATATGAGGCTTTGGGAGGAAAAATGACAATATAAGGAGGAAAACGGATATGAAAGGAAGAAAATGGATTGCTGCAATGGCAATGGCCCTTAGTCTGTCTGTTTGTGGCACTGGTGCTGTAGCGTCAGCAAATGAAAATTATGGAGCTGGAAGTCAGGTTTATCTGGATGGGCTGGAGGAGGACTTTGTCGGGGCTTCATCCACTGTGAAAAAGCCTGCGAAACCTGTGCTTATTTCTGTAGCTGTCAATGACGACGAGAAGCTGGTATTGAACTGGAAAAAGGTAAAAGGTGCCAGAGGATATGTAATTTACAGGAAAAGCTCACGGAATGGAAACTACAAAAAGATAAAAAGAATTACAAATGGAAATAGAACCCGATTCACAGATACAGGGGTGACTGGTGGAGTAAAGTATACCTATAAGATTCAGTGCTATACTATTTCCAAGAGGAAAAAAGTATACAGTGCATATTCCTCGCCTAAGAGTAGGACGGCAAAGGGAAACAGTCTATATGTCGGAAATTATTACAAATATTTTGACAATGGACGGACTGAAGTATATGTTAAAATATACAAATATGGTGGAAGCTATTATGCAGATGTGAGTAGAAACCGTTCCTTTGGTGTAACAACGATAGAACTTGAAAAATCACAGGGTTACTATTGGGGAAGAAGTAATGATGGAATAGGAATTTATGTGACTTCAAAATCATCCAATCGTATTTATGTGAAATTTGATGGATTAGAGGCTTTTGACGGATACTATAATAAGTAAAAAAGGACAGGAGGCGGATGTTGCTACCGCCTCCTGTTTCTTATAGTTTTGTAAATCATGACTTGAGGAATAAGGTGGGGT
>ERZ1035006.409-NODE-409-length-34509-cov-9.818367_pt1 | contig 34509 bp, 32 predicted proteins | sample MGYA00520694_ERZ1035006 | MGnify/ENA primary metagenome ERZ1035006 (study PRJEB33766, sample SAMN09781746) | gut metagenome | biome: gut microbiome | host: Homo sapiens | place: Madagascar | study: EMG produced TPA metagenomics assembly of the PRJNA485056 data set... | reverse complement strand
GTGGTTAGCACTCAGCAATAATGAGTGCTAGTAAATAGAAAAGCAGAATTTTAAAGGAGGATATAGATCATGAAATTAGTTCCATTAGGTGACAGAGTTGTTTTAAAACAGTTAGAAGCAGAAGAGACAACAAAATCCGGTATTGTTCTTCCGGGACAGGCACAGGAGAAACCACAGCAGGCAGAAGTAATCGCTGTAGGACCTGGCGGAGTTGTTGACGGAAAAGAAGTAAAGATGGAAGTTGCCGTAGGAGATAAAGTTATCTATTCCAAGTATTCAGGCACAGAAGTAAAACTGGAAAATGAAGAATATATCGTTGTAAAACAGAGTGATATCCTTGCAATCGTAAAATAAGATTGCCCGTCAAATGAATTGAAAACAGGAGGAATGATTTATCATGGCTAAAGAGATTAAATATGGTGCAGAAGCCAGAACAGCATTGGAAGCAGGTGTAAACAAACTTGCTGATACCGTAAGAGTAACACTTGGACCGAAAGGAAGAAACGTTGTACTTGACAAACAGTTCGGTGCTCCACTTATCACAAATGATGGTGTTACAATCGCAAAAGAGATCGAACTTGAGGACGCTTTCGAGAACATGGGCGCTCAGCTGATCAAGGAAGTTGCTTCTAAGACAAACGATGTAGCTGGTGACGGTACCACAACCGCTACTGTACTTGCTCAGGCAATGGTTCACGAAGGAATGAAGAACCTGGCAGCAGGTGCTAACCCGATCGTTATGAGAAAAGGTATGAAGAAAGCTACAGACGCTGCTGTAGAGGCCATCAAGAACATGAGCCAGAAAGTAAGCGGAAAGAAACAGATTGCAAACGTTGCATCTATTTCTGCCGGAGATAAAGAAGTTGGAGAGCTTGTTGCAAATGCAATGGAGAAAGTTTCCAACGACGGTGTTATTACCGTAGAAGAGTCCAAAACAATGCACACAGAGCTTGATCTGGTAGAAGGTATGCAGTTTGACCGTGGATATATTTCCGCATATATGTCAACGGATATGGAGAAGATGGAAGCGACTTTGGAAGATCCATACATTCTGATTACAGACAAGAAGATTTCCAATATTCAGGAAGTTCTTCCGTTACTGGAGCAGATTGTTCAGGCTGGTGCAAAACTTCTCATCATTGCTGAGGATGTTGAGGGTGAGGCTCTTACCACTCTTATCGTAAACAAATTAAGAGGAACCTTCCAGGTTGTAGCTGTAAAAGCTCCTGGCTATGGTGACAGAAGAAAAGAAATGCTTCAGGATATTGCAATCCTTACAGGTGGTACTGTAATTTCTGACGAGGTTGGTCTGGAACTGAAAGACGCTACAATGGCTCAGTTAGGCCGTGCAAAATCTGTTAAGGTTGCAAAAGAGACAACGGTTATCGTTGACGGTATGGGAGATAAAGAGACAATCGCTAACCGTGTTGCTCAGATTCGTGCACAGATCGAGGAAACAAAATCTGACTTCGATAGAGAGAAACTTCAGGAAAGACTTGCAAAACTGGCAGGCGGCGTAGCTGTCGTACGTGTTGGTGCAGCTACTGAGACAGAAATGAAAGAAGCAAAACTCCGTATGGAAGATGCTCTTGCAGCTACCAGAGCAGCAGTTGAAGAGGGAATCATCGCAGGCGGCGGTTCTGCATATATCCACGCTTCCAAAGAAGTTGCAAAACTTGCAGCTACACTTGAGGGAGATGAGAAAACTGGTGCAAACATTATTCTGAAAGCACTGGAAGCGCCTCTGTTCCGCATCGCAGCAAATGCTGGACTTGAGGGAGCTGTTATCATCAATAAAGTAAGAGAGTCTGAGCCAGGCATTGGATTTGATGCTCTCAATGAGAAATACGTAAACATGGTAGATGAAGGAATCCTTGATCCTGCAAAGGTTACAAGAAGTGCTCTTCAGAATGCGACAAGTGTTGCTTCTACACTGCTTACAACAGAATCTGTTGTTGCAAACATTAAAGAAGATGCTCCTGCAATGCCAGCTGGCGGCCAGGGTATGGGAATGATGTAAGCAGATCAGATAAAAGCGGAGCAGCTATTTGATCATGAATAGGGAAGCGGACTAAAAATATCCGCTGTCCCAATTTTCACGAAAAGTTTAGAATTCAAAAGGGTCGGTGTCATAGACGCTGACCCTTTTTTGTGCTATACTATCTTACAAAAGCCGCCTGTATATGCGGCGAAACAAAGGAGAACAGCGATATGAGCGATTTGTATTCAGAACTGCTTGTCAAAAAAGACCAAACGATTGTAGACAAGCTTGTGAGGGGCGGGATGATCACACTGGTTGTACTTTGTGCACTGGCTGGAATCTTATTAATGCCTCTTCTGTTGTTTGCGGCAATGATACTGGGAATAGCCGCCTACTTTATTCTGCCATATACAGATCTGGAATTTGAGTATCTGTTTATTACCGGTGACCTGGAAGTGACGAAGATCATGGCGAAATCGAAGAGAAAGAAACTGAAAACCATAAAGCTTTCTGAATGTGACTTGATGGCACCCTTAAATTCCCACAGACTGGACTATTACAATGGAAACCAGAAGTTGAAGGTGGTGGATTATTCTTCTGGAAATTCTGAGCACAAGCGTTTTGCCATCATTGCAAGAGATGGAGCAGACACCTGTAAATTTATTTTCGAACCAGATGAAGCATTAGCAAAAACAATGAGAAATTCCGCTCCAAGTAAGGTTTTTTTGGATTAATTTACTGGATTGACACCTTTTCTTTTTTTTGTTACACTTAAAAACAAACCAAAAGTTACTATACGACAAGGGAGGAAAAGCAATGGGTACTATCATTGGTGAAGGTATTACTTTTGATGATGTGCTTTTAGTTCCGGCATACTCCAAAGTAATCCCGAATCAGGTTGATGTTTCAACGTATCTTACAAAGAAGATTAAACTGAACATTCCCATGATGAGCGCAGGGATGGACACCGTTACCGAGTATAATATGGCCATCGCTATGGCGAGACAGGGTGGTATCGGTATTATCCATAAGAATATGTCTATCGAAGCTCAGGCAGATGAGGTAGACAAGGTTAAGCGTTCTGAGAATGGAGTTATCACAGATCCGTTTTTCTTATCTCCAGAACACACATTAAAGGATGCCAACGATTTAATGGCAAAATTCCGTATTTCCGGAGTTCCGATCACAGAAGGCAAGAAGCTGGTAGGTATCATTACCAACCGTGATCTGAAATTTGAGACAGATTTCAGCAAGAAGATTAAAGAATCCATGACATCTGAAGGACTTATCACAGCGAAGGAAGGCATTACGCTGGAGGAAGCAAAACAGATTCTTGCAAAATCCCGCAAGGAAAAATTACCCATTGTAGATGATGATTTCAATTTAAAAGGACTTATCACCATCAAGGATATTGAAAAACAGATCAAATATCCCCTCGCTGCCAAGGATGAGCAGGGACGTTTACTCTGCGGTGCTGCTGTTGGTATCACAGCCAATGTGCTTGCCCGTGTAGAGGCTCTTGTAAATGCCAATGTTGATGTTATTGTTGTAGACTCCGCCCACGGACATTCAGAGAATATTCTTCGTGCCGTGCGTGAGATCAAGGCTGCATATCCGGATTTACAGGTAATTGCAGGAAACGTAGCTACAGGAGCTGCTACCAAAGCATTGATTGATGCAGGAGTAGATGCTGTCAAAGTTGGTATCGGACCTGGATCTATCTGTACTACCCGTGTTGTTGCCGGAATCGGTGTACCTCAGATCACTGCTGTTATGGATTGCTATGAAGTTGCCAAGCGTTACGGCATTCCGATCATTGCAGATGGTGGTATCAAGTACTCTGGAGATGTTACCAAGGCAATTGCTGCAGGTGCAAATGTTTGTATGATGGGAAGTATGTTCGCAGGATGCGATGAAAGCCCGGGAACATTTGAACTGTACCAGGGAAGAAAATATAAGGTATATCGTGGAATGGGTTCCATTGCTGCTATGGAAAACGGAAGTAAGGATCGTTATTTCCAGGAGAATGCCAAGAAGCTTGTACCGGAAGGCGTTGAGGGCCGTGTCGCTTACAAGGGGCATCTGGAAGATACCGTATTCCAGCTGATCGGCGGCCTTCGTTCCGGAATGGGCTACTGTGGAGCTGAGAATATTGAAGCACTGAAGACAACTGGAAAATTCGTTAAGATTTCCGCTGCTTCCCTGAAAGAGTCTCATCCGCATGACATTCACATTACAAAAGAAGCACCGAACTACAGTGTAGATGATAAATAATGAATAGAAACTTTTTCAGGCCGTCTTTTTCAAGGCGGCCTTTTTCAGATAATAAGGTTAAAAATACAAAGGAGCGCAGGATTCGTCAGAGGAACTGTCGTGTGGCAGCTGCCGGGATTCTTTTTCTCCTGGTTCTGCTTGGCGTGATCGTTCTCCTTGTGAGGAGAAATACAGTCATCGAAGAAACGAATTCTGAGAATATGCAGGAGACAGAAGTGGAAGGTGACAGCAGCGGTCCAGAAGAGTGGATGAAGCAGGGGGCACCATATATAGATGTCCAGCTGCTTACTCCAAATGAATATTCAAGGCCTCAGCTGCCACTCACCCAAGTGAATTATATTGCCATCCACTATACTGCCAATCCTGGGGCATCTGCCCAGGCAAACAGAGATTATTTCGAGAATCTTGCTTCCACTCATGAGACGAAGGTGAGCAGCCATTTTGTCATAGGACTGGAAGGGGAAGTGATCCAGTGCATCCCCACAGCAGAGATGTCTTATGCCACCAATTCCCGGAATGTGGATACTATTTCTATAGAATGCTGCCATAAAGATGAAACAGGAGCTTTTGAACAGGCAACCTACGATTCCGTAGTGAAGCTTACTGCCTGGCTTTGTGCCAGGTTCGGACTGACTCAGGAGCAGGTAATCCGCCATTATGATGTGACAGGAAAGGAATGCCCCAAGTATTACGTGGATCATCCGGATGCCTGGGAACAGATGAAGGCAGACATTGGGGAGCAGATTGCCATTGATGAAGGACTGATGAGCTGATTTATCCGTATTCTGGAAAGGAATACAAGAATTTTGCTGTCAAAACAAAATATTTTCCATCTTGAAAAGTACAGGAAAGTATTGTAATATAAAAAAGAGCTGCATGACTGGCGGATTAGTGGGATCACCCACAGGGAGTGCAGTATGGAATTGATAAGAATTTGTGCCGACCGCCTGGGCAGCCTGGATGAAAGGCTACCCAGGCGTTTTTGTCGTTAAGGACAAAAAATAGATTTTTTCTTAATAGCGAAAGGAGAGCTTCTACATGGAAATGATAGCACTGCAAAAAGAACTGAAAGAGAATTCCTACCCTGGAAGAGGAATTATTATCGGACGTTCCCAGGATGGAACAAAAGCTGTTGCAGCATATTTTATTATGGGCAGAAGCGAAAACAGCCGCAATCGTATTTTTGTGGAAGATGGAGAGGGCATCCGTACACAGGCATTTGATCCATCCAAATTGGTAGATCCAAGCCTGATCATTTACGCACCTGTACGGGTCCTTGGAAATAAAACAATTGTCACCAACGGAGATCAGACAGATACAATTTACGAAGGTATGGATCATCAGCTCACATTTGAGCAGTCCCTGCGCTCAAGAGAATTTGAGCCGGATGGACCAAATTACACTCCACGTATTTCCGGCATTATGCACGTTGAGAATGGAAATTACAGCTACGCAATGTCCATTCTGAAAAGCAATAACGGAGATCCATCTTCCTGCAACCGCTACACCTTTGCGTATCAAAATGCAAAAGCAGGTGAGGGACATTTTATCCATACTTACAAATGCAACGGCAATCCTCTTCCAAGCTTTGAAGGCGAACCGAAGCTGGTTCAGATTCCAGATGATATGGATGCATTTGCGGCAATGCTCTGGGAAAGTTTGAACGAAGAGAACAAGGTCTCTCTCTTTGTAAGATATATTGATATTGAAACTGGAAAATATCAGTCAAAGATCATCAACAAAAATCACTGAGAAAACAGATGGAGGAAAAGAGCATGAAAGAATTAGAGTTAAAATATGGCTGCAATCCAAATCAGAAACCTTCTAAGATTTATATGGAAGACGGCAGCGAGTTACCTATCAAGGTACTTTCCGGAAGACCTGGATATATTAACTTCCTGGATGCATTCAACGGCTGGCAGCTGGTTCGCGACCTGAAAAAGGCCACCGGAATGCCGGCAGCAACTTCTTTCAAGCACGTTTCACCGGCAGGTGCCGCTATCGGAATTCCTCTTACAGAGACTTTGGCGAAAATCTACTGGGTAGATGACATGGATTGGAAAAACTTTTCCCCTCTTGCCTGTGCCTATGCCCGTGCAAGAGGCGCAGACCGTATGTCCTCCTTTGGTGATTTTATTTCTCTTTCCGATATCTGCGATAAAGACACTGCACTCCTTATTAAAAGAGAAGTATCTGACGGCGTCATTGCACCGGGGTACACAAAGGAGGCTTTGGAGATCCTGGGCCAGAAGAAAAAAGGAAACTATAATGTGATTGAGATTGATCCGGAGTATGTACCGGCTCCTCTGGAACACAAGCAGGTATTTGGCGTGACCTTTGAGCAGGGCAGACAGGAACTTGCCATTGATGATGAGCTGATTTCCAATATTGTGACAGAGAACAAGGCTCTTTCTGAAGAAGCAAAACGTGATATGAAGATTTCCCTGATCATCCTGAAATATACACAGTCCAATTCCGTATGCTACGTAAAAGACGGACAAGCTATCGGCGTAGGCGCTGGACAGCAGTCAAGGGTTCACTGCACCAGGCTTGCAGGCCAGAAGGCAGACAATTGGTTCCTTCGCCAGAGCCCGAAGGTACGGAATCTTCCATTTAAAGATACCATCACAAGAGCAGAGAGAGACAATGCCATTGATGTGTATATCGGAGAGGAATACATGGATGTTCTGGCTGATGGAAACTGGGAAAGAATTTTCACAGAGAGGCCGGAAGTCTTTACAAAGGAGGAAAAAAGAGCTTGGCTTGACCAGATGACAGAGGTAACGCTTGGCTCAGACGCATTCTTCCCATTTAGCGATAACATCGAGAGAGCACATAAAAGCGGTGTAAAATATATTGCACAGCCAGGCGGCTCTGTAAGAGATGCAGATGTGATCGCTACCTGCAACAAATATGAGATGGCAATGGCATTTACCGGAATCCGTCTGTTCCATCATTAATTCCTGTCGGTTAAAAGAAAAAATTTCAAACATAATTTAATAAAAATTGCGGAGCAGCTGTTTCACTATGAGTAAGCAGTGAAGCAGATTGCAAATCTCCGATTCACCGAAGAAAAGCTTTGTACAATATATAGAAGGGAAACTTCTTATATATACAAAGCTTTTTGCTTGAAAAATCCGGAAAATTTTTTGATACGAAAAAAAGCTCCGATTCAAATCGGAGCTTAAGAGCGATAGACGGGGCTCGAACCCGCGGTCTCGACCTTGGCAAGGTCGCGCGTTACCAACTACGCCACTATCGCATTTCTTGATTCGCTATTTGTATCAGCGACAAGATATATGATACATGATAAAATTGGATTTGTCAAATGCTTTTTTGAAAAAATATAAAAATTTTGATCCGTTTGAAAATTGCCACCAGCTGTGGTATGATAAACAAAGAGCAGGGGGATTTTGTGAAACAGGTAAGGAGATTGCAATATTATGAAAAAACGGTTTGTATTTATGGCGCTGTCATTGACACTGTCAATGCCTGCTGCAGTACTGGCACAAAATACAGAAACGTCCACACAGGAGAGTAGTGCATCCTTTCAGGAAACTGATGTAAAGAAAACAGAAGATACCGTTACCCTTGCAGATGACTGTGATGTGCTGGATTATCCTGGACGAAAAGAGGGTACCGTAATAGGAGAGGTTCTGGAAGGAGACGAAGTAAGCCGTACCGGTACTATTTTTGACATTTGGAGTCAGATCATATACGAGGATGAGGATGGGGAGGAACAGACAGGGTATATTCCCACATCAACATTGAAAGAATACCAGGAAGAAAATTCTCCGGCATCCACAGCAACCTCAGATGGAAGCGTGGAAGCAGGAATCATACATAAGAGCACAGGAGAAGGGGTTTTTGCTGAAGCAGTAGAGGGAGTTACTCCGGATGCCAGCAGCGTTTTGGAGGGACAGCCGATTACCGTATCTGCCGACAGCGTACTCCGCCCTCTTGGAAATTACAGGATCACTCATTACTGTCAGTGCAGTATTTGTTGCGGCCCCTGGGCCAATGGAGTGACTTCTACAGGAGCTACCGCTACCACAAACAGGACCATAGCTGTTGACCCTACACAGATTCCGTATGGTTCAAAAGTGGTAATAAATGGTCAGGTATATGTAGCTGAGGACTGCGGTGGTGCCATCAAGGGAAACCGTATTGATATTTATGTAGGAAGCCATGCAGAGGCAGAGCAAAGAGGACTGTTCTATACAGAGGTATATCTTCTGGAAGAGGGAACTCAGACGGAGGAAGAGAACCTGGAGGACATCAGCCAGGAGAATATAGGGGAATAATCCGGAGAATGTTTTTGGTGCAGGGATTGTTCCGAGGCGGTTCACTGGAACCGCCTTTTTTCTCAAATGCAGGAGGGATAGAAAATGGGAATTTTGGAATGGATACAAAATATAGATGGGCAGATACTGCTTTTGATCCAGCAGTACATAAGAACTGGATGGATGAATGGATTCTGGAAGGGAATTACATTCTTAGGAGACGGCGGCTGGTTCTGGATCGTACTTGGAGTGCTCCTTCTTTTTCCAAAGAAAACAAGAAAAGCCGGAATAACAGCACTTCTGGCGTTGGCAATAGGAGCCATCGTTACAAACCTGGGACTGAAAAACCTGGTAGCAAGACCAAGACCCTACGATGCGATTCCAAGTCTTGTGCCTTTGGTTGTCAGATTGAAGGATTTCTCTTTTCCATCCGGACATACCTGTGCTTCTTTTTCCTGTGCTGTGGTTTACTTCAAAATGTATCCGGATATAAAAGGAAAAGGAGCACTGATTTTAGCTGTACTTATTGGCTTATCCAGGCTTTATGTGGGAGTTCATTACCCCACAGATGTTCTGGCAGGAGCCGCAATAGGATGTATCAGTGCATTTCTTGCCCTGGCTATTAGGAGTAAGATGGAGAAAGGAAGGCGTATAAATTAAAGCCTGCCTTAAAATCCCTTTACACAGATTTTACCAATGGCAGACTGAAAAAAGATATCCTGGTGGTAGGATTCCGGTGGAAAACAGAAAGGAGAAAATAGAATATGAGTGAACACAAAGACACAGAAGAAAAGAAAGAAAAACACCGGGATAATGATGCAATCCAGAAAATAAAAAACAGCATGGAAAAGGACCAGTACTATCTTCTCTGCCAGTATGCAATCGGAATTGTGGAGGCAAAAGCGAAAATCATTGATGAGCAGCTTTCTATGAAATATGGAAGAGAAATCATGAAAAGCTTTAGCGGCCGTGTGAAATCAGCAGACAGTATTTATGCGAAGCTGGTAAGAAAGGAGCTTTCCCTAGACCTGGAAACAGCCAGGAAAAAGCTAAATGATCTGGTGGGAGTGAGGATTGTCTGTCTTTTTCTGGATGATGTTTATGAGATTGCAGATATATTAAAAAAGCAGAGAGATATTACTCTTGTAAAAGAGAAGGATTATATTGCAAAGCCAAAGAAAAATGGCTATATGAGCCTTCATCTTATTGTTGACATTCCCATTTATTTCGGGGATAATTTTCAGAGTAAGAGAGTTGAAATACAGATCAGGACCATTGCAATGGATTTCTGGTCTGTGCTGGAATATCAGCTGATGTATAAGAAGAATGTATCCGGCGCAGAGAAAATGGGAAAAGAACTGAAAAATTATTCAGAAGAAGTTGCAGCTCTTGATGAGAAAATGATGAAGCTGAGAAATAAAATAGATAAGATATAAGGGAGCGTACATGGAGGAAAAAAAGAACACACAGGAAGCGGTCTGTCCATATGCAAAGAAGTGCGGTGGATGTAAGTATCAGGGAGTGCCATATCCGGCACAGCTTAAGAAAAAACAAAATCAGGTTCAGAATCTACTGAAAAAATTCGGAAAAACAGAACCGATAATCGGAATGAAAAATCCTTATTTCTACCGAAATAAGGTTCACGCAGTGTTTGACAGAGACAGGAAAGGAAATATTATTTCCGGAATTTATGAGGCAAATTCCCACAGAGTGGTTCCTATTGAGAAGTGCCTGATAGAAGATGAAAAGAGTCAGGAAATTATTCGGGAAATCCGTGGAATGCTGAAATCTTTTAAAATTAAAACCTATGATGAAGATACCGGCTACGGACTTCTTCGCCATGTACTGGTGAGAAGAGGATTTATCACAAACGAAGTGATGGTAGTTCTGGTAGTGTCTTCTCCTATTTTTCCATCCAAAAATAATTTCGTAAAGGCACTGCGAAAAAAATATCCGGAGATCAGTACAGTGGTACTGAATATTAATGACAAGGTCACCAGCATGGTTCTTGGAGAGCGGGAAATTGTTCTTTACGGAAAAGGATTTATTCGTGATATGCTATGTGGGAGATCCTTCCGCATCTCACCGAAATCCTTTTACCAGGTGAATCCGGTGCAGACGGAGATTCTGTACAGTACAGCCGTGAAATTTGCAGGCCTTACAGGAAAAGAGCAGGTGATCGATGCATACTGTGGAATCGGCACCATCGGGCTTATAGCGGCAGATAAGGCAAAAGAAATAATCGGCATTGAGTTAAACAAGGATGCTGTAAGAGATGCCAGAATCAATGCCAGAGAGAATAAGGTGCAAAATATCACATTCCACCAGGGCGATGCCGGAGAATTTATGGAAGCTATGGCAGCAGAAGGGGAAACAGCAGATGTAGTCTTTATGGACCCGCCCCGTTCAGGCAGCAGTGAGAAATTCCTGAATTCTGTAGTGAAGCTGGGACCGGAGAAAATCGTGTATATTTCCTGTAATCCGGAAACACTGGCAAGAGATTTGAATTTCCTTACCAGGAAGAATTATGAGGTGAAAACCATTCAGCCAGTGGAAATGTTCTGCTTTACAGAGCACACAGAAGTAGTAACTTACCTTCAGAAGAAAGGAAGGTGATTTCTATGATGACAGCGGTAACAGAAACAATGGAGTGGATTCTGGAAAATATTGCCGGATTTGCAATCGTGATCTTTGAATTTATCGGCGTGGCAATTATTATCTGGAGCGGCATTACAGGATTTATCAAATGGCTGAAACACGCAGGTGACACAGGGGTTTACCTTGCTAGAGGTCTTGCCATGGGACTGGAATTTAAGATGGGAAGTGAAATCCTTCGTACAGTGGTAGTACGTGAATGGAAGGAAATCGGTATTGTAGCAGGAATCATTGCACTTCGTGCGGCTTTGACCTTCCTGCTTCACTGGGAAATCAAAGAAGAAGAGAAAAGCGGCGAACACATGAAAGAACATAAATGAAAGGAGTTTCATATGAAGAAAAAAGTAGTTTCTGCAATGGAAATCGTATTTGGAATGGCTCTTTTGTCCGGCTGTGGAACAGGGGAAGTAAAGGATATCCTGGACCAGACTCAGAGCAGTTTATCTGAAGTGAAAGCAGCAGCAGGAAACATGGAATTTCAGATGGTTGTGAACCTGGAACAGCAGGGAATCAATATGGATATGGAAGCATCCTTAAGTGGTGACTGGAAAGTAAACAGTGAAGAAAATGCCTTTGTATTTGACGGAACACTGGCAACAAACATGATGAATCTCAATGCGGATGTGGAGATTTATAGTGTTAAAGAAGGTAACAAGCAGGTTACCTACACCAAATTTGGAGATACCTGGAGCAAGACAGAGGATGACGTAGCGGAAGAGGATACACAGACTTACTGGGATAAGTTTGAAGAGTTTACTCCTTCCACAGTAGAACTTGCAGAAGACGGAGACTCAGAAGGGCAGACGATCCATTTTGAGATAACCGGTGAGGATGTTCAGAAGCTTCTGGAAAATGCAGGGCTGCAGGAATCAGATCTCCAGGATATGGGTGATATTCAGGGGTTGAAGGCAGACATTGACCTGACAGTGAGAGAGGAAGACAAACTGCCCACAGCTGCTTCTGTAGATTTCGGAGCCAGTCTTAGCGATGCTGCAGTGGTTGATGAGGATACCAATGTGAATATTACTACCTGCAAAGCTTCTGTAAACATTACAGATTATGAGGATATAGGAGAGATTACAGTTCCTGAGGAAGCCAGGTCAGCTCAGGAGGCAGATGGTGATATTTTGGAAAGCCTGGAGGAAGATATTTCCGGAGAAGGCACATCCGGAGAGTCTGCAGATGAGGACAGCAGTCCCATTCTCAACGAGGATGGTTCTTATTCCTTGCTGGATTATGATGATCAGACGGTTGCATCCGTTATGATACCGGAAGGATATACTTTGGATTTTGCCGAGAAAACCTACCTTAGCTGTTCAAAGGCAGAGGACGATAATGGCGATTATATATCCGTAATTTATCAGCCCGCAGAGCTTAGTGAGGACTATACAGAAGAAGATTTTGCAGGTCTTTATCTTCTTACAGATTCCAATATTGAAGAATACGGTTACAGCTCTTATGAAACGACAGGTCCTGATACCTTGACAGTAGGGGATAAAGAGGTTTCTTATCTTACTGTAAAATACGCATTTGACGAGAATATGAAGGGTTCTGAAATTGTATTATGGCAAAAAGTAGATGATACGCATCTTCTGTACTGTACCGTAATGCCAAGTACAGATGATTCAGAAAACATTGCAGACATGGTTCCACAGATGGCAGAAGAGATGTTTGCAGGAGTAAACTTTTAAAGTAGTTCCTGTATCCGGAATGATTTTTTTAACACGATCTGGCAGTGCCTGCAAGGAATAAGGTGAAAAAGAGTGGAAAGAATTTATTTGTTTTACATGATTTGTGGCTTTTTGCTGGGAAGCATTTTGTTTGCTTACGAAATACCAAAGTCCATGAAAAATATTGACATACGGGAACTGTCAGAGGATCGGAATCCAGGTACCTTTAATGCCTTTGTGTGTGGGGGTACGGCCTGCGGCATTCTGGTACTTCTGTGTGAGCTTTTAAAAGGGTTTCTGCCGGTTTATCTGTGCAGTCAGAGGGCAGGAAGGGACTCTATGCTTTTTTCCGGTGTGCTTTTGGCTCCTGTTCTGGGGCATGCCTTTTCTATTTTTCATAAGGGTAAGGGCGGAAAGGGAATTGCGGTAAGCTTTGGCGTACTTCTGGGCCTTTTTCCCTGTTGGACACCGGTTCTTACCCTTGCCGCTATTTATATTTTCTTTTCCCTCGTTGTTCCGGTAAGATCACATTTGAAAAGAAGTGTGGCTGCCTTTGGCTGCTACGGCGCTGTCACTCTGTTTCCGGTCTGGGAACAGGCTGTACGGCTGGGAGCTTTCCTTATTTCCGGCATTGTGATATACAAGCATCTGGAAGCAGCCGCTTTGGAAGAGACGGAGAATAAGGAAAAATGGAGAGTACAATGAAAGCACTGATCTTATCATGCAATACCGGCGGAGGTCACAATTCAGCAGGCAGAGCCATTGCAGAGGCAATGCTTGAGCAGGGAGATGAAGCCTATGTGCTGGATTATCTCGCTCTTGCAGGAGAGGGAGTGTCCAGGCTGGTGGGAGATGGATACGTGCAGATCGTGAAAAGGACTCCCAGGCTTTTCGGCATTGTCTATAAGCTGGGAATGGGTGTAAGCAGGATTACCAGGAAATCCCCTGTATACTATGTAAATGGCCGTATGGCCAAATATCTCAGACAATATATCAAAGAAAATCCAGTAGATGTGGTTGTGATGCCTCATCTTTATCCGGCAGAGACCATTACCTACATGAAAAGAAAAGGGATGGAACTTCCCCTTACAGTAGCGGTTATGACGGACTATACCTGCATCCCTTTTTGGGAGGAAACCGAGTGTGATTACTATATTACACCTCATGAAAGCCTGATAAGCCCCTGTGTGAGAAGAGGAGTTCCGGAGGAGAAACTGGTCCCTCTTGGAATTCCGGTTTCCAGGATCTGCAGGAAAAATATTTCAAAAGAAACTGCCAGGGAGAAGCTTGGTCTTGACCAGGATAAAAAATATATCCTGGCAGCGGGAGGAAGCATGGGTGCCGGCGATATGAAGAAGCTGGCAGAGTGCATTTTAGATGCCACGAAAAAGGAAGAACTGATCGTTGTCTGCGGAAATAACCAGAAAACCATGAGTCAGCTGAAAAAGGCATTTGGAAATGAAAAACGTATCAAAATCCTTGGCTATACCACGCAGATGACATTATATATGAAAGCCTGTGATGTGCTTTTTACAAAGCCTGGAGGTCTTACTTCTACAGAAGGAGCCGTGGCGGGAATCCCAATGGTCCACACAGCACCAATTCCGGGCTGTGAAACTGCCAACCGGAAGTTTTTCAGAAAAGCAGGCATGAGTATTTCAGCCAGAACTATAAAGGGGCAGGCGGAAGCAGGAATCCGGCTTCTTTATGACAATGAGTCAGCTGAAAAAATGAGAGAGCGTCAGCGTAAATATATTAATGCTGACGCAGCAGAAGATATTTGTGGGTTTATCCATGAGAAAATAGAGGAAAAAGAGGTGGCAGGAACATGGATATGAAGGTAATTGCCCATATTAAGAGTGATTTTCCTGCGAAATTTGGAATTCCCCACCAGAGCGGCAGGATTGAAGAATTAAAGGCTGAGATTGTTTTTGAGCCGGAATACAGAAATCCAGATGCTGTGAGAGGACTTGAGGAATACACCCATATCTGGCTGATTTGGGAATTCTCTCAGGCAGTGCGTCAGAGTTGGTCCCCAACAGTGCGGCCACCCAGACTTGGGGGAAATGTGCGAAAGGGTGTTTTTGCTACTCGATCCCCCTTTCGTCCCAATCCTATAGGACTTTCCAGTGTGAAGCTGGAGAAAGTGGATTTTACCGATATGGGTCCTGTGCTTCATGTATCAGGGGCAGATCTTATGGATGGCACTCCTATCTATGATATCAAGCCTTATCTGGCTTATGCAGACAGCCATCCACAGGCGGCTGGCGGTTTTACGGACAGAATCGTAGACCATAAGCTGAAGGTGGAGTTTCCGGAAAATCTGCTGGGAAAGATCCCGGAGGAGAAAAGAGCAGCACTTCTTGCTGTTCTTGCCGACGATCCAAGACCAGGCTACCAGAAAAGTGCAGAAAGAGAATATGGAATGTCCTTTGGAATATGGGATGTCCGTTTTAAGGTGCAGGGGGAAATCTTAGTGGTCTTTGCAGTGGAGAGTCTTCAAAAAAAGCCAGAATAAAGGGAGATTCCAAAGAGAATCCGAAAAAAAGCTTGCAAAAAGGAAATTTTTTTCTTAAAATGGAGAAAAAGTTTTTGAGGAGCAAGGATTATGAAAAAAGTTGTAAAGTTTGGAGGAAGCTCCCTGGCAAATGCGGAGCAGTTTGAGAAAGTAGGAGACATTATCAGAAGTGAAGAGAGCAGACGCTTTGTGGTTCCTTCTGCACCTGGTAAAAGATTCGACGGAGACACCAAGGTAACAGACCTTCTGTACGGCTGTTATGATGCAGCTGGAAATGACGGAGATTTTGAAAAAATCCTGGAAGAAATCAAATCCCGTTATTATGAGATTATCAAAGGTCTTTCCCTTGACTTTTCCCTGGAAGAGGATTTCCAGCTTATCAGAGAGAATTTTAAAGCACAGATTGGCAGAGACTATGCAGCTTCCCGTGGAGAATACCTTAACGGCAAGGTGATGGCAGCTTATCTTGGCTATGAGTTTGTAGATGCAGCAGATGTGATCCGTTTTGACAAAAACGGAAGCCTGGATTCCGAAAAGACAGACAGGCTTCTGAATAAGAGACTTTCCAAATGTGAGAATGCCGTTGTCCCAGGATTTTATGGAGCAAAGGAAGATGGAACTGTTACAACTTTTTCAAGAGGTGGTTCCGATGTGACAGGTTCTTTGGTTGCCAAGGCAATCAAAGCGGATATGTATGAGAACTGGACGGACGTATCCGGCTTCCTCGTAACAGATCCAAGAATTGTAAAGAATCCGGCTGTGATTGAAACAATTACATACAGAGAACTTCGTGAGCTTTCCTACATGGGTGCAACAGTACTCCATGAGGACGCTATTTTCCCTGTAAGAAAAGAAGGAATCCCTATTAATATCCGTAACACCAACCGCCCGGAAGATAAGGGAACCTTTATTGTAGAGAGTACATGCAGGAAACCGAAATACACCATCACGGGTATCGCTGGTAAAAAAGGCTTCTGTTCTATCAATATTGAAAAATCCATGATGAACAGCGAGATTGGTTTTGGCAGAAAGGTACTCCAGGTATTTGAGGATCAGGGAATCAGCTTTGAGCACGTACCATCTGGAATCGATACAATGACTGTATATGTGCACCAGGATGAGTTCGAGGAAAAAGAACAGCAGGTAATTGCAGGAATCCACCGCCTGGTTCAGCCAGATTTCGTAGAAATGGAGTCTGATCTTGCACTGATCGCAGTTGTAGGCCGTGGAATGAAATCCACCAGAGGTACAGCAGGAAGAATCTTCTCCGCACTGGCACACGCAAATGTCAATGTAAAGATGATCGACCAGGGCTCCAGTGAGTTAAATATTATCATTGGTGTTGAAAACCGTGATTTTGAAAATGCGGTGAAAGCAATTTACGATATTTTCGTTTTAACACAGATGTAGGAAACAGGATCGAAAGATAAAAGATAAAAAGACAAGAAATGAAAATATAAAAGATAAAAAGACAGCTCGCAGATTGTGAGCTGTTTTTTCAAACACACTCTGGCAAGGAAAGCGAGGAGACAGAACATGGAAAAGCCGGTGGTCCGCATATCTGTGAGAAATCTTGTGGAATTTATATTGAGAAACGGAGATCTTGACAGTGGTCGTGGAACCATAGACAAAGAGGCTATGTTAAAAGGCAGCAGGATCCACCGCAAGCTTCAGAAGCAGATGGGAGGCAGCTACAGAGCAGAAGTTTCCCTGAAGATGGAAACAGAATATGAGGATCTTTCCATTCTCGTAGAAGGAAGGGCTGACGGCATTTTTTCAGAGGAGGAGCAGATCTGGGTTGATGAGATAAAGGGAATATATGGAAACGTAGACCATCTTGCAGGACCGGTCTTGCTGCATCGTGCCCAGGCAATGTGTTATGGATATATTTACGGAACACAGGAAAGGCTTTCTGAAATTGGAATCCAGATGACTTATGTCAACCTTGATACGGAAAATCTGAAAAGGTTTCGTGAACGAATTTCCATGGAACAGCTGGAAAGCTGGTATCAGCATATTGTGGATGAGTATCACAAATGGATGAGCTTTCGACTGGAATGGAAGCAGAAGAGAAACCAGTCCTTAAAGGAGCTGAAATTTCCCTTTGAGTACCGAAAAGGCCAGCGAAAGATCGTAGGTGGTGTTTATCATACCATAACTACCGGGAGGCAGCTTTTTGTGCAGGCACCTACAGGCGTTGGAAAGACCATGTCTGCCATATTTCCCGCAGTACGTGCAGTGGGAGAGGGAAAAGGGGATACGATCTTCTATCTTACAGCCAAGACCATTACAAGAACAGTGGCAGAGGATGCTTTCGATATTCTAAGGCAGCAGGGGATGAATTACAAGGTAGTGACTATCACGGCCAAGGAGAAACTGTGCTTCATGGAGGAAACAAAATGCGACCCAGCAGTGTGCCCTTATGCAAAGGGGCATTTTGACCGGGTAAATGATGCCGTCTATGAGCTTTGGACAAAGGGGAATCTTTATGACCGCCAGCACATTCTGGACCAGGCCGAAAAGTGGAAGGTGTGTCCATTTGAAATGTGTCTTGATCTGGCCTTGTGGGTAGATGGAGTTATCTGTGACTATAACTATGTTTTTGACCCAAGAGTTTATTTAAAACGCTTTTTCGCTGAAAATACAGCAGGAGATTATATTTTTCTCATTGATGAGGCACATAACCTGGTAGACAGAGGAAGAGAGATGTACAGCGCAGCCATCTGTAAGGAAGATGTACAACTTGTCGCTAAAAGGATGAAGGAAAAGGCTCCCCGTCTTCATCGCTCCCTGGGAAAACTGAAAAAACAGCTGAAAGAGCTGCAGCAGGAATGTGAAAACTATAAGATTATACCTGGAGCCGGAGCCATTACCATGACTATCCAGAAAATACAGGGAGAATTCGACACTTTTCTTGAGGAAAATAAAGAAGTGGAGCTGGAAGATGACACTCTGCAGTTTTATTTTGATATCCGGAATTTCCTGAATATTGCAGAGCTGGTAGATGAAAATTATGTGGTTTATGGAGAAAACGGGGAGGACGGCAAATTCCGGCTGAAGCAGTTTTGTGTGAATCCTGCGGTGAATCTGGGAGCATATCTGAAAAAGGGAAGAAGCGCCATATTTTTTTCAGCGACCCTGCTTCCTATGGGATACTATCGGAAATTGCTCAGCAGCAGAGAGGACGACTATGGAATTTATGTGGAATCTCCTTTTTCCCAGGAGAAGAGATGTATCCTTAACGGACTGGATGTGAGTACTTTATATACCCGGCGGGGTTACGGGGAATATCACAAAATTGCAGAGTACATTGCCAAAACCGTATGGCAGAAAAAAGGAAATTACATGGTCTTTTTTCCATCCTATAAAATGATGGAAGAGGTTTATGAAATCTATCAGGAAGAATTTTCTGTAAACTGGATTCGGTGCATAGAACAGACAAGCGCCATGAATGAGCTGGAAAGAGAAGAATTTCTGGAGGAATTTGAGAAAAAGGAGGAATCTTTGGTGGCATTTTGCATTATGGGCGGAATTTTTTCAGAGGGAATTGATCTCATCGGCGAAAAGCTGATCGGAGCTATTATGGTGGGAACTGGGATTCCTCAGATTGGAAATGAGAGAGAAATTTTGCGCTCCTATTATGAGGAAAGGGGAGAGAATGGATTTGACTATGCTTACCGCTATACAGGGATGAATAAGGTTCTCCAGGCTGCAGGCAGGGTCATTCGTACCAGCGAGGACAGGGGAATCATACTTCTTCTGGATGAACGGTTCCAACAGAGGGAATACAGGAATCTGTTTCCGGTGGAATGGTCTGACAGAAAGGGCTGCACCCTGAATAATGTGGAGAGTCTTATTCAGGAGTTCTGGGAAGAGGAAAAGGAATAGCTGCAGCCTTCTTTGAAAAAAGGATATATTGTCCTCATATAAAGGAGAAAAAAATGAAAAAACATAAAAAGAGGCAGTGGATTTCAATTATTTTGGCAGCTGTTGTTCTGAAAGGATTTGCCGTAGCCCACTACGAGGCACTCATCCGGGACTGGTTTCCTGCAAACTGCGGCGCACATCTCACAGAAAGCATTTTCCAAATATGCTCTGGCATAAGTGTGGAGGTCTATGCCCAGGAGTCGGGCAGTCTTGCTTCTGTAACAGGGGAAGCGAAGATTCTCCCTATTTCGGATGGCAATCATAAATATCTGTTAAAAAGTGATGGCTTTTATTGCCTGAATGAGGACGGATCAAAGGACGGGATACAGGCAGTCCATTATTTTGATCATTTGGTAATTGATGGAACTGTATTCAATGGCTATTATTACCACGATGAAAGTGGAAAATTTAAAGCTGGTGAGGACCATCTTGTTTCTATACCGGAGACTGCCCTGCCGCTGGATGAAGAGGGAAATCCGATAAAAGGATGGACTGCAGGTATTTATATGGTAAATAACCTGGGAAGACTTACATCTTCGCCCAAAGCCGTCTGGATAGAAGAAACTGAAATAGAGAAAACGAAGCTGAATGGCTGCTACTATTTTAACGAAAACGGGCGTTTGCTGACAGAGGGTGGCATTTTTTATATTGAAGGCCAGATGGTTCAGGACGAGACGCTTTTGGGATATTATTATTTTGATGAGAAAACAGGTCTTCTTCTGAGAGAAGGGACTACACCGGAGGGATTCCATGTAGATGCTGAAGGGAGGATACAGGAGCTTACGGAGCCTGGGATTAAGAATCTGGAATCGGCATTGGAATCACTGATCGCTGACTATGAGGGTGAGTGGAGTATATATATTAAGGACTTAAAGAAGAAAAAGAAAGTCGTGATCAACGATAAGGCCATGCCTTCTGCAAGTCTTATTAAGACATTTACCATGGCTGCCAGCTATGAAAATATGGCTGCTATACGGGAAAATGAGGCGCAGTTTCTGAAGACCGATGCAGCCAGTGATTCTGTTTCCAATAAAATATACCGCCTCATGGAAAACATGGTGACGTACAGCGATAATGAATCTTTTAATGAATTGATAAGACTTCAGACCTCTTCCGGACAGTTTAATGCTGGGGCGAGAAAGGTAAATCGTTATCTGAGAAATAATGGTTATGAGAATACGGCTGTTCTTCATACGCTGTCACCTTCTGCAACGGAAGCAGAAGGGATTGGAGCAAATAACGTTACTTCTGTAGGAGATTGCGGGCTTTTGCTGGAGCGGATCTACCGGAAGAAATGTGTGAGCAAGGAGTCATCTGCGCAGATGCTGGAGCTGCTTCTTGCACAGGATACCAGGACGAAGATTCCAGGAGGACTGTCAGAGGAGATAAAGGTTGCAAACAAGACCGGTGAAAATGACCTTAGCCAGCATGATATTGCCATCGTTTATGGAGAGAAAACGGACTACGTGATCTGTGTGATGTCCGAAAATACCAAAAGCGAGGAAGAAGCAATAAACCACATCCGTACCATTTCTGCACTGACCTATTACTATTTAAACCGGTAACAAAAAAATTTCTTGACGCTAACAAATTTTTGCGATAGTATGGATATAACAAAAGAATTTCAGAAAGGAGATTTTCCAATGAAAGTAGTATACACAGACAAGGCTCCGGCTGCAATCGGACCATATTCCCAGGCAATCATCATGAACGGTATTTTATTCACATCCGGACAGATTCCGGTAGATCCGGCAACCGGTGAGATCAGCGGAGATACTATTGAGGCACAGGCTGAGCAGGTTATGAAGAACCTTGGCGAAGTATTAAAAGAGGCAGGAACAAGCTTTGAGAAAGCGGTTAAGACAACCTGTTTTCTTGCTGACATGGGTGACTTTGCAAAATTTAACGAAGTTTACGCAAAATATTTCGTAAGCAAACCAGCACGTTCCTGTGTTGCAGTAAAAACTCTTCCAAAGAATGTTCTTTGCGAGGTTGAGGTTATCGCAGCTGTTGAGTGATCTACTTTATTTATAGGCAGAAGGAAAACATAAGCCTCCCGGGATTGAACCGGGAGGTTTTTTATGCAATAGGGGATTCCTCTGGAATGTGGGTGACTTTCATTTGATTTTTGAGAGAAAATCATGTATAATAGCCAACGATAGTATGGGATTTTTGCAGAATAAATTCCTTTATGGATATGCATATCCATTAAAAAAAGAAAGGCAGGACATAAAGTGGAAAATCTTATGAGAGTAGGAATGGGATACGATGTACACAGATTAACCGAGAACCGTGACCTGATCCTGGGTGGCGTTAAGATTCCTTGGGAAAAAGGCCTTCTGGGCCATTCCGATGCAGACGTACTGGTTCATGCAATTATGGATGCACTTCTTGGAGCTGCGGCATTAGGTGATATCGGACAACATTTTCCAGATACAGACCCGGCATACGAAGGGATTTCCAGCATCCGTCTTTTGGAGCATGTAAAAGCCCTTCTGGATGAGAAAGGATACGGGGTGACCAATATTGATGCTGTTATCATAGCCCAGAAACCCAAAATGGCACCCAATATTCCCAAGATGAAAGAAAATATTGCCAGAGCTTTGCAGATGGATCCTGGATGTCTGAACATCAAGGCCACTACAGAGGAGCGGCTGGGATTCACTGGAAGAGAAGAGGGAATTGCATCTCAGGCTGTCTGCCTTTTATATAGCAAAAAGTAAATGAAACAAAGGATCGAGGAGAAGTAAGATGAAAATTTTTAACACACTTACCCGCAAGAAAGAGGAATTTGTGCCTCTGGAAGAGGGAAAAGTAAAAATGTATGTTTGCGGCCCTACCGTATACAATCTGATTCATATCGGAAATGCACGCCCTATGATTATTTTCGATACCGTTCGCCGCTATCTGGAGTACAAGGGTTATGAGGTAAATTACGTATCCAATTTCACAGATGTAGATGACAAAATTATCAAAAAAGCCATTGAAGAAGGTGTTTCTGCAGAGGAAATTTCCAGTAGATACATTGCGGAGTGTAAAAAGGATATGGCAGGAATGAATGTAAAGCCTGCTACCACTCATCCACTGGCAACTCAGGAAATCGATGGCATGATCAGCATGATCCAGACTTTGATGGACAAAGGCTATGCTTACGCAGTTGCAGATGGAACTGTATATTTCCGTGTAAAGAAATTCAAAGAATATGGAAAACTCTCACACAAGAATCTGGATGATCTTCAGTCCGGTTTCCGTGCCCTTCAGGTTTCCGGTGAGGATCAGAAAGAAGATCCCCTTGATTTTGTTCTCTGGAAACCGAAAAAAGAGGGAGAGCCATACTGGACCTCTCCGTGGTGTGATGGACGTCCGGGCTGGCACATTGAGTGCTCCGTGATGTCCAAGAAATATCTGGGAGAGGAAATCGACATCCATGCAGGTGGAGAGGATCTGATTTTCCCGCACCATGAGAATGAGATCGCACAGAGCGAATGCTGCAATGGAAAGCTTTTTGCAAGATATTGGATGCACAATGCATTTTTGAACATTGATAATCGTAAGATGTCCAAATCTCTTGGAAATTTTCGCACAGTCCGTGAAATTGGACAACAGTACGACCTTCAGGTCCTCCGTTTCTTTATGCTGAATGCTCATTACAGAAGTCCTCTGAACTTTAGTGCAGACCTTATGGAATCCTCCAAAAACGCACTGGACAGAATCCTGGAAGCTGCCAGCAGATTAAGGGATAGAAAAGAAAATGGTGTATCTGGTGCAAAGACAGCAGAGGAAGCCGCTCTTCTTACAGAGGCAAATGGTTATGTGACCAAATTTGAAGAGGCAATGGAGGACGACTTCAATACAGCAGATGCTTTGGCAGCTGTGTTTGAGTTAGTTAAATTTGCCAACACAAATGTTACAGAGAATAGTACCGGTGAGTTTGCGCAGGAGCTTTTGGATATCCTTGTAAAGCTTTGTGACGTATTAGGACTTACCGTAGAGAAGAAAGAAGAGATCCTGGATAAAGAAATCGAAGACCTGATCGCAGAACGCCAGGCTGCAAGAAAGGCAAAAGATTTCAAGCGTGCAGATGAGATCCGTGACGAGCTTCTTGAAAAGGGAATCATATTAAAGGATACACGCGAAGGAGTAAAATGGAAACGGGCTTAGAAGAATTAAAGGAACTGTTCGATTTAAAGGACAAGGACCTGAGGACCTATTCTCCGCTGACACTGGCCTATATTGGAGATGGTGTGTTTGAGATTATTATCAGGACAATTCTGGTGAAAAAGGGTAACTGCCCGGTTAACCAGCTTCATAAACGGGCCAGCAGCCTGGTAAAGGCTGGCTCACAGTCAAAGATGATGGAGATTCTGGAGCCCTTTCTTACAGAGGAAGAGCTTGCCGTCTATAAAAGAGGAAGAAATGCACATTCTCCTACAATGGCCAAGCATGCAACAATGGCAGATTACCGTAGAGCCACAGGATTTGAGGCTCTAATGGGATATCTGTATCTGAAAGAAGATTATGTGCGAATTGTGGAACTGGTAAGAAAAGGAATCTCAGAAGATACTTTGTGAAAAGATGAACAGGAGGCTGCCGATGAGTGAGCAGATTGAAGGAAGAAATGCGGTACTGGAAGCATTTCGTTCAGGAAAATGTGTAGATAAGCTGTTTGTGCTGGACAGATGTCAGGATGGTCCGGTGCGTACCATTATCCGTGAAGCAAGGAAAAAAGATACCATTATAAATTTTGTACAAAAGGAGCGTCTGGATCAGTTAAGCGAGACAGGCGTCCATCAGGGTGTGATTGCGCAGGTTGCAGCCTATGAATACGCCACTGTTGAGGATATTTTGGAAAATGCCAGAAAGAAAGGGGAAGCTCCCTTTATTTTCCTTCTTGATGACATTGAGGATCCTCATAACCTGGGCGCTATCATCAGAACTGCAAATCTGGCAGGTGCACATGGCGTGATCATTCCCAAAAGACACGCTGTAGGACTTACTGCCACAGTTGCCAAAACATCTGCCGGTGCATTAAATTACACACCAGTTGCAAAGGTATCCAACCTGGCACAGACTATTGAGGAACTGAAAAAAGAAGGTATGTGGTTTGTGTGTGCAGATATGGACGGAGAGCTGATGTATAATCTGAACCTCACAGGTCCTATGGGCGTGGTGATAGGAAATGAGGGGGAGGGTGTCGGCCGCCTGGTAAAGGAAAAGTGCGACTTTATAGCGGCAATCCCTATGAAGGGAGATATCGATTCTTTGAATGCATCTGTTGCAGCAGGAGTTCTTGCGTATGAGGTTGTGCGTCAGAGAATGAAATAAGCCTTTTTCCGGTTTCTGAAGATGGCGTTTAAAGGAGATCGAAATATGGGAAAATTCGATGATGTAAGTGATGAAGAGCTGATTATCCGTCTGCGGGCCGGAGAGACAAATATCGAAGATTATCTGATGGAAAAATACAAAGGTATGGTAAAGCAAAAGGCAAGAGCCATGTTTCTTATTGGCGGAGATACCGATGATCTGATCCAGGAGGGAATGATCGGGCTTTTTAAGGCTGTCCGGGATTATCAGCCAGACAGGGAAGCCTCCTTTACTACCTTTTCCAGAATGTGTATTGACCGTCAGATTTACAGTGCGGTGCAGCTTTCCAACCGCCAGAAACATATCCCGCTGAACTCTTATGTTTCTTTGAATCAGGAGGATGAAAGCAATCCGATCTGGGAACTGAGTGTGGAAAATCCAGAGTCCATTGTGATCGATCAGGAAACTACCAGAGATCTTCAAAAAAAGATTTCAGATTATCTCAGCCCTCTTGAAAATAAGGTTCTGGATCTCTATCTGAAAGGGGAAGGCTATGTGGAAATTGGAAAAACTTTGAATAAGTCACCGAAATCTATAGACAATGCCCTTCAGAGGATAAGGAGCAAGATCCGTGAAGTTTTGAACGCAGATAAGCATTCCCCCGCTTCAGGTGCGCAGAGCACTAAGCAGCGGGTGAGGGGGGATGCTCCTGTCAGTGGAAGCCTTTAGCTCCCACTGACAGATCGCAAAACGACTGCGTTCATGAGCAGGTAGCGAAGCAGATTGCAGGAATGATTTTTCAAACACGCTCTAGCATCCTCTGGAGATTTTATTTTTCTTTAATATTTCCTGTATTGACTTTTGAAAAAAATATGTTATCATATCAATTAATCAATACGTTGCAGGGCAGCGTGTCAATGTAATCTGATTTTCTATTATATCAATTTTGTTATGAACCCCATTATATTTACGAACGAAAACCATTCTATTCATTCTATTATTCACAAACGAATCTGTTTTATCTAATTCTTAATGTAACCCACAGTGATTATCTGCTTTTAAAGTGAAAATAACAGTGTGTCCTGCTGCCGGAAAGGAGGTGGTTCCCTTGTGCTTGTCAGATTAAGCGGAACAAGAATATCTGCTGATGCAAAATTTTGAGAAGAAAGGAGAAAACAGGCGGAATACCTGTAGCGTATCTGTGAGAAAAAAATGGATATTTTACGCAGCAGCTCTATGCCTTGCTGTAGGAATCACAGGAGCCGTTGTATATGCATATCTGATTGATTATAAAGAAGTTGTCAATCAGATAGAGATTGCAGAAAACAAAACACATATTGAAGAAGAGTTTGAACCTCCCGAAAATCCAGAGCCAGGTCAGGTGATCAAGAAGAAGCCACGTATTCAAAATGACAGTGAAATTCCAGTGTATGTCAGGGTGTGGGTCGCATTTAGTGACAGCAGGGCTATGGAACAATGCGAGCCTCTGCGCATAAATGCCGGCTGGACCTTAGATCCTGATGGATACTATTATTATCAAAAGAAAGTTCTGCCTGGAACAGATACAGACGCTGTATTTGACAATATTGTTATAAAAGAAAATGTAAAAAAGCAAGATTTGGTTCCTTTTGACATTCTTGTATATGAGGAGGCAATTCAAGCAGAAGGTTTTGCATCCGCAAAAGAAGGCTTTGCTGGAATGTAAGGAGGCGGTTCCATGAAGAAAAGGAAAGAACTGATAGGAATTGTACTGGCAGTGCTGGTATGTGCAGGAGCTTCTGAAACATTTTCCTATATGAATGACAAAGGAGAGTTGCTCAACAGGCTGAGCTTTACAGGGGAAAACGGGATATCTGCAGTGCTTACTGAGCCTGCCTGGAATCCTGAAGATGGGATTTTGACAGTTCCTGACAAGGTGATAGCCAAGGATCCTCAGGTGACAAATACTTCCACCTCAGATATAGATGAAATGGTAGCATTGAAATGCGAATTCATTTATGGAGAGGAATGCCCGGATAAAGAAAAGGCAGGTACTCCTTTAAGCTATGAGGATATGGAAAAGGTAGTTCAAGTCTATGAGATTGATTACAACAGTGATGATCCGGTAAAAAAAGACTGGGTGCGTTTTAACGGACAGAAAAGAACGGATCCTGTACAATGTTTTTACTACACAAAGATACTGAAGCGAAATCTGCCTGCTGTAGAGGGGGAAAGGACGATCCCTTTGTTTACCGGGCTTACAATAGACAAAAAGGTAAACGAGAAGCAACAGAGTCTGATACGGAAGATGGGCGGATTTGAGATCCGTATTAGTGGTCAGGTGTTGCAGCAGATGGAGAATGAGGAATATTTTGGGCTTGATAATCCGAAAAGCGCCTATGAAGCAGGCCTTTTCAATTTTGCGGACAATGAGCAGAAAGGGAAAAAATGAAGATTAGCAGAGGAAAAAGAAATATTTTATTTGCAGGAGCAGTATCTTGTGCATTGTTGTTTGGAATGGGGAACACTATGGCGTATTTCACAGAAAACGCAGAAAAAACGAATGTATTTACAACCGGAGACCTGGATATTGGCCTGAAAGAGCCGGAGTGGAATCCGGGAGACAAGGATGGAACGAATATGTACCCTGGTTATACCGTATATAAGAATCCGACTGTAAAAAATATCACTTCGGACAAACAGGGGGAAGAACCTTGCTATGTGAGAATGTGCGTGGACATTCTGGACAGTCAGGGAAAGGAGATTAAAGAGGAAGACACGCTGGCTTTAATCTACAAGACCATTTATTTTGATAACAGTTTTAATGGAACTTATGATAAGACAGGAGGGAAGGCAACGGGCCTGATTCAGGAGCGGATTCCAGGCTATAATCTTTCCCAGCTTGCCGCTTATCCTATGGTGAATCCTCTGTGGACAAAGGATACGATACGTTCTACTGCGTCCAGGCTGGTATTTAATTATAATGGAGAAAAAGGAGACGGTATTTTAAATATTGGAGATGAATCCACATTGTTTACCAATGTTGTGATCCCTACAGACTGGAATCAGACAGAAATGCAAAAGATCGGGGAATATCAGCTGAAGGTAACCGCACAGGCAATCCAGAGCAAAGGCTTTGCAAATCAGTCAGAAGCCTATCGGATGCTGGACGAGGAAATAAAAGGAGGAACACTTCAGGAGATTAACAGAAGTACAGACAGCTGACCAGGAGGCGAAATGCAATGAAAAGGCACATATTTACACGTATCCTTGTCGGGGCATTTCTTGGTAGCCTGCTTCTTTGTGGAGTTATTTTTGCCGATTTTAATACTTCAGAATATGCTGTTAATTTTCTGTCCATATCCTCATACAAGAATTCCATAGAGGAAAATTATGAAAAACCAGATCACGTTGATCCAGGGCAAAAAGTTGTAAAGGAAGTCAGTATCAGAAATACAGGAGATGTGGATTCCTTTGTACGTGTAAAAATTGGAAAAATGTTTGGCACGATAAGTGAAAAAGGTTTTTTTGAGGAAGATAAAAATCTGAATCCGGAGATGATCCAGATTCATTACAATACAGATTTATGGGAGTATAGACGGGACGGTTACTGGTATTACAAGGATGCTCTAAAGGCGGGGACAAGCACGAAGAAACCTTTGATGGACAGCTATTATCTGTCTGAAAAAGCGGGTAACAGCTATAAAAATAAGGAAGCGAGAATTACAGTTGCGTTGGAAAGCATACAGGCTGAGAGCAGTGAGATGAAGAATATCTGGGGGATGACTGAAAAGGATCTGGGAATTACATATCAGCCATGTACCTGTGAGACTGTGACCAGTGTAACCTTCAAGAAAGAAAAAAAGCTGGAAATCAGCGGAGAAAAAACGGACCTTTTTGCAAATTTTAAAAATCTTACGCCAGGATGCTCCAGAAGCCAGACAATCCATCTGAAAAATGAGGCAGATGAAGAAATTGTTATGTTTCTGAGAGCACAGGCTGTGAAACAGGATAAAATAAGCTACGGAAAGAGAGAACTGCTTAGGCAGCTCCTTACCAAATATGCAGTGGTGGAGATTTCAGAGGGAACGAAGGTTCTTTATCAGGGAACTGTGGATGGAAATCTGGAAGGAACCGGATGGAGCATGAAGGAGGATATTTCTCTTGGAAAACTGAAAAAAGGACAGGGAAGAAATCTGGTTGTGAGACTGTCGCTGGATCCGGAAATGGACAATAAATATCAGGAACTTTTAGGAAAAGTAAAATGGGTATTTTCTGTTAGAAATGCTATGGGTTCAGAAGAAAACGAGAAAAAAGAGGATCTTCCTTCTGGAGATGCCCAAGGTGGCTCAGATGGAAGGAACGCAGAAGACAGAGTGACGGCAGAAGTGATAGCAGGCCCGAAAACCGGAGACGAGACGACGGTTGTTGGAAAATGGCTCCTTCTGTTTGCTGCCCTACTGTGTATAGCCTTGTGCAGCAAAAAAATATATGGAAGGAGAAGGCTGAAATGAAAGCGAAAAGGTGGATGAAATTTTTTCTCTGGCTGGTACTGACTATCCAGATATTGATTCTTACCTGTTTTGCATTGCCTTCAATTCTGGGATTCCGGTGTTATACGGTAATATCCGGAAGTATGCAGCCTGCTTTGCCAGTAGGCTGCGCCATATATGTAAAGAAGGAAAAACCGGAATTGGTGAAAAAAGGCGATATTATTACGTATGCAGTGGGAGAGGAAGGAACCAGGGTGACACATCGGGTACTGGAGACAGACACGAAGAAAAGACAGTTTGTGACCAAGGGGGATGCAAATAAAAATGAAGATGCAGCTCCTGTGAAATGGGAAAAGATGCAGGGAGTGGTTTGCGGGTGGGTGCCTAAAGCAGGATACCTGTTAAGGTTTCTTGGAGATAAGAAAGGAAAAGCAGCAGTGTTTTGCTCCCTGCTATTTGTTTGTGTCAGCCTGGAATTTCTCGAAAGCAGTGAAATGAATTGCAAAAAGAAGGGGAGATGAATTTGAAGATAAAGAAAGTTACTTTCACAGTGACAGGAATCCTACTTGGCACTGGACTTACTGTGGGACTTACAGGGGCATATCTTTGGAATACCACAGGCGAGATAAGAAATGTGGTCACTGCAGGAAATGTAAAGGCAGAGCTTATGGAAGAACATTGGAAACCACTAAAAGGAGAAAAAATCTATCCGGGGCAAGTCCTGAAGAAGGATCCAGTGGTAAAAAATACAGGAACCAATGAGGCAAATGTATTTCTGGAAGTAGAGATTCCTATGGCAGAGATTTCTATTGTAGATACTTCCAGCAATCAAAAGCTGCCTGCTAAGAACATGGAGTTGTTTACTTTTCTGGCAGAAGAGTCTGAGTGGACTCTTTTGTTTCAGAAACAGGAACAGAATGTGAAATCTTATGTATATGGCTATAGAAAACTGTTAAAGCCTGGAGAAGTGACAGCTCCGTTGTTTGAAAAGGTAACAATGGTAAATTATCTGGAGGGAGAGCTGGATCCTGCAAAAACATACGAGATGCCGGTTAAAGCAAAGGTAATCCAGACCCAGAGTAAAGAAAAATCTCTGAAAGAAATTTATCAAGACTATTTGGAGCAGCAGGAAGCGGATGAGGAGGGAAGTCTATGAGACGAAGATGGAAAAAGGCAGCTCTTATAGCTGCAATGATCGTTTCTACAGCAATTTCCTCAGAATGCTTTATTAATGCAGAGAATAGTGAGCCAACAGAAGTGGAGTATACCGGGGAAGCGGAACAGGAGAAAATCAGCGGGAGTCAGGAAATCCAGGAGGAATTTGCAGCCTCAGAGGACGGCGCAGAGGAAAATGAAACGGAAGAAAAAGGATTAGAAGAAAAGGAATCAGAGGAAGCTGGGTTTGGGGAGCTTTCTCCAGAGGAAGAAATAGAAGAGTTTGCCAGTGAAGAAGACCTTTTTGGAGAGATTTTTTCGGATGAGGAAGTTACAGATGATATGGTATCTTTATATGCAGTACCGGAAAATTTTGTTCAGGAAGGTTCTCCTGTGCGTTCCGGGGCAAATGGCTTTACTACTGTCTCTCTGGGAAATCAGTTTTATAGCAGCAAATATGCCAAGCTTGGATGGAATGCAGATACGCAGGTGATTCCGTGGAGCAATGCCGGAGGAGATGTGGTGGCCGGCAGAAGAAACGGAAGTGGAGTAAACGGTCCCTATTTTGTTCCATTAAATGACAATGCAAAAGGCAAATACGGCTTTCGTATTACAAATGTTGGATATAACAAAGAAGCAGGGACAAAAGTAGATCTTCTTTTAACCTGTGTTAATTACCGAAATTATACCTATGATTATAAAGGAAACAAGGTAACAGATGTATATCCTTTATTTGGAGTTGGTGAGAGCTCTGACTTATGGATTTTATTTAAAGAAGCCTTGCCTGCACAGGAAATTCGCATTGACATTGTAAAAAGCGGGACAACTACTTTAATTCCTGGAAATTACAGATTCCGCTGGCTTGATATTGATATGTATCAGCGATTTGGAATCCTATTGAAGGATGGTTCTGTAGGGCAGAAATTTGCTACCAATGATTCTGTGGTAAATGTTCTGAATAAGACGGTATTTTCCAAAAGCTATGAAGTGCTTACCGCTCCGGCAGAGGAAGTGAAAGGCGAAGTCCCTCAAAATACGGTAGTTTATGAAGTGAATAACTGTTCCAGGTTTAATTTGTGTATCCTTAGTACCGGAAATGAAAAGCATTCAAATGAGACCTCCAGGAAAATACGTGCTGCTTATGAAGAGATTATTTCCGGAACAACCAGCTTTTCCGCAGGACTTAATTGGGATTCAAAAGCATATGGACCAATAGAATATCCTGGAATTCTGAAGAAAACAGGAAATACCCTGGACTCTCAGGGAATATCCAATGTATTGCCTGACAGTACGGCTGGATATTACTATACAATGCAGGTAGATGTTCCAGAGGAATATCCGCAATACTATTATAATGAATTTCGTGTTGGGGATGTACTTCCTTTAGGCTGCGACTATAACGGGTATGTAAAAGTAAAGACTCTTCCGGCAGAAGAAGATGTAAGCGGTTGGTTCCAGATTGGAACACAGGCAGACAATATCATTTTTGAGGCAGTGCCAGGAGTACTTGGATCTTCTGCATTCTATGGCAAGACCTATGAATTCCAGATTGGGGTAAGGATGGACCCTACGGAAATTTCTCCTGCTTACAGTGGGGAGAATTATTACTACGAGGTGAGAAACCAGGCGAATCTCACTTGTCGTCATCAAAATCTGTCTGAAGGAATCAGCAGGTCCAATGAGGTTATAACATCGTATACAGGAACCAAGAACAGAGTGACAGATATAGGAGTGAAAAAGTATATTTCTACTTTTCAGGAGGGGATATGGAAAACAGATGCCACTCTTTCAGCTGTGAATGATTCATATCGCTATGATTTTGTAATTGATGTTCCATGGAATGAATACGGTGGATATCTGGAGCAGTTTGAACTATCTGATAGTTTGCCCGCAGGAGTGGGACTGGATGGCGGAATTATGGAAATTTATGGGAATTACCCTCAGAGAGTGGATTCCTGGTTTCAGATTTCTATGGACGGAAAGAATGTTTCAGTGAAAGCAACACCAGAAGCACTGGGAAATCCGTCATTTTATGGAAAGCATTATGAAATGGTACTCTATGTGAAAATGCTTTCGGAGGAGCTGTTGCCGTCTTACAATGGAAATCAGGCATTTTACGTATCAGAAAACAGGTATACGCTGACTACCCGGCAAAAGGGAGATGGAAGTGCACGTACCATTACATCAAATGCTGCCATAGACAGAGCTGTGTTAATAAGACCAGAACCAGAGAAGCCGGAAAAATGGATATTAAGTGACGGAGAGAGGATTACGCAAAAAGAATATGCGGACCGAGACTTTGAAACTGTTTATGAAATCCGGCAAAAGATTCCGGAGAAGAAAAAGGAATGGCAGATAGAACAGTTAAAAATAGAGGATACTCTTGCCGATTGTCTGGAATTAAAGAGCGTTATCCTAAAACGGAACCAGGAGACCTTGGCAGAGTTTCAGGGAGACCTTGGCAGCAGCAATGGATGGAAAATGGAAAAAGAAGGAAACAAACTGCTATTGTTCTCTGAGGGAATACTGCCGGAAAATTTCTATGGACAGGAAATTTCTCTTCAACTTACAGTAAAGCTAAAAAAGAACTGTAATCTGCAGAACTATTATGTGGAAAATCAGAATTCGGAGCTTTTGGAGGCACATATAGAGAACGTTGCAGTGAGTATTTTTAAATGGAACAATGGAGCTCCGCTTTTGTCAGAAAAGCGTTCCGAGAAAACAGAACTGATCGTAAAGGAATGGACGCCTAAGGGAAGGATCACACTGAAAAAAACAGATAAAACAGGAAATCCTCTTTCCGGAGCGAAATTCCAGATATTGGCAGCAGAAGATATTTATTCCTCTATTGGAAAAATTCTTATCAAAAAGGGAACTGTGGCTGCTGAAGTCGAGACCGATAAAGCTGGTATTGGAAAGGCAGAAGGACTTTATATAGGAAAATATACAGTGAAAGAAATTCTTCCTCCGGCAGGATATGTTTTGGACAGTGAAACAAAAGAAGTACTGGCGGAAAATACAGAAAATCCAACTCCTTTACTTTTTGAAGATGAGGAAACTTTTGTGAGAATCAAAAAAGTGTCCCAAACAGAAGCAGAAGGAGAAAAAGTCATTGCTCTGCCAGGTGTGGAGTTTCTGATATGGAGCGCTTCGGAAGCGGAAGACAAGGGAGTTACCTACCGGACAGACAAAAATGGACAGATTGAATTAAAAGGATTGGTGCCAGGAACCTATTTCTTCAAAGAAACAAGTACACCAGAAGGATACATTCTGGACACAAAGGTAAATCGTTTTACTATAGAAATGGATGGAATGGTTCAAAAAGAACAGGAGTATGAGATTCTTGTGGAAAACTCCTATATAAAGGCAGAGTTTTTGAAAACAGATAAGGTTACAGGGCAGGCTGTTGATGGTGCTATTCTTCAGCTGTGCGATAAAAATGGTAAAATCATAGATACCTGGGAATCTGAAAAAACGTCTCATCGCATCAATCGGCTTCCGGAGGGAACTTATATTCTTTCGGAGCTTAAGGCACCAGCGGGATATAAAAAAGGAGCTTCTGCTATATGCCAGGTGAGAAGCATAGGGGATGTACAGAGATTTCAGCTTTCTGATATAAAACTAGTTGAAATTCATTTGAAAAAGGTGATACATGGAGAAGAAATTGTATGGGCTCATGGCAATCCTACATTTACATTTCAAATAGAAGGAACAGACCTGGAAAAAGAAAGCTATACTTTTTTTGAGACAGTGGAATTTACTCCAGATCAGACCGGAAATCAGGGAGACGTAAGTCAGGAAACCACAGTCTGGGTTCCGGCAGGAAAGTATAGGGTAAGGGAACGGAAAACCCTTCGTTATCAGCTGGAAAAAATCGATCAGGTAGTAAACGGAAAACAGGATGGACAGGAGGTAGAATTTTCTCTGACGGAAAATCAGAATGGCTCAGCTGTATTTACCAATAAAAAGGTAAACGATAGTCTGCTTACAGACACTTCATTTGTGAGAAATACTGTGATCGCAAAAGAAAAATAGAGCGTTATTAAAATACTCTGAGAAAGGATGTGCAAAAAATAAATACAGAAAAAGAAAAAAGCCCTTGAAAATCAAGGGCTTCAAGCTGATGACGGGAATCGAACCCGTGACCTCCGCCTTACCAAGGCGACGCTCTACCGACTGAGCCACATCAGCAATTACTTCATAAAGCGGTTAACTGCCGCTCACAGTTGATAATATTAGCAGAAGTAGAGATTGTTGTCAACACTTTATT